>Ga0065711_1010259_pt1 | contig 11441 bp, 11 predicted proteins | sample Hoacrofraction12_FD_59098 | JGI IMG/M metagenome (GOLD analysis project Ga0065711, IMG submission 59098) | Hoatzin crop microbial communities from Cojedes, Venezuela - Epithelial fraction 12 v2 (version 2) | ecosystem: Host-associated > Birds > Digestive system > Esophagus > Crop | place... | reverse complement strand
GGACAAGGTCCTCTACAGCCTACTGTAGGTGACCCTGCTTCAGCAGGAGGGTTGGACTAGATGACCCACAGAGGTCCCTTCCAACCCCTACCATTCTGTGATTCTGTGATTCTGTGATTACACGTTACACCACTAATCTTCTCAGCTGAAAACATCACCCTCAAGGATTTTGTATTGTTGGCTGGGTTACTGGCAACATGTTGCCAGAAAGAGCCCTTCAGCAGGACCCACGGTGTCCACGTGTTATTTCAGCGTCAGCTCTGCACTGATTTCCACCACCACCAGGAAGCCAAAAAGCGAATCTGCGACCCATCCCTTCCCGTGCAGTGTTGGGCTTGGAGAATGACCTGTGATTTTTGGACGGGCAGCACCACGCAACATTCCTGCAAAGTGACATGCTCAGCTTGGTTTCCCAACATTGCCTCCTCCTCTCACCCACCCACCCACTCACACTCTATTTATTTCAGACCCCCAGAGAACAGACCAGGAGAGAAAAAAATTATCTCTGAGAGAGCATAGGAAAAAGCAAAGAGATTCTGGCCAGAAAGTTTGCAGAGCCCACAAAGGGCTGTGGTTAGGACCTCATTGGAGGACGCATACTGCTTCTCCATTGCTTATCTCGTGGAGGCAGAGCTATCGCGCCTCTCCCACACACCATCCCTCCTGCAGCCCAGCAGGGTCTGAAGCACAAACTGGCTTCAAACTTAAAAGGGAATTATTTATTTATCCCGCTGTGAGATGTTTTTAATTAAGGTTGCAGTCAGAACTCAGTCTGGTATTCATAACTGGCATTATGATGCCTAATTATCGATTCAAAAGCCTACGAAATGCTGCTGTTAATGTAATTAAATAGGGTAGGATACAGTTTCTGGAGTGACATCCTCACTCTTAAGGACTCATTGGCCCATTGACTCTCCAGGTGACCTTTGAATTGCCTACAGACACCAGCAAGGTCTTGACAGTCTTAAGCCCCAGGTTCCTGGAGTCATGGGAACCTTCACTACTATGAAAATAACAACAGCTGAGTGCTCTTGACTATAGGAAAGGGTGCACCACAATCTCCAGGTCCAGTGTGCACAACGCAAAGCGAAAGAGTCAAATTATTCCTGTGTCTGGGAGGGGTTGCACATCTTTGGAGCCAGTCTCAGCTGTTCGGTGTGTTTGACTCACGACTTGAACCTCCATGGTTGGGGCTATCAAACACGTTAAGAGGAGCGTGCAGTAATGAACTCAGTCCAAAAGTGCCACAAGACCTATTCCTGGCTTGAATATGGAGGGAGGGATATAATCCCAGCCCCCTCTAAAACATCTTTCATCAGGCGAGGTTTTCTTTCTCTCACATGGCTCTTTTTCCATTTTGATGTAATTTTAAAAAATATATACTCTAAACTTATAGAAATTTTTCATCTGTTTGAAAACCACAATGAGCAAATATTTTAGGAACAGTTGCTGTAAGAAAAAAAAAGCTGTGAAAAACAGAAAAAAGCAAGGATTTTCTTAAGGGTGAAAAAACACCTCTTCACTCGAAGCTCATGGTTTTTGGCCTTTTTCTTAAGGATGAGAAAAAAGGCACAGTTCAGAAAAAGCTGAACATTCAAAAGGGTGTGAAATGAGATGGCATGAGCATTAGCCTTGTGCTGCCTCTTTTAAAGTCTCAGCTTACCTAATAGCTTTGTTTCTTTTCAAATACAAGACAGAGGAAACTATTTGTACAAATGATTGCTTGGAGAAAGGCCATAGCAATTTGTATATGCTAATCAGGTTGTACCTGCCAATCATATCTTATTTTCAGTAGTATCTCTGGTTTGCAAATGAAAAGAGTCAGAGCAGGGTACCTATTCATAGACACAATCCAAAATAGATGTATTTTCTCTGGTCAGAGGCATCACAAAAGCATCCTCCTTACAATTATGCAACCCTTTTCTATTAGTAGTGATTCATGGATGCCAGCCGCAATAAATACATAAATAGATAAAAGTGATCTCTAGGACATTCCTGAGTCATCTGGAAGCCAATCTTTTCTTTTAGGGGACAGTATGACCCAGCTTTTCCCGTTGCCTCTTGTACTACTGAGAAAATAAGATGCGTATGTGCCTCTGCCTGCTGCAATCTGTAAAATAGCATTTGTAACGTTGCAAGGATATGCGTGGCCAGAATTAATATCAAGGCAGGAGAGCTCGAATCTTCCAGCTGAACCCTACCTTTCTGGCTAATTTTGTATTTCAGCTGAGTCATGTTAAATGGGCCAAATTTTTGATGGGGCAAAGCGCCAGCAACTCCCACTGGCACTAACAGGCTCGGCAGATGCTCAGCGCTTTGGAACCTGGGCCCCGAGGTGTGACACTGGGTAGAAAGGGAAAATGATTGCATCCTTCTGAGCCATTGATAGAACTAGAGCAGACGCTGCGTAATTCAGCAAGGTGTTGCTTCGCTAAAGAGTTCTGAATATGTCTGGGCAGGGATGGTCCCCTTTGCCATGGACAAGACTGCTGTGGCCTCATGGGCACCTCCATCATTCCTGGCATGAATATCCATCAGCCACAAGAGATATCCCACAGCCCTGCCAGCCTGGGCAGCTGCAGTGCAGGACAGATGCCTGTGCTTTGGCAGATGAAAAGCAGTGTACTTGGGAGCATCGAGTCAGGGTCAGGCCTGGGGTGACCTGGGTAGCACAGAGCCTGGGGGGATGCAGGCGAGAGGGTCCTTGCTGCTTTGAGGGCAGTGCAGAGCCCTGTCAACACACATCCAGCTGGCTTGGTGCTCCCAAAGCTGTTAATGTTCTGCATTTCCTAATTTCCCTCCCTTTTCGAAAGAGGAGAGTGCTGCCAAGGGTGAGGAGAGGAGGCTTAGAAAGAGATCGGTAGGATCTGCCTGGGATAACCATGCCGTAGGCTTCATGAGGTTTTGAAGAGTGGCAGACAGAGCCACGCTTAAGGATCTGTGAAGGCTTTCACCCACGGCCACAGGCTGCTTTGATCCTTTCTGCTGTTGAGATGAGAAGTTGTGGTGATTCTAGGACTCAGCAATGGACCAGCACCTGGAAGAAGGTGACTTGAGGATCACCCAACCACTGCCTTCCCCGAACCAGAGATATGGGCATTGCATGTGTCAGTGATGGGCAACAGCATGCAACTGTCCCAGAGGGATGGGTTTGGGAAAGCTGCCAGCAAAGTTTTTCCCTGGAGCAGTTAAACTCCAGCAGAAATGCCAAGGAAAATATTAGCAGCATGGGAAGCCTGTCCAAAAGCCTGGGGAGATCCCTCTTTATCCTGCTAGTGGTACTGTTTTCATTTTACTGCTTTGCAAGCCGTAAAAATTAATTTACTCACCCATACGAGTTGTTAATTTTCTCTTGAGTTGAAGGAGCAAGAAGCCATATATTTTTGGAGCTGCTTGAGGAAGATTTCAGCTGCTTATCTGTGTCTGAGAGCAGCTATTTATGAGATTTTTAAGCTCAAATTCTTTAAGTTTCTGCTGCTTTACAGAGCGTGGCCACAAGTTGTGGCCAAACATGAAGTCTTCTCTTTGCTGGACTGCAAAAAGCCAAGATTTTGGGTTGAAATCCCCTTGAGCTCACACTCCACATCAGCAGCCAGCCAGGTATGTTTAGCATCTCCCTTGGTCTGGCCTTTTCCATGTAGCGATCTCAAAGCATATGGCAAAGAAAAGTCTTGCGAGCCCTCTGTCAAGCTGAGCCATGGCTGGTAGCCCCTCTTGATCAAGCACTTCACCAATATTCAGGATCTTGCTGTCTCTTCTGGAGTGGAATAAATTAGTTATTAGAACAGATCTTTCAGAAATTTGCATGCAAGCAAAATAGGGATGAAAAAGTTTCCCTGGTTGTGACGGAGCCGGGACAAACTCAGCTTTTTCTGTCAATGCTCCAGACCTCCATTTTTCCCCCATTTCCTCCACCCCCTACCCCCGGGTCCTACTGAAGCTGACTCTCCTCCTGGCTTCTGGTTTCCAACCCAGAGCTCTCTCCTGCATGCATGGCTCCCTTCACGCCATACCCAGCCCAACCCCAGCACCCTCCCTGCTCTCTGTCCTCCCTGATTGCTACACTCTACTTGGTGGTCCCTCTTCCTTCAGGCATCCTACCCCAAATGGTACCTCCTTTCTCTGAGATAAGAGCTTTCACACCACATCCATCACAGCCTTATTTCTGCCACAGACTTGCTTTTCTTTGTACAGACCATGTTGCAAATTGCTCATCCAACTCAACCCATACCCAAGAAACGTCCCCGTTGCTTATGAAAATCACAAACATGGGAGATGCGTGGTTTGCATTAAAATAACAGCACGTGTTGAAACTACTGGGTGAAATGCTGTAAACTGAAGACCATGAGGGAAGACAGATGAAGTTTAGGCTGGAAATGATCGCTGTGATGCTGTATGAGATGCTTCTCTGGTGCTGGCATGATTACGCCTCTTTAGTGGCTAGCAGTCTTCACCAGGAACCACAGAGCATGGCTAAAGGACTGTTGTTTGAACTGGACATTCATATTTCAGTCACTGCTGGCACCCAGGAACCGAAATGTTTGAAATTATCTGGAGGGAGAGACGAGCAGAGGGATGACATTGGGTATCCAATTAAATCCTTAGCTGAGAAAACCTATAGAAATCGGAGTTGCTCAGCTCTCAGACCCAGACACCTGGGCATCCAAAACGTGGACACAAAGGGCTACCCTGTTAACCACACACACGGTTTTACCACGCCGCAGCTTTGCCCCTCTGCGTTTATGAAGCCATACGATGTTTTTCCGGAGACCTCGTCTCTCCTCTCGTCTCATCGTTAATCACCAGGCACCCAGAAGAATCTCCAGCAGCAGACGCTTCCTGCCACTTCAGACATCTCCCGGCACTTCGCGGCGCTGCCCGTGGAGCTCTGCCCTTTCGGAGTATCTCCGCTGAGACGAGCCTGGCCCCCCAAAAGGGAAATGCATCCGTTATCACCGTGAGTGGCTCTGACAAGAGACTTCTTGGGACTGTTTTGATGTCATGGAGTATGTTTTGTTGTAAGGACGAGATGGGAAAGGAGTGGGGGAGGAAGATTTTTTGCCTCTCCAACTCTGAGTCATACGAGCCCGTATGACCCAGCTCGCCTCTCCAGGCCTGTCTTTACCTGTCAGCTGGATTTTGCTTCTTGCAGTGCAATGCTGGCCTCTGAGGGTTTGGGTCTGCAAAAAAAAAAATACAACAAAAACAACAACAACAACGCAGCAACCCACGTCTCAGACAACTAATGCTACAGGGAGGAAGACAAAAATAGGGGAGGAAACCTTTTTTTGCTTGTCAAGAAAGATTTATTTATAGCTGTGCCATGGCTGTGCAAGGACAGCTGTCTCCACCCCAGCGAAGGAAGCTGAAAACAGCTTGTAAGACGGTTCTTCATGTTTTGGGACTAACCACATCAGCTTTGCCAAATAGTCAAAGTCTCCATTCAACAGCGAGAGCTCAGGAACAGTGGCTTGCTCCACAGTCCATGTCTTCACCGCGGTGTTCAAACACATCCTTGGACACTGAAAACCAGCCTACAACCCAGTGAGGAGGGTCATCTTCATGACAGCTTTCCACTTATGGAAGAAGTCTCTTGAGAGTCCCCTGCTGCTGCATTTTGGCAATACCTCTTGTCGGGTCTTGCACTGCCGTGTGCTGGGAATAGGATGAGGATGGGGTGGGGCAGGTGGGATTAATACACAGACAAACGCTTTTTTGCTTCCTTAACTTTGCCCCAGTTTGCCTTATTCTTCCTTAGGAACCCTGAACTTCATTTGCCAAGGCTTGAACTGTTTTTGAGGAAGGGCTCCGCTATTCATACCACATGCCAATATTCTTCCTCAATTGTCTGCTGTTGGCCACTGCCAGACTGTGGACAATTCCGACTGTCAGCATGACCCAATTTGGCATTAGCATGATTTTACCTTACAATTTTGCATATCTTCAAGAATTCATTTTGCATCTGTCCCATGAGATCAAGAGGTTTCATAAGTTTGCAGGCTCTGCAGTGTTCCTCAAAGAGGGACTGAGCCTAGACCTGCCCCTCCTCCTCAGGTATTTGTTTTAAAGATAGAGCTCCCTGGTGAAGAACAATTTGGCAGGCGCTTGTGATGGTGAGGTGCCATGTCCACAGAGGAGTTGGACCCATGTAAATGTTGGCATGTCATGGCCAAGTCCATGAGCTTGTACAGGGAACCAGCTGGTACCCAGGGGCAGGCTGCAAGCACGAGTCCCAGAGGGAGTAGTCCATCATCTCCACCACAGCAGAGGTGGGCACCTCCAGGGGGTATTTGCACCATCCAAAGATAAATCCTGAGAAGAAAGGCAAAGAGTCACCCTCCATAGGGGCTTGTCTCTTTTGACCCAGGGTGTTGTTCACCTCACACACCTATGGTTGGATCCCTTCAAAAGATGCAGCTATACCTAGTATGCCCCAGTACAGATCTTTCTGCCACAGGACCTCGTTTCTGTCCTGCAGCTAAGAATCTGTATTTCCAGCATTATTTCTAGTCCCTGTGTGCTGTTTTCCCACAGCACACAGCAAATGATTTTCTCAAGTCCTCAAGGGGCCCACCCAGAAATGCTGTGATATATGATCGTTGGGATGGAGCTAAGCAAAAATCCCTCTCTCAAACAATTATGTCTAGGCACAGATTTATGGATTCACATCTCCCACGCCCTGCCAAACACATCATGCTATCTCAGGTTCCTACAAAGCCTTACACTCCCTAATCATAAAAATAAGCATTGAAGTTAACTGCAACAAGAGGAAGTCGCTGAGAGTGGGTTCAGCTCTCCAAACACACGAGCCACGGGAAACATTCTGGGTTATCCCAGCTGACCTCCAGCAACATCTCGATAAGGGTGAGAGTCTCCCACAAATCCCCTGTTGTAGCTGCCCATAGAGACAGCTCAGGTACCTCAGGCTGTCTCAAATGGCATTGTAACACCTGTGTTCAGAGGACCACATACCACCGTGGCTGTGTTTTCACCCCTTGTCATGGTTTAGCCTGGTTGGAGGCCAGGTGCCCACCAAAGCTGCTCCATCACTCCCCTCCTCACCTGGGCAGGGGAGAAAAAATACTATGAAAGGCTCGTGGGTCGAGACAAGGACAGGGAGAGACCACTCAGCAATTGCCATCACAGGCAAAACAGACTCAGCTTGGGGTAATTAGTTTAACTTATCACTAGTCAAATTAGATTAGGGTAATGAGAAATAAAACCAAATCTTAAAACACTTCCACCCGCCCCTCCCTTCTTCCCAGACTTGACTTCACTCCCCAATTCTCTCCCTCCTCCCTCCGAGCAGTGCAGGGGGATGGGGAATGGGGGCTGTGGTCAGTTCATCACATGTTGTCTCTGCTGCTCCTTCCTCCTCACACTCTGCCCCTGCTCCAGCGTGGGGTCCCTCTCATGGGACAGTCCTCCATGAACTGCCCCAGCATGGGTTCTTCCCACGGGGTGAGTCCTTCAGGAATAGGCTGCTCCAGCGTGGGTCCCCCATGGGATCACAAGCCCTGCCAGCAAACCTGCTCCAGCGTAGGCTCCTCTCTCCACGGGTCCACAGGTCCTGGCAGGACCCTGCTCCAGCATGGGCTCCCCACGGGGTCACAGCCTCCTTCAGGCATCCCCCTTCTCCAGCGTGGGGTCCATTCCATGGGCTGCGGGTGGACATCTGCTCCACTGTGGACCTCCATCATGGGCAGCATGGCACAGCCTGCCTCACCATGGTCTGCTCCACAGGCTGAAGGGAAATCTCTGCTCCAGCACCTGGAGGACATCCTCCCTCTCATTCTGCTCAGACCTTGGGGTCTGCAGAGCTGTTACTCTCAGATATTTTCACTCTTCTATCCTGCTGCAAAATGCCATTTGGGGCAGGGGGGGTGTCCCCTTCTTAAATATGTTATCCCAGAGGTGCTACCACCATCGCTGATGGGCTCGGCTTTGGCCAGCGGTGGGTCCATCTTGGAGCCAGCTGGCACTGGCTCTGTTAGATTTGGGGGAAGCCTCCAGCAGCTTCTCACAGAAGCCATCCCTGTAGCCTCCCCAACACAAAAACCTTGCCACGCAAACCCAGTACAGCCCTCTACTAGTTTTTGTTTTTACAGAGACGGAACCAAACCACAGTCCTTCCCTAGTCTTGATTCAGGGTTCTCACATCTTCAACTTTATATTCTCTTGGACAAGATTACACCAGCTGGGCTCTTCAGCCATGATGCAACTATGATCACAAAAACTTTATTGGTTCTTAGATTGAAAATACATCATTCTGCGTGCACAATCAAAAAACCCCTGTTTTTCCTCTACATTTGTGTTCATGGATGGTTGGTTTTGCTTGTTGAAATAGCTGCGCAATCTGGATGAAGTGTTTCTGTGTTCCCAACAGGAATTACTGGGTGTCTGGGATGGTTGAGCTCTCTCTGCATCCTCTCCTCAGTGGAAGCACGATTAAGGTTTCTCTTTGGTCATTTCTTTTTGACAAAGCATGTGCAAAACAAATGTCTTTGAGATTACTTTCTTTCCATCAAATTTGGGGCTCAAGAGCTGTTTGGGAACACAGGCAGAGAGCCTGCTGCTGTGGGGCAGGATCCCTCTGCCCCATTGCAAGCATCTTCTGCCCAGGTATCTCCATTTCAGCTGGCCACCACTGCCTCACTCCGCAGCCAACAAAGACAAATCCGCATTTCCTGGGCACAGTGAGACATGCATCTAGAAGAAGTCCAACAAACTGTCCTTTCAGCAACTTTTTCACTCCACCGACCGCAAAGGGAGCTCAGGGTCAGAAGCTGAAGCAGATGCATCTGCCTGCCAGGCATTTAGTGTTAAGCGAGGCAAGTCCTACAAACACATAGACGTGCTCATAGGGACCTCCTCCAGAGACGAGGCTAATACCCGTGGATGTTGCTGAGTGCTGTTTTAGGGCTTAACTACTTCATTATTTTATTCCTGGCCTTTTTCACACTTTACGAGAAACTCAGGACAAAGTTCGGATCAAATTTTCAGTTATGGCCATTTCCTCCAAGGATTTGGATCGCCCTGTTTCTCCTAACATTTACAGATATTCCGTACTACAGAAGTTTACCTCAGTGACTCCCACTACACAGACTTAAAAACCCCAGACCTGAGGGGACAGCAGATTTGAGATTGGCCTATTTTGTGCAATTTTCAGCAGTGAATCTAGCCAGACAGCCAAGGAGAAGGTGAAGTGAGACCAAATACAGCAACGCAAAGCACTCAGCAGCCCTTGTTTGGATGTGATGGATGCCGTATTTGTACAGATCAATGATCCATTGCGCTATATAACATCTTCATTACAAGCAATGCATAATTTTAAACGTAAACCCTCTTCCCTTTGGGTCTTCGTTATTCATTAAAATTCCTGACATAATATCAAAGCACATCTTTCAGGTTCCCCCCCGCCCCAGCTTGGACATCCTTATCACACCAGGTCTGTGAAAACAATTTCGCAGCTCATTTCTGGGTTCGATGTAAAACCAGCACAGTCGTTTGGACAGCATTTCATAAGGAACAGTTGAGCATCTTAACTACTACTGCTTTCCTGAATAAAAGATTGTGAGCGCTTCTGCTTTCATCTCTGTACGACTGGTAAGGGAGAATCCTACAGCTCATCGTGTGAATATAACACACGTTCCCGGTGAGGATCCGGTTATTCCTTTTTACATTTCAAAAGGCAGCTGTTGTGCAAAAATGCATCTTAAGGAGCCCAGAGCACTGGGTTTTGCTGTATTTCTCCTTCCCATCACCTCAGTGGATTGCATCTAACAAACTGCCATCTTNNGCTGGGTTTGGGGCATTATGGGTTTTGCTGCTTGCTTTTTTTCTTCTAGCAGTCCAAATCTTTGCTTTCAGTTCATCCTGTGGTGCAGCTGGGATTCACGTCCCAGGCTTTTCTTAAGAAGCGTCATTGGCACAAGCGTTTCATCCCTTACAGATGGAGTCCTGAGATGCAGATAGTCTGGCCCAGATCTACTGAGGATTTTTGACTGCCCCAGCCTAGTCTCTCTGTCACCTGGACTTGGTGATACACATGCTTTGTGGTGGCTCAGAGGACTGTGCCCACGTCTCCACCATTTTAAACACTGACCACAAGGTCAAATTCAACATCACCTTATGGGAATTGCTAACTTTGCATTTGCATCCTACCATTTTATCTCCAGCCTGGCCAGATGCAGCCTCCTCCTGATCCTTCATCCAGATTTCTGCCTCTGTGGGAGCCCTGGGTCCCTCTTCGTTACCCTCCACCAGCATCTTCGTGTTCCTGCCTTAGAATCATAGACTCATTCAGGTTGGAAAAGACCTCTCAGATCATCACGTCCAACGGCCAACCCAACACCACCATGGCTGCTAAACTATATTCTAAAGTGCCAGGTCTACTCGTTTTTTGAACACCTCCGGGGATGGGGACTCCACCACTGCCCTGGGCAGCCTGCTCCAATGCCTGACCACTCTTTCAGGAAAGGAATTTTTCCTAATATCCAATCTGAACCTCCCCTGATGTAACTTGAGGCCATTGCCTCTCATCCTATCGCTAGCTATTTGGGAGAAGAGACCAACACCCGCCTCACTACACCCTCCTTTCAGGTTGTAGAGAGCAACAAGGTCCCCCCTCAGCCTCCTCTTCTCCAGACTGAACAGCCCCAGCTCCCTCAGCCACTCCTCAGCAGACTTGTTCTCCAGACCCCTCTCCAGCCTCGCTGCCCTTCTCTGGACATGCTCCAGTCCCTCAATGTCCTTCTTGGAGTGAGGGACCCAAAACTGAACACAGCACTTGAGGTGCAGCCTCATCAGTGCCGAGTATAGGGGCATGATCCCCTCCCTGCTCCTGCTGGCCACACCATTCCTGATCCAAGCCAGGATGCCGCTGCCGTTCTTGGCCACCTGGGCACACTGCTGGCTCATGTTCAGCCAGCTGTCAACCTACACCCCAAGGTCTTTTTCCACCGGGCAGCTCTCCAGCCACTCTTCCCCAAGCCTGCAGCGTTGCATGGGGTTGTTGTCATGAAAGTGCACACCTGGCACTTGGCCTTGTTGAACCCCATAGAGTTGGCCTTGGCCCATCGATGCAGCCAGTCCAGATCCCTCTGCAGAGCCTGCCTACCCTCGAGCAGGTCGACACTCCCACCCAGCTTGGTGTCATCTGCAAAATTACTGAGGGAGCACTTGACCCCCTCATCCATATCATTGATAAAGATGTTAAACAGGACCAGACCCAAAACTGAGCCCTGGGGAACACCACTCATGACCAGCAACCAGCTGGATTTAGGGTTACAAGGATGGTGAGGGGACTGGAACATCTCTCCTACGAGGAGAGCCTGAGGGAGCTGGGCTTGTTCAGCCTGAAGAAGAGAAGGCTGAGAGGGGACCTTAGAAATGCCTCTAAATATCTGCAGGGTGGGTGTCAGGAGGACGGGGCCAAGCTC
>Ga0065711_1049156_pt1 | contig 11442 bp, 7 predicted proteins | sample Hoacrofraction12_FD_59098 | JGI IMG/M metagenome (GOLD analysis project Ga0065711, IMG submission 59098) | Hoatzin crop microbial communities from Cojedes, Venezuela - Epithelial fraction 12 v2 (version 2) | ecosystem: Host-associated > Birds > Digestive system > Esophagus > Crop | place... | reverse complement strand
TTTTTTTTTTTTTGTAACATTTTGCTAAGGATTGGTTCTTATTCCTTCTTTGTCTGTTTCTCTTTTCTTTCTGTCTTTCCACAGAGTTCCCTTTTATCCATGCTCTTACTTCCTCACGCCTCATCTCACGTGCGTGGTTTACCAAGTCAAGAAATGCTGCCGTCACAGACAAGTATTTTCAGCTCTTCTGATCTTGGAAAATATACCTCGGACTGTATGTGTTCCTGTACACTCTGTGTATTTTTTCATTCTTGATAAAAATAATGGATGATCCCTAGTGTTTAATAAAAATGACAAGTTTATTATTAATTTTAAAATATCACAGGTATTGAGGGTGAATATATAGGGAAATAAACTACAGAGATTGCTCTCAGTCAACCTTTTGGGGAGGAGGGTGTAAGGAGAGTTGTGTTCTTGTGTCCTTACTTTCTTTGGAAGACAGTAGAAATGTTTAGGTATTCAAATTAAGGTCCTCCTCCCTCCCCCAAAACAAGGACTAGCTGAGGATGTCGTTGCCGTCCTGTCAGTAGCCTAGGGGTATGCATATAACATCCAGCAGCTGGAGCTGAGGGCTGTCATCCCACCTCATCTTTAACAGTGAAGTTAATCTTGCAAAATCTCCTCATTTCTCTGCTGAACAGCCTTGTACTTGGATCGAGAAATGGGTGGCGCTTGGAGTTTCAGGTGGGAAATACCTTACTTCACCTAATAAAGGATAGCTGTGCTATAACGCTGTATTGTCACATGCTGTAATTCTGACAGCGGTTTTATACTTGTGCCTCTATCTAACCAGGCTTGGTTAGCCCAAAGTTGTGGACACCTTTCTTTGCTAAAACTCTACGAACATTAAGTATGCAAGGGAGAAAATGTTGTACTGCTTTCAGGAGACAAACATTCCCCTGTGCATGGACAGCAAAATATGTTTGGCATGCAGTGAGTTTTGGTGCTCCCTGAAATAAGAGCACTCAAGCCACAGTCTGGGCACAAGACTGCAGAGTTCAATCATTAACACAGCAAAACGAGATGAACATTAGGTGCTGATTACTGAGATATCTGCACTTCTGACCACCCTAATTCTTTCCAGTTCAACCATTCTGCTCTTTTCAAGATGTCGCGTTGTGCTCTCTTACAGTTCTGTGTTCTTGACAGTGTCTCATTCTGTTTTCTCGTGGACTTTAAGTTGTAGAGCCTATTGTGCTAAGTGTTTCAAAACAAGGAAAAGTGTATCACCTGTATTTTGTGCATGTGATGCGCATGTTTCCTTACCTGTACCTAATCGAATTCCAATTGGGTTAACTGATAGAGTATTCAGGCTCAGGCTATCTTCCTGTCAGAGCTCTGCAGCAATATGCAGCATGGTCCTTGGCAATTCACTTCCTTTGATAAAGTCAGGTCACTTTTTAATTGTTCTTACCAGATTATCTTGTCACTTCTAACTGTGAGAAAACACTATTTAACTGGTTTGCACATCAAGACAAAGACTTCTTCAAGCTATGAGTTTGCTCTGGTACCTTTCAAGGGTGTGCTTGATTGTCAGTGGTTGGGAATTTGTGTTGCCCTCATTCAGAGATTCCCTTTAACTCAAGCCTTGTAGCTAGTGAAAAAACATTCCATCATCCCCAAACCAAAACAGGCTATGGTTTTGATACTGTAATCAATAGACCGCTGTGGTTTGGTATGTCAGGGTAAATGCTTGGCAGTTAGTCCGCAAACCCATGTCAGAGATGATTAACATGAGGCTTGATTATCCTGTCAGTGATAAGGACACATGGTGATCAGTGGGAAAATTTGCAAGATAGTAAATGTTGCTTGTCCAAAAGTTCTGGGAATGTAGAGCTGGAGTGCTGCAGTCAAAATGGAAACTCTGAGAAATCCTTTTCCTTGGTCCTGCCACAGAGAAGTCTATAAAATTACAAATGCCAAGGTATGATAACATCTCTGTCACTGTGTCATTCAGCCGGTTTAGCCATGACTTTTTCGTATCTATCCATTGGCAACTCCAGAGGCAGAAAATGAATGTCATTAGGACTAATCTTGATAATTTGCAAAATGTTGTTTGTTCATTGTAACTGCACTCCGTAAGGTAAGAGCAGCTGGATCTTGCGTTTGAGCTCCTGCGTTTGTTGTTGGTCATGACTGTGGTCTGTGTTGTACTTGACAGTTGAAGTCAATGGAAGTTTTGCCAAAGCATGATGTGCAGAACTGGGTTCTTGTTTAGATTCAGAGAGGGCTGTTTAGGTAACGGGAATCTGTGAAGAGTTTTGACAGGCAATTTTGGGACATTGAGCAGGGTTTCGGAGCATTTCAGTGACATTTGAACTGTTGCATTATAGCGGTGGGCATCGCAAGGACCTAAGCAGGAGGGCTGTGTTGTCTCACAGGATGTTTTTACCCATGTCATGCAGTTCTCCGGAGCAGTGCGCAGTCCGTGGAGTCTGACAGCAAGGCTGGATTCAGGACTGTGTGACTGTGCCTTTGTCGGAAAGCTGAAATGGGGTTGTTCAGATTTTTGCAATTCTTCCGTTGGTCACGCAACTTCTAAAGCTGCAAAAGTCTACTTTTTATATTCTTGAGGTTACTGGGAACGCTTGCATTTTTGTCATGTACCAAGGTCCTGTCTTTTTCAGTCTGGTTAATATCAACTCTTAGTGTGGAGTCCACTGAGGCTGTATAATATTTTCTACAAAGCACCTTGCTGGTATCTATAGGCCAGGAGTTTCAATGCTGTAATTAAAGCACATAACATTGTATTTCCTAGGCAAATGCTCAGTTTCACCACACTTTTTTTGTTTGTTTGGTTTTTGTTTAGTGGCTAACTTAAATACTAGAGAATAAGTTGGAAAGTAATATGCCTTCCTTAGGGAAGAAGACTTGAATAGTGGTGCTCAGTAGGTACTGCAGATTCTTAAATGGTAGTAGAATGCATGAAAATAGTGCAGAATTGTTAAATGCACTATGTTACTTCACTGTAGTAGTAGCAGTAATGTCTAATCTTGAATTAAATATGAAGGACGATGCGGTATTAGTATCTTTTACAACACAAATTCTCTTATTACTAGAGTTGTCCCACCCCCCAGGAAATAATAAAATGAAAAGTGCAATCTCTCAACAGCTGTTTCACCATCCTTATGAGGAAATCTGTTGGTGTAACTATGCTGCATTTCTCCATAGTTGTACCACAGAGTAAGGGCCAAGTCTGCAGTACCAAGGATATGCTGATGTAGCTCTATAGCAGAGTTTATTTTAACAGATGGTGTTCCTTCCCCAGTACAGCTAAAACCACCCTGCTGAATAGTGCATACTCTACTAGGAAAAGATACCTTTGCCAGCCTAAACTTCTTTCTGTTCAGTGGAAAGGTTGGTTGGAAGTGTGGTTGTTTTTCTTCATGCTTCAAGTAGTCATAGTTAAGCTGCAGAAACATTGAGAACTGATTTAAAAATGCATTTTTCCCAGCATGGTTTATACTAATATGGAAAACATAGAAATTAAACCGCAATAGAGATACTTCATTCTCAAAAGGAAGGAATGTTAATGGCTGCTTTTTTGTAAGATTATAGGAATCTTCTAGTTAGGCTCAACCTAACTAATGGAATAAAAAGAAAGGGAAAACTGTTAGAAAAACAAATGAACTGTACAATGTTGCTCTATTTATCATGGGGGAAAGATGGAGAAGGCTTGGAAGCAGTGTTGCAGTTTTAAATCAATCTGCACTTCATACAAGGTTCACTCTTTGTGTTTTTGAGGTCTGCGGTCTAGATAATTCATGTTGGAGCATCGCTGGCATGTAGTATTACTTTCAACCCCTGTCATAGATTACTACGCCGGTTAGATGCTGTGTTTACCGAAAGTTCCATCACCACTTCTTGTGCTGCAGTCTCGTCTATGTCTGGGAGTCGGCACTTTGTTCTGAACTGGCACCCATTTGAATGATAAAAATGTTCTGAAATGCAGCTTGAATTTCATGATGTATTCTGTCAAGTGACACATTTCTGTAGTAAATAAGGTATGTTAAATCATACAATGCAATGCAAGGGTCCATGTCCCACAAGAATTAACAGGATTAAATCATGCTGTCTCTTAATGATACTGGAGAAGTTGCAGTTGGGATTATGCAAAAAGGCTAAAGCAGCCAAGTATTTTAGCAGTGCAGGGGAAGGAATAGAAGAAAGGAGAAAATCTCTTATCCTCTCTAAGATGAAGAATCAAAGTTGTGAAAATCAGCATCCTCCATACCTTTGAGGATGATGCATTGAAGAGCAACTTCTGATTTGATATGTTTTTGTTATAACATGATTGATACCGTTATTCCGTTGCCTTGTGCTATCAAATTACTTTAACTGGGGCTGTCTTGAAAAAAAGGCAGATAATTACAGGGTTTTTAGGTTGCATGTCTAAACTGCTGATGGCTCCAAAAGAAAAACCACGTATCTAGACTTTAGCGGTTACTCTGAGTAATCTCTTTTCTCCCCAAAGGGTTGCCCTCATGCAAAAAGTTAGGAAGTTCTTAAGGTCCTTAAAATGAGTAGACAGCAATCATTTGGTACTGACACCCTTAGCTGAAGAGGTGCTGCAATCATATCGTAGATAAATTCTGCTCCTTCAGGATTTGCATGCTAAGTTTTTTCTAAACCTAAATCTAATCCATTACTACTTTTTCAATAGAATTTTTGGTTTGAATTTTTTTAAATAAAGTTAACAGCTCACACACAATAGTAGCCCCTTATCAAATATTGATCAAAATGGAACTAATCAGAAAAAAACCAAACACTTATTTTCACAACCTAAGCCTAGAGACTGCAGAAGTCTCACTAGCTGCATAGTCATTCTCACATTAGACTTTAATATTGTAGCATTTTTTTTGTATTTTTAATAATACAACTTTTTTGTAATACACTTTTTGTTTGTTTGCTTGTTTTTTAGTATTGCATTCCTTGATCTCTACTCAGACAAAATTCCCGTCGATTTCAGCAGGAGTTTGCCTGGCAAAGAGCTGAACAAGGATGCAGCAAAGCCCTTGGAATTCTGCCTAATATTTGTTACCTGGCAGTGTCCCTTTATGCGTATTTCATAACCTGGCCTACCCTGTGCTTGCAGGCATAGAACAGACTTTGCAGCTGTCTCGTGTGAAATATGAAAGTTTTAAATGCTTGTGTAAGCCACTCTGTTAAAACAAAGTAGTGTCTTATAGTTCAAAACACTGATGTCTATTTTAATACCTTGTAATTGCGAAAATTTGATACTAATTCTCTGGTTTTTCATCATGGGTTTGTATAGATGTATGAGTGGATTTCTTAAATTTTTATCTCTATGGTACAGTGAAATTTTTATAATCGTAAGGGTTTGTTCTTCTACAGTATGAATTAAATATAAAAGGGATTCGTGATACTCATTATGTTTTTCCCTCAGAATAAAATCAAATTGGCTGATTGATGCAAGCTTGGACCAGTGATAGACCGGATGAATGCAGCTCCTGCATTCAGATTGGAGGCCAGGAATGCTTTGTCACATCAGTAGAGAGACCGTAGTTACAATTTGACTATAGTTTTGCTTTTTCTACACCAATCTCAATTTGATTCTAATTTCTGAAGTCACCCAGGGTGAGTCAAATCTGGTGAAGCACTTGAATTATTCCCAAGTGATGGAAAAAATGAGTCAATTCAGAGAGCTAAGCAAGAAGAGACAGTCGTTACAGGCACAAAGCAGCCGCCAGGCTTTATATGGCTCACTGGGAGAGAAGGTCCACCCAGTGACTCAAGGTTGAATGTAACTGGAGTTCAGGGCTCTTCTGTTAGCAGAGCTGGTGAAGGGCCAGAAGAGAGCTAGGAGAGCTAGGAGTGGGGAGGAGAACTGGACCGATACTCTTGTTGTGTGATTGGGTTTTGATTAATGTAAAGCACTACACCCAGAAGGGAATAGGTTTGAGCTGTGGCTTGGACTTGAACATACTTTTGAGGAGAGACTAGGGTAATTAACAGCATGGAAATAGACAGAGGACTTACAACTGAAGGCAGGGGATGAGGCTGTGACACCTCTTACAGGGTGAGAACACAATTTGTTACGTTCATTAGTATTTTTTTGTTGTCAGCTCTATCGGCCTGGGTACACATGTTGCAATTAATAACTGTGCTTTCTCAATAGTTCTGGGAAAATCTTTGCTGCTGTCGTATACCACAGGGAATAGTTACTATTTTGCACAAACTGCTGTTATCTGCGGGAAAACTTCTCATGCAGAGACCTAGAAAACAGGAGAATTTGATATAACACAGTAACACATCAGAAGTCATGTTTAAATACACTTTAATTTTTGATAGTAGTGCTTCCCGGCTGTTCATGATCATAGGCAAAACACAGCGCATGTGCTGAGTCAGGAATCAAGAGGAGTTACTATAATATAGAGTTGGCTCTATGAGTGTGGTTACAGAATTTGGTGAAAAATCCGTATATAAAGGCAGGACATCAACGATAATTTTAGTTTACAGTCAGGTATGTACCAAGACAAAATCCTTTTCTTTTAGCTCTTTTCATTAGTAGCCTATTGCTGCTACCTCATTACTACACTGTTCTTTGCTAGTGCAGTAAATCTGGAGACCTAATGGTGCACAAGCCCCTCTGAGGACAGCACTGACTTTTAAAATATTCATTTCTATGCGGATCAGGGATATCCCAGTCTGGCTGTAATCAGAAGAAGAAGGGAGGAGACAAATAATCAGTGAACATGACTGTTCAGGGAGCAATTTCTGTCAAAAAAACAATCAGCAGCAAAGGTGGATATGAGCTGGCCCTGCACCCCCAAGCTCAAGTAAGCGTGATGCGGGCTTGTTTGTTAGCTGTAATAGTATAATTGCTGCTTTCTGTCCCTTCATCCTCTAGCCAGCTGCTTCTCCCTCCCTGTGCCGGAATGCCTGTTGTTTCTCTCTGCGAACTGCTGAGTAATGCAGGGCTAGTGAAGGGTGCCCGGCTGACCGCAGTGGGCTCTGCACTCTTGGTTTATACCTGGAGTGCAGGTACGTCACGAGCCCTGACGCTGCCCCTCGCTGTACTGCTGCAGGGACATGTCACGAAGCAGAGGATCCTTCAGGGCAGTTCCGTTCTTGGTTATTCTTTTGTTCGGTGCCAGCTGTGGGAGTGAATTGCGTGTTCTGGAACAGCAGTATGGCCAGTGATGCAGACAGAGAGCAGTTCACGGCCTGAGTTATTCCAAGTGGAACAGAGCTTTGTGCTATGAAATCAGTTTGCAGCAAGTCTCCAGCCACTGGGAGTTGAGCTGACTTCCAAATTTCTCTCACCCAGGCTTAATGAACAGTCATCAGGTAGCAATGATCCCACCAATCTTGATTTAAATGTAAGTTATAGCAGGGGTTGGATTCCATATCCCTAGAGTAATTTCTTGTGCCATCCAAACCTCATCAAAGTGTCTTGGTGAAAATGATTTAAGCTAACGTGTTGTACTGAGTGTTGGCAAGCAGCTAAGGGGACCCGTGTGTCAGTTACTGTGACTCAGTGGTAACCTGTTAACTCACAGTGACTTCATGGTGTGCCTCGGTCCTGTGTGTTATTCAGACAGAGGCAAAACTCTAGGCTTTTTTTTTTTTTTTTTAATATCAGAATAACAACAGTGGCATGGGTGTGTCCATCAAAGCCACCTTCAGCGGGAAAACTAGATTTATTTTTTTTCAGAGAGATATTTAAGCGTTCCTTATGATAGTGAAGAAGAAAACCAACAAAAAAAATATATATCAACTCATATCTGACCCTGTGTGAAAAAATAATAGAGGACACAGCAACTCTAGAGCTGGCTTAGCCAAGCAATGTCACATAAAGCTCTCTTTAATTTTTTTATTTGGATCGTGTCTGTATATAGGTCACAGTGACTTAAAAGAGAAGACACTGACCAGACAAAAAGAAACCTTTCAAAAACGTACCGTTGTTGTAGGAGAAGGACCCTTTCTCAACAGAAGACTGAAAATTAGCACTGAAAGGATTTTGCTGTTGGCCGCTGTTTCAGCGGGCTGCGATGTCAGCGTCCAGCGGCTGAGCGGAGGGGGGACCTGCGGTGGTTGTGTTCTCAGCTTGCCTGTCTCCTGCTTGCGAGGTTATCCAGCGCACAGCAGCAAGATGGCATGGAGCAGGTTCAAGCCATTTCTCTTCCTGACTTTCTGTGCTGTGCTGACCCCGTATAAATCAGTGCTAGCTAGATCGTCCTTCCTCAGGAATACAGAGATGTGAAACCTCTCACCACAGCTCCCCATACCAGTCTACATTTCTGCTTTCCTTCAGTCCCTAATTACAGGGTCTGGACAAAATCCTCTCCTGCTGCTTCCACCCTTGTGAAGGTCACTCAGCGGCCAGAGGCCACCCTGGTGATTCTGTGCTTCTCTGCAAGAATTACTGCTTTGTGCAGGGGCCTACATAGTCCGTACATCTGTTCTGAGCAAACCATTTCTCAGCGTTGAGCCTGAAGAGGGGAGGGAAAGCAGATCTTCTGTCTTGGCCCTCTGGTCAGCCTTTGTGGAAGCACAAGAACAGCAGCGTGTACCAATAATCTGATAAGCCTTTCTTCTAGGAGAGGAAGCTGGAGGCAGCAATGCAGCTGAGAAGCGTTAGGGCACAGAAGGTCTAAATGACTCTGGCCAAAGAGCTTGTAGTGACACTTGGGTTACAAATAGTAAAGCTGTGTGGCCACAGTGCAGATAAAAAAGAAAAAAAAAAAACACCTTCCACAAAACCAAGGTATAAACTGAGCCAAAGAGTACAAATCACTTGTAGAACAGCTGTATAGAAATGCAGATTGGAATGCATTTTAGAAATCAACAGTGGAAACCACTAGATTCCCCTTGGACTTAAAATCCATATTATGAGCCCACATTTTGTATCACAGTCCACACATGTGTGATTAGCAAAACTTAATATTTCTTTTTCTGTGCCAGTCCCTGGAGACAGCAATAACTTTAAGGCACTGTGCAGGAGTGGAGGTGTGTTGATGTAGTGAATCGGCTTTTCACAAAGATTAGGACTTTTGAGACAAATATGCTCCCAGAGGATGATGTTCCTCTGCAGCAAAACATTCTTTTGTTTTGAATGAGAGTGGTCTTTCTGACACCTTTTTTAAGACTTGCAACTTTTTAAAATTTTCTGCAATATTTTCAAAAGATTGTGTTGATTTTATCATCTTACTGAATTACTGTTATAAAGCCACTATCTAATTATTACATTTTCTAGTAAGCTAAGAGTTTTGGCAAACTAACTTTGTCAAAGTTCATTTGCATAGTAGTAAACGAAAAAGCCCAGTATGATTGGCACTGTACTGAATCCTCGGTAAAGGAATTAACTTCATAAGTGGTTTAAAACATTTGAAAATGATTTTCCAGGTTTGTGCCAAGTATAACTTTTGGGAGATGGGGCAAAGACATGCGATCTGTTTCATGCTTGTGTTTTCCTACTATGTTGTGAATCTCATCTGTGGACAAAGGAGATTCTTCATTTGGCTCAGTGGCCGAGGTAGACATGGTTGATTATACTGTCATAGACTCATAATTTAGGTTGGAAGGGGTCTCCGGAGGTCCAACCCCCCACTCAAAACATGTCTAGTTAACAGCATGATGCCTTGAAGTTTAGATGGTCGGGCCATCTCTGTCTGAGTCTTGACCAGTGCCAAGGATGGAGATTCCACAACCTCTCTGTGCTACCTGTTCCAGTATTTCACCAGCCTTGTGGCTAAAAAAAAAGAAATCACAATAGGTAATAGAATGTCTTCTATTTGCAGCTGTGTCTGTCCTCCTGCCTCTTACCACCATGACTCTGAGCAGTGTCTGGCTCCATCTGCTCTGTCCTCCAGAGAGGTGGCTGTGGAATACGATAAGGTCTCCCTTTTGACTTCATGTCTCTGAGCTGAAGAGACCCAGCTCTTCCAGCCTCTCCTCATACGTTGTGCCCTTAAGTATTAGCATTTCCACAGGTGGCATGAGAAAAGCTAGGCATAAAAACATAGGCAAACCAGAGATGTAATCCTCTAAGCAGAACTTCAGTTGCTGTTAATTATGAAGTCTTTCATTGCCAGTTCCAGTATCTCTCAGTGGGAGACCTGTTGCCATTTGTATTGGCTCTGGTTTTTCCACGTTACCTTTCTTTCCCATCTTCTTTTCTCTGTTTCAGCATTTTTGTCTCTCCCCTATCCTGTCTGTCAGAATGAAAGTCATGAAATAGTTAATATCGGTGTGTAAAGCATCATGGACTTGCATGAGGCTGACATTCAAAGGAGAAGAATAGAGCAGGATAAATGGCGTTTATTTCTCTTCAAACAGTTCTCTCAGCCTGCCTGTTTTCCGGGCTCCAGAATGCAGCAGGACGGTGGTTTATACCCAGCACCCCCTTGAAGGCTGTCCCATAACCACCACAGAGCGCAGCAGACACTCGACAATCGTAAGAGAAGGTGAGAGCTGATTTTCAGATGTGCTGAGCAGCAGTGGACCCACAGATTTCACTCTCTGACCTTGAGAAAAGTACTAGCTCGGTTCCTCTGGCCTTTGCAGCATATTATTTGCAAAGGATATTGACGGCTTCAGGAGAAAAGTGTACTAGAACTGTGAGGAATGAGTAGCTAGCAGTTACAAAGGGCTGAAGAAATTTATGTTTTGATCCTTGGAGACAGACCTTGCAGTTCAAATCGGTATCAGAGTATCCTCACCACGCTTCTCCCTGCACCACAAGGCGAGAGGGTTTTTTATGATGAAGCCTGACCTTGTCCTCATCCTGTCTTTGTACGCAGGAATCATTATCATGGCTTATTCTCCGTGAAGAATTCCGCCTTCTGCCAAGAAGCAAAATGCAACAAGCAAGCCCGGTGAAAGCCAAGGACAGCCCACCTTGGAGCAAGGCAGCGCTGCGTTGCAGAGAGGGGGCTCCAGCAGAGGTGGTCACGGCAGCTGCGCAGAACCTCGCTGGGTGCTGCTGGCCGCGGGAGAGCTTGGAAGGCGGCCGGAAGCCTTGCTGGTGAACAAACGCCGTGCAGCGTTTCCCTTCAGTACGTTCCATGCTCTGCCTGTACCTCGAGTCCTGCAAACGCAGCACACGTTCCCGCCTCGCGCAGGAAGAGCTGGAGCGCTCTGGTCCCTGCATCTTGCGGGTCTGGACACGCCAGCTGCAGCCGGACTTGTAAACCGGAGCTGCGGGCGTGCTCCCGGAGCCCGGCCCCTGTCCCCCAGCTGGGGCCTTGGTGCTAGGATGCGGTGCGGCCTGCGCAGGGGGCTGGGGCCTGCGCCTGGGGCCTGCTTCTGCTCGGGGCGGCCTGGGGCCTGGGCCTGGCCACTGCCCGGAACGGCTGGGGCCTGGGCCTGGGCCCGCTCCCACTCGGGGTGGCTGGGCCTGGGCCCTGCCCCTGCCTGGGACACCCGGGGCCTGCGCCAGGGCCTGCTCCCACTCAGGCGGGCCTGTTCCTGCTCAGG
>Ga0065711_1014625_pt1 | contig 11442 bp, 13 predicted proteins | sample Hoacrofraction12_FD_59098 | JGI IMG/M metagenome (GOLD analysis project Ga0065711, IMG submission 59098) | Hoatzin crop microbial communities from Cojedes, Venezuela - Epithelial fraction 12 v2 (version 2) | ecosystem: Host-associated > Birds > Digestive system > Esophagus > Crop | place... | reverse complement strand
AAGGCGGGGGGGGGGGAGGGGCGGGGAAGAGGCTTACTTAGATTTCTCTGCAAGGCTCCTCCTGTTCTTACGTGGCACATAAGCAACAGGGAAAGGAGACAGAGCCTCTATCAACAAGTGCTTTCAACCACAGCACAGCCCTCTTCCCCATTCCCATAAAGGGCAAGATAGCATTTTAACAGTGTGGTTCCTCAAGGATTGCAGGAGACCAAGGCCACTCACTACTGTTGCAACAGAGAAGAACAAGGACACAGAGATGAAGGCAGTTTGTGAAGAGGGACGGCACCCAAGAAACCGCTCGCATAATCCATTTCCCTGTAGTTTTAAATGTAAACTAGGTAGAACAGGGATCAATATCACCCTTTAAACTTAAATGTTTTCCCAACATAAATCTTTCAGATAGGAAGCTACAGCATTAACCCTTCCATCCTAACCATGTGTACCTGTAGTGGTCAGGACACACATACGGTGGGGTTTATAAAATAGATATCCTTGGGTTGTGGGCAAGACACTAGGCTGAGATATCAATGCTCAAGAGCATGCTTACCCGGAATTTATCTATTTTATAGCACAACATAGCATAAACTGTCTGAGCTGGCAGTCTGACCCAGACTGTGATATCTAACAGAAAAAAATGTTTTATAGCCCCTTGTCTTTAGTGGATATCTATGTCCGCCAAAAATTAGATAACCAGAGGGTAAAACTCCTTTTCAGCAGGACCAGCTCTTCACAGAATCACTTTCTCCAATCCAACATCATTTTCCCCTTTAAAAAACAATATTTCAGGAAGAGGGATAAGGCAAGAAAGGATGCTACTTCATTACATTATAAAACAGAGCCAGCAGTAATTCCACAAGAACTCAACATGTAAGTTATTGCAGGGCCCAAAGAGGGGGAAAAAAAACCTATCACCTATATATTAAATCAGCCCTTCATGCTTCAGTTTTCAGGGCACAAGGGATAACACTCCATATATAAAATGAACAAAACACACTCAGAAGCTTTTAGTCATAAAAATGTCTAATACGCAACACCCCACCCCCACTCCCAAAAAAACACAGCTAATTTGCCCATACTTTACAGCAAAGGTCACTCACCTCATATTTAGTTTCCCTGCTCTATCAGACCATCTCCCAAGCACCCCTCGCTTCTCTCTGGCTAAAAGGCTTCCCCACAGCCAGCAGCTGCCACGCGTTAGGGCAGGATCAGGCCGGGTCTTCAGCTCAGCCGTTAACTTCTCACTGCCACAGCTGTTTATGAAGTTTGCTGCTCTACCACAACAAAGACAAATATTCATTTTCAGAGGCACATTGAATAAATGCCAGTTATAAAATAATCGGATCACAGGATAATTCAGGTTGGAAGGGACCTCAGGAGGTCTCTAGCCCAACCCCTGCTCAAAGCAGGGTCAGCTCTGAGCTCACACCAGGTTGTTCGGGCTTGCAAACCTCAAAGGATGGAAACTGCGCAACCACTCTGGGCAGTCTGGCCCACTGCTTGACTGGCCTCTTGGTGAAAAACAATGAAGTTAAATTTATCTAAATAATACTGTGTCTAAACCGACAGTTTAGTTGCTGTTTCTCTATGGAAAGGCTTTCCCCATTCCCAAAGGCAGCTCTGTAAGTGATCCCTCTGCGTTCCTTTTGCAGCCTGCGAATGCAAGACCAACGGGCAGTGCGACGAAGGCTATTCAGGAACTGGACGATGTTTCTGTGAAACGGGATGGACTGGCCGGCTGTGTGAAACCAAGCTAGGTCTCTGCCTCTTCTCACCAGGCTCTGCCACGTGGAGCCACAGGCTGATAGCACTTGCAATTCAACAGAGGGCTTGTGTAGAGAAGAGAGAAAGGGTTAATAATGTCAGAAGCCCTCAGTAGAGGCTACGGGGCTCTGCCCCAGACTCTGGACATGTCCCTTCACCTCACTGTCTCCTCCTTTGTGAAGTGAGAACATAAGTGCTTACATCCCCTGTGCAGGGGCTTTGGGCTATGTGAGGGAAGGTGCCAACTAATTGCTAAGCAGTCAAAAAAGTTTCTCACAGGTTTTTCCATTTAGCTAGACAGGTGTGAGAGCTTTTCTTTCTGCATGAAACAAGGCCACTGCAATTCAAACAGGACTTTCACCCCAGCCGTTCTGCTTTCCCTGCAGCTCTGCAGCCAGTGTGCTCCCCGAGCTGCTCAGCCAACGCCGTCTGCATGGAGAACAACACGTGTCAGTGCAAGCCGTTGTACAACGGGGATGGGCTCACGTGCACAGGTGAGCCCCCTCTCCCGCTCCCAGCCTGCTGCCGGAGAGCAGGCTCTCCCCTCTTGCACGTGCCCTTGCGTGCGGTTACCGTCTGGCGTGACCTGTCGGCTACCAAATCTACCAGCTTCCACCATGCAGCAAGCGAAACAAATTTAGGATTTACACAGATCATGTTTTTTTCTGAAGCAAGTGGCTGGGCTCACCAGCTCTTACCGAGCAGGAGGATGATGAAGCAGTGCGCTTCAGTCAGGTTTTGGAGACAGCAGGGTTTTCGGCAGTGTTTCTCTTACATCGCTGCAGAAACAGACTTTCTTCCTGAGCCACGCGTCTTCGGTCCTCTGAAGTCACCCTGGGCAGAGCGGGTAAAGCAGAATCTCTGGGGGGGTGGTGTCACGTCTCTCAAATCGATGACATCCTGACAAGAATTTCAGAGCCCCAAAGGACAGGCTTCACACAAGTTCGGGGGTGCCACAGGAAACAAACAGTTTTTTACCCCGAAAACATGGTAGCATTTTTCGTGTGCCTTCAAAATCCGGAGGTGATTTGTCCTCTTGAAGAACATGCTCCTTAAATGCAGACATTACTCACCTGTTTCCTTTTCCCCCGCACAGCTGCAGACCTCTGCGAACAAAACAACGGCGGGTGCCACAAGGCGGCTGAATGCACGCAACTCGGGGTGAAAGTCTTCTGTAGCTGCCAGAAGGGATACAAGGGAGATGGCTTTACTTGCCTTCCAGTAAATCCTTGTGCCGATGGGTTCAACGGAGGCTGCCACGAGCATGCCATTTGCACTGTCCTAGGACCTGTAAGTGGAAGGGTTTCAGGCACCAGCAGGGAAGCGGGAGGGATTTCTTCCTGGTGCCAGCAGAAGTCTTTTTGCTGGCTGGATCACCCTCCCTACCTCTCAAAGTCTCTGTTTTCCAAAGCAGCCTTTACATAGCTCCAGCCCACTTTCCACATCAGTTTGGTGTCTTCTCAGCTGAGGGGTGAGAAACAGTTTGACATCTCTGCTCTAGGGAAAGGGGTATGACACCAGATGGGATATTCTGCGTAATTTTCTGTCCCCTTCTTAGCTCTCCCCTACTGGATGTCCCTGTTTGCAATAGGAGTTTGTTGGGTTGAAACTGAATACATTTTGATAGCTAAACCTAGGGACAGCTGGGAGAACAGTGTCACTTGTTGGCTGGCCAGACTCAGTTCTAAAAGCTCTGCAGCCACCTGATGCAAATTCCTTGGCCCGCACAGTCAATGCTGTCGAGGAAAACTTGTGATGGGGAGACTTGATCCAGCATTTGTCCTGGTGCTTTCGGGATCACCTGTCCGTTCCATTTTGGTGGCTTGCCTGAGGTGTCTTCCAGGAGCTATCTAGAAAAGCCTTGCCACTAATCCGTTCCAGCTGCCAACCATCACAATCCCAACTCCTGGCTGCTTTGTAGTTCCCAATTTGTTACTGCCAGTGTCAGTGGACTGCTAAATTCCTTTCACGCTCCCGTGCCCAGTCATTTAGATATCATTTTGATAGGTTTGCCATCCATTTCTGATGATTACATCTTATATAATTCTCCAAGGCACGCTATTAGCTTTGTGAATGGAATTCTGCTTTGGTATTAACTCAGCAAAGCACCCAAGTGCATGTGTAAATGTTTTGCTTGGAAGAATAAATGTCCGTGTCAGACTTTGTGGTCTGTTTAATCACAGTTGTTTAGTAGCAACTTTCCTGTTTGTCGATCCCTGGCTATATCAAGTGAAATTTTTCAGCAGTTCAGAACGCTGGTTGACATACCACTTTTATGTCAGCCAAGTGCTTGGCCTGGCATTTTTTTATTCTCTCTCTGACCAGGACAAACGCAAGTGCGAATGTAAAAACAACTACATTGGTGATGGGCTGAACTGCTCGGTGATGCAGCTTCCTCTCGACCGCTGCTTGCAAGACAACGGGCAGTGCCACCCCGACGCTGACTGCACCGATCTCCACTACCAAGGTGAGGATGGCACGCCGTGCACTTCATGGGACAGGGACATCCTTGTCCCCTGTGTCACTGCACTGAAGCCGGTGGCCAGGATCCTTGTGTCTGTAAGCTTACTCGGTCCTCTACCCATGTCCCCTTGAAACAATGAGAAGATTAAAGTTAGCATGTGTGCTGACATACCTTGTGATACCAGATTTATGAACCGACAGATGAGGGCATTCCAGGTAGGAACGTTACCCCTAAGGGATCAATCTGTCCTAATCACATTTCACAAAACTCACGGGTATTTGTATGGCACAGTTGCCTCTGCATGCAGACATGGAAACCCCCTCAGCAAGAGATGGTTCTTCTCTCTCTTTGCAGATGCCACAGTTGGGGTTTTCCACTTACGGTCCCCACAAGGGCAGTACAAAATGACTTACGAGAAGGCAAAGGAGGCCTGTGCCAATGAGTCAGCCACCATCGCTACGTACAACCAGCTGCTGTACGCGCAGAAGGTGAGGTAGCTTCACTGCGGGAGGAGATCCCCAGAGCTGACCTAGCCGCGGCAGAGATGGTGAGGGAGGAGCAAGGGGGCTGATCTGTGCTAAAGAGATTCATTTTCCCTCCTTTCCTTCCCCCACTGCTGGGGGAAGTTCTCAGACTGTTTATTGATTTCTTGCCTGTTAGTACAGCACTGAAACCAGGTGCGAAGTTCTTGTTTCCAGTGATACTGGGCTGAGATGGTAGAGTCAGATTTTCAGAGTGTTTTCACAGGGGTTCTCATTATTAGCACTTCTTAAAGAAATGTACACTTCAGAATTACGCTTAATTTTTTTTTAATGTAAGGCTCCGTGAATCTTTTCCCCAAACACTGTTCAGTTAGCAGACCCGTTTCCACATTCTTTTCCTGGAGTGTATCACAGACAACGCATGGCTGACACCAGTGGGATAAGCATCACACCTTGGGGTTTGTAAAACCTGTTCTGGAAGAGTGGGTCAGGCTGCCTGTGCCTTTCTGGCTCCTTCCCGTCTGCGGCAGGAAGAAAGATGCTCACCGTTTGGAGACACCTTTAGCAAAATGTGAGGCTGGACCACAGCCAGCACATAAACCTCCTGCTGCTGCCTGAGGAGATCCAGATTTCAGCCAGAGCTGCATGTCCGCTGCACCCCACAGTCGAAGCATTTCCCTCCAAGTAGCAAAGTCAGCAGTGGGGCTGGCTCCAGCACTCCTGGGGACTTCTTTTCTGTGTAGAGCTGGTTTGTCAGCCCTTCCCATGCTGACAAAAGGTGGGCTGGCACACATTGGGATTGCACATCCCCTTTGGCTTTCACACTCACCTGGGATCCTGCCCGGCTTTGGGCTTGGGGAAGCTACTCCCGGGAAAGGATCCCTTGGCCCCTACAGGGAGCCACAGACTCTGAGGGGCCCCTGTCTCTGCAGCCCCTTGGCATAGAGCTCAGCACAGGGCAGGCTGCAGGACAGACAGATGGACGAAGCCCCCTCTGACCCTCAGAAAGAGGGCTGGTGGGTCAGGTGCTGCCTGAGCGCCCGGGAGGATTGTCCGTTTTGTCCGTGGGACCCCAGGCCCACCATCCAGCTCTTCTCCCGGTGTTTTCTCCCCTCTGGCTGCGGCGGCTGCAGGCGAGGTACCACCTGTGCGCTGCCAGCTGGCTGGACGGCGAAAGAGTGGGCTACCCGACTGCCTTCTCCTCCCCAAACTGTGGCTCCGGCTACGTTGGCATCGTGGACTACGGGAGAAGAGTCAACCTGAGCGAAACCTGGGACGTCTTCTGCTACAGGGAGAAAGGTCAGAGGGTTCTTTGCTGCATCCCTCTGTGCACAGGGGAGCAGCAACCCAGATTCCGGTTCCGTTGGTTGGCAACAGGCTGCCAGCTAACACTGTGAGACACTGCCTCTTTCTAGCTTGAAAAAAAATAATAATCCATTGCCTGCAAGTTGTTTTCCAGGCACAGAGCAGCCTGAAGCCTCCTCGAGAAGGGCGTTTGCCCGACGTGCCTGTCTGTGTTTGTACCTTCCAGAGGTGAACTGCACCTGCAGGCCAGGCTACGTGGGGGACGGCTCCTCCTGCAGCGGGAACTTGCTGCAAGTGCTGACGTCCTTCCCAACGCTGACAAACTTCTTGTCGGTACGGCCCGCAGCCGGCGCGCCGCTCGGTTGGGTGAGCGGAGCGAAGCCCGCTCTGCCACCGGGCCGTCTCTCAGTGCTTGCCTCACAACAAGGTGCAACACTGCACCTGCAAAGCCAGGTGGAGAGGTCTAAATCCACACCACCAAAATCAGACATAGTCGCTGTATTTGTAATTGCTTGCTACAAAGAGTTTTGGGGGGTTTTAAAACTCGTTTGGAAATTAAATGCTATTGCAGCTTTAGCTTCATAGAATGGTAAGGTTTGGAAGGGATCTTAGAGATCACCTGGTTCCAAGCCCCCTGCCACGAGCAGGGACACCGTCCACTAGAGCTCAAAGCTCCATCCAACCTAGCTTTGAACGGATTCTGTGCACAACTTCCAGATGGATCCTTCAAGAGGATTCTGTGCACAGCTGCTCCTGGCTTTCTAAGCATCGCAAGGAGAGCGGTGCTTTTTTGTAATTCCTTCGAATTGCTGCTGGGGAAAGGCAAAGCATTAAAAGGGTCCTTTTCTGGCTGCTTCTCAGATACGCATAAGGAGCCTCACAGACAACAAGGGTCCAGCTCCCTCCCAGCTCCCTACATGTTTAAGATGTGCTTGCTGAATCAGCAGCTAGAACGGTGTTTTAATATAAACGTCTTCTGTAACATCTCTCCAGAGCTGCTTCCTGGCTAATAACAGAAAGCTGCTTTGTCGTTATTTATCCGGTCTCATCTTTTCAGCTCCCCACACAGGAGCTCGCAATTGCTCTTTAGTAATGCTGGATTTTGTTTCTGCCTAGGACATCATGGCTTACTCCAACAGCTCTAGGAAGGGGAGAGAGTTCCTGCGGTACCTCACAGACCTGTCGGTGCACGCCACCCTCTTTGCTCCAAACGATAGCGGGTTATGGGAAAATGAGGTCAGGGCGGTTTTCTTTTTTCCCTTCCTTGTTTTAATAACATTTTTTAAACAGCCATTATGGGTTTCTGTATCCCAGTTAAATTTAAAATAGAATAATCTCTGTGTGACATGACTTCTGTGCAGCCTCACAGAGTTCACACTGTGCTTCTGAAAGAGGCGAGTTTGTCATTCCCATTTCTCTTCCACAGTTAAGAGTGCAAGGTTATCGAGCACTCGAGTCACTACAGAGAATTTTCCATCAGAGATTTCAGCTACCCAGTTATAAAGGAGTCTGCCAGAGATGAAGTCCTCTCTGGGTTATTAACATCAAGCACAGTTTTTTGAAGAAAGCAATGCACAGCTTCGGTATTTCCCACAAATACATTAAAGGCGTCTGTTCCGAGCTTCATTTCTATGCTTATCCCTTTTTTCTTTCCTTCCTTCCTGCTTCCCATCAAACATTGTCTCCAACAATTCACGTGGGTTTATGCCCTGGCTTGCATCTTCAAGCTGTCTGGAATATTTCTCAGGCTCATCACTCCAGGTCATCGTACAAAAGAGTAAAATCCTTTGTCGCGCCAGCATCCAGGTACGGCCTGTGGCAGCCGTCAGAGGCCAGCAGGGTCAGAAGATCCCACCATTTGCATCCAGATTTCCCAGTAGCCTCTACCCCATATTGCACTTGCTGCAAGCATTAACAGCAGAGAGGGAGAAAGGCCCCAGGCCCTCAGCCTGCTGGTAAATCCAGAGGATGAACGAGATCGGCTAACGTTCCTTGCATTTTGCTTTCGCTTGCAGACACTTTCTGGGCGTGACATCGAGTATCACTTATCTAACACCACCATAATGTTTTATGAGGATTTGACCAATGGAACCACTCTTCTAACTCATCTAGGGGAAAAACTCCTCATTACAAACACCAGGGGCCAGGAACTTCAGGCCTCCTCCGCTGAACAGGTACCTTTCTAACAAATTTCCCATATTCACACTTTTCCCCCCCTCCCCTTTACGCTATACCCTGTAATTAGGTGACACGCTGATCTGGAGAGCAATTCGGTAAGGTTGGAGGGGGCAGCCATCAGAGCCTGGCTTCAGCAGGCTCTTTCCTGCCCGCGGGCTGCAGTCCCCAAGGGAAGAGGGTCAAAGCCGAGCTCTCACTGCTCTTATTCCTGGCAGAATGAGATCAGATATGTGGACAAAAGCGCTATTGTTGAGTGGGATATAATCGCTTCCAATGGGATAATCCATGTCATTTCAGAGCCTTTAAAGGCTCCACCAGCACCTGTAAGTACACAAGGATTTTTTTTTTTTTGGGTGGTGGGAGGTGGCTGTGGCTTACATTATCCCAAGATCACGGCTGATATTTATATATTCCCAGTTTCCCTCCCATATATGCAGTTTCAGCTTAAAAGGTTACTTTGAAAGAAAATGAGAAGTTGAGAACAAGGTGCCAGTGGAGGTTGTTCAAAATCTTTGTCTGAACAAGTTCTTCCCACTTATGTTTTATCTAAACAAAATAAAAGCTCCATTTTATAACAGTTCATGTTTGCAACGGAGGTTTTCTAAAGCTCTAAGATCTTTCAAGCTTCTAAGGTAAAGTTTTTACTCTTGGCTTTGCATTCATTCCTACCCAAAACAAAAAGGTGTTTTGAAAATGGGTATTTTTTGCCCACATGAATCCCTGGAATGGTCCCAGTTATCCAATGACCTCTCCCATTAGCAAGACCAAAGCAAACCGCGTGTGGCAGAGCAGCACCGTTCACAAAGCGCTGCCATCCCTTCCGCGGAGGCGAGTTGGCAGCTGCGCTGCTTCAACCTGGAGTCAAAAGGGTGGAGGGCCCAGCAGCAGGGAGGCAGGAACACTGTTCTATTTACTGCCCACTCACAAAGTTTACTGCTTTGTATGAAAGGGAGGAAACATTTTGTCCACCTGCAGCACAACTGGGATGTTTCACAAAAGCGATCCCTGCGGCCCCTGGCAGGGATGCGCAGCGAGCACCTTTTTTTCCAGCACAAAATGTTTTCCTGAACAAAGTTAGCGTTCAGGTGTGCAGCGTTGGCACTCCCGAGCTCTGTTCCACACTGGGTACACGGGCTCAAGCTGACCCTGCAAGAAGACCCATCACTTATTTAATCCGAAGAGCTTCCCTTCTGTCAGGGCAGCTCTCCCTGATCCTTCTCTCCGTGCGATGGAGGAGCCTCGCTCACATTTACCGCCCATCCATCCCAGCTCCGATTTTGGAAGTGGCTAACCCGCTGCCTCCTTGGTCCACAAGATTAATCCTATCCATAGCCTATTTCTCACCTTCGTTTTAGTTCTGAGCGACCCTTTCTCCTTTACAAACCAGCCTCCTCGTTCCTAGAAGCTCAGTAATACTCCTGCACAATCTCGGGTCACAAACGTCCCTTGCAGGCTGCAGCCCTCACAAGTAGGAAATAACACACTTGGGTAAAAGCATAAATTACTGCCTGAAAATGATTCAAAATAATAGGCAATTTCTGTCAGTCTACAGCAGCACGATATTACAGTCTTTATAATATTTTTCACATGCTAGAGGGCAACTAAATGTTTTCTAATACTTAGCTGTCCAGCTGCACCACATAAATTACTTTGCTTTCTGAAAAAATAAATTAAGAGAGCATATCTATTAAGACAACAACGTGATTATTTTTGCCAGGGTAATTTTAATGATTAGTTTTCTAGGCGGGAGGCCATGGAGCTAGGACATCACGTGCAAAAGCAAGAGTAAGAGCACATGAATCTCCTGCCCACTTCCAGACCCCTCCTCACTTCCCGGATTGCCAGCAAAGAGCACAGTGCTTTGGGGAGACTGCAGCCTGGCATCCCTCAAAATTATTGTCACCCCAAAACTGCCGGTCACCTTCAGCATCTCAGTCTGTCAGGGCACACAGCTGCAGAAGGCAAACCAAAAGTCAGAGTCTGGAGGCATTTCTCCCCGTTAGATTAAATCCAGATCACGGGGAAACGTCCTTCAGTCCTTCACCTACACATTTATTAAATGTATATATAAATTATTATTAACTATTATGTAGAGTTGCTTGGACTGGCACTTTACCTCTTGACTGAAGAGCGATTTCAGGCAGCAGACATGGCGTGTTTCGGGGCACAATGACCCAGCGCAGGCAGGTGCCGGGCCGCCGGCAGAGCCCAGCCCCGCGCAGCCCCTGCCCAGGCTGGCAGCCCCTCTGCCCGGCGAGGAGACGCCCCTGGTCTCCGGCGCGGTCTGGTCTGAGCCCTGGTAAGCAGGGCGCAGAGGGTGGCGTGGCTGCCGACAGCTGCCAATAGCCAACACCTCCCCAGTGCATAAAACAGCAGGGAAGAAGCTGGGACCCACGCAGAGCCGTCCAGGGTCTGTAGCACAGGTTCCCAACGCTGCTTAAGGGAGTTTGGCACCCGCTTCTCCTCCTCAGGCCCCCAGTGAGGTTTCAGCCTCTACTGCTACTCTGAGAAACCTGAGCAGAACAGAACGCTTAGGCACACTCTGTAACTTCAAAGACATAAACAAGATGAAGCTCTGCTACAGCCAGCCTACGGTACCCTGAAAAAAATTAATTTGTAATTACTATCAAAAGGCCGTATTTAACTGTCTCTGGGGAACATGTAGCGGGAAACTCGAGGGCCAGAGCAGTTCAGGACTAGGGACACTGCGTGTGCTCGGGTGTGGGAAGGTGACCGGGGCGCACCCTGTACCTTGCTCACCCTCTCTCTCGCTTCCAGGCTCCTCTCCACGCCGGCACCGGGACAGGAATATTCTTCAGCATCTGCCTGGTTACTGGAATTGTGGCTTTTATCGGTTATTTTTACCTCAGGTTCAGGAAGAGAAACGCTGGCTTCCAGCACTTCAAGGTAGGCGGCAGACATGAAGGCCAAGCAGGGGGGCAGCACTACCCCAGCCCCAGCGCACCCCCAGACCCACAGCCTCCAGTCCCTCCTTGCATTTTATTGAGCTAGAAACATTCCCGATCGCTTCCCACCTGAACTGTTCAGGCTAAGACACGGAGAAAGCGGGGAAGGCTCCCACGCTTGTCCCGGGCACAAGCTTACATCTGCCTACTGCTCCCCCGGACCTCTCCCTCGAGGATGTCCGCCGGGCTCCTGCTCCCACAGACACTCCCAACACCCAGGGCTGGTCAAAAGCTTCTTTAACTGCACAGCACCAGCGCAGCAGCCTTTGCCTCACCTTAGGGCAGC
>Ga0065711_1049154_pt1 | contig 11444 bp, 5 predicted proteins | sample Hoacrofraction12_FD_59098 | JGI IMG/M metagenome (GOLD analysis project Ga0065711, IMG submission 59098) | Hoatzin crop microbial communities from Cojedes, Venezuela - Epithelial fraction 12 v2 (version 2) | ecosystem: Host-associated > Birds > Digestive system > Esophagus > Crop | place... | reverse complement strand
CCGTGCCTCAGTTTCCCCTCCGGTACCCGCAGGGCTGCTCCGGCCGCTAATTAGCATGGCTGGTTTGATGGATTTAGTCAATAGCATTCGGTAAAGAGGAGGAGGGGAAGCGAGCGTGTGGCACGGCCCAAACCTGTGGCCGGCTCAGCCCCGGCGCCGGCGATGGTCCGTCCCGGGGCTCGAACTCTTGTGCCTCCGGGGCAGCGATGGCGGGGGGTGATGTTCGCCCGCTGGCCGGGCGCCAGAGGCGGGGGCTTTGTCCTGGCGCTGGAAGCACCTCCCCTCCTCGCAAGTTTGAAATGTGAGCTGCCCGGGTGGCTGGGCTTTGGGGTTTTTTTTTTTCCCCTCCCTCCTCTCGTTTTCTCTCCCCCTCCCTCCCTCCCTCCCTCCCTCCCTTCTGGCAAAGTGGCTGCGTGTGTGTGTGTGTATGTGTGTGTGTGTGTGAGGATGGGAGAGGTGTGATGGGAAAGCGGGAGATGGATCACTAGAGGCAGGAAAGAAAACCATCCATATCAGTAACATGCAGCCGAGGTGAGAGTTTTTTTCTTTTTTCTTTTTTTCTGAGCGTTTGATTTTTCTGAAAACCCTTTCCGAAGATTTATAGCAGCCTGCTGCCGTGCTGCGTGCTGGAGACGTACTCCTGAGCAATGTCACAGGGATGCCTACGTGTGTATTGCCGTTTCAGGTCTGTTGGCGTACGTGTGAAGTTTTAGAGCTTAACCTGATTCTCTTTATTGTCTCTGGAGGGTTGTAGCTGGAGCACAAATAGCCTGTTGGCAAGTACGGCAGGAGCCCATTAGCAAGACTCCATCTGTGATTGGTTTTGCCTGGAAACCGGGAGACAAGAGATGAATAATTGATGCGTGTTGTGCTGTAGCTGGACAGGCAAAGCGGAGAGAGAGAGAGGGAGAAACAGAGCAGGGTGCCCTCCGAGGGGGGAGAGCGAACCAGCTTGAAAATAGCTACTGGCTGCCTTGTGCCGAGATGAAGGCGAGCCCGGCTGTCTTTGTTCTGCACTGGCTGGTTTCTGCCTAGAAGTGTTTGCAGACATATGTGGCCTTTTTCTGCAGCGGAGGAGAGGCAGGCGAGCAGAGGAGGGGGAGCGGAGGAAGGCTGGGTTGTTTGAATGAAATATAACTTGTGGGTAAGTTGGTTTCTTGGGGGCGGAGGTGGGGGGAAGGCGGACGTGTGGAAGCGCGGACGTGTGTGTATGTGTGTTCGCATCGGCGTGTGTGTGCCGGCGGGAGGGTGCATTGTGGGTAGGGCAGTGCCGCATGTTGGCGGCAGGGATGCTGGGACCGGGCTGTGGGCGGCCGCCCTTCGCCCTCCCTTGCGCTGGCCCCCCTGCCAGATCTGGGGGTGCGAGAAGGAAAGCCACGGCTCGCCGGTTGAGCTAGGCTTTGCCACGTTGTGATCTTAAGGGGAGAACCATGTGAATTTTATGAGAACCTTGCTTATCGTGTCTGCAGTCGTAAAACACAAAGGCGACAGCAAATGTCAGTGGCGTTTTCTCCAACTTTAGCCCATCTGGCACTGTCAAAACGTGCCGTGCTGTTCTGCGAGCAGCAGTGACAATACGGCTGCCACCATTTCATTTTGGCTGTCTTTATAAAGACCTTGCCGTGCAGAGCTCACGTCCGTGGTGAGTGGTTTCAGAGAAGATCCCGAAGAAGTATTCATGTCAATGGCAGTCTCGGGTATTCGAGCTGACAAGTTCTTTGCCCCTTGTGTTGAGTAGTAACAAGTGTCTTGTTTATCTCTCTGCCTGTGTAAAAACTACAAAGAGTATTTAATTTGCATGTGATTTATGGAGTTTCCATAAAGTTTCAAACTAGTGATGCTGGAGTGGTGTTTGGGATGTTGGTTAATTTTTTTGGTTTAGTCGCTTGGATTGAAGCAAATAATAACTTAAAATGGAATAAAATAGCGTATGTTAATATACAGCAAAAATGAAGTGCAAGGAATCTGTACGGCTTCAGTGTTTGCAACTCTGACGTCGACAGTGTGGTTTGTTGGGGGCAGAGAGTTGCTTTGGTAGATAGCGGCTCTGCGATCAGTAAAATTGCTGGGTGAGATGAAACAGACTTTGCCGAAAGTAGTGTCAGTGACCCTGTGTCCGCTGACAGCACTGTCGAAACACGCGTTGGCTTGGTCATACAAACTGCTTCTCCTGAGTTCAGGTGAGCCCATGGTGAGAGCCGGCCAAAAATCCCTTGGTATCTGTCAACTTTTGATGAAATAAACGCTCTCTGTAGACAGATCTCATGGGGTGAACTGGCCAGTTTGAACCCCCTTTGATGACAACAACTTATCTTGGCTCCTAAAACTACAGAAGATGATGTTTGTTGTGCAAATCTGTAGATATTGGAGGGAGGAGTTACTGTGGAGGCAGTTTCTTTCAAGTCTCATGTCTCAGGTTAAGCTAACCCGATCATTAGGCTGGGATGACCTAAGAGAAGCAATTAGCATCGCTGAAACACTGCCTGGGAATGGAAGTACATAAAATTGAGATCCAGCTAAAATTACTCCAAGTTACCCAGTATTTCCTTCAATTTTTCCTCAGGTTAGAACTTTTATTACAGTTACATTGATAAAGAGAATAATTATCAGCAGCTAATCGTGCATAGAGGTAGAAGCTCCTCTCAGTCGAGCAGAAGCATGTTTCCTCAGTGCTGTCACCAATCTGCCTAGCAGGATTTTGTTCCTCTTTTTGCTCAGCACTTAAATCAAGATGGCAGTTAAAGTGCAGTGGGAGTCGAGAACCAAAGTTTGTTTTTATGTAAATTTACTTCAGAAGAACTCAGTAATGCTTCAGTTTGAGTTTCAGCCAACAGAAGGGTGTTACCAAAGGCTCAGTTTTGAATTTACGATTAAAATTTTGATTTTAACAAATATTTAACCTTAATTTGACTCCCACCCACCCCACTTTTACCCATTTCTGGAGGAGCCATCGGAAAAATCTCTGGGAAATACGTCTGCAAATGTGGCGACACTTCACTAGTCCAGAAGTCACCTGAATGTGCGAGGTACAGTTCCATGGTAGCAATTGAAAATATTGATCAGAAGAGAGGTTTGAAACTTCGCTCTTTAGCCTTGTACAGATTGTAGCGGAGTGGGTGAAAATGTCAAATCCGTGCATGTCAGTGTCTCGGTGGTCCTGGCAGCAACGTTGCTGTGTTCATGCTTCAGCGAAACACGTGCAACTCGTATCGGTATTATTTGTGCTGAAAGTACTGTTTAGTCCTGGAGCCCTTGTGCTGGGTGCTCCAGGAACACCCGAGAACGCTTGTCCCCATGTAGTGCGCAGGAGACAGCTGTTGGTTACGAACCAAAAAAAGAAGAGCGTGCAAACTAGTAGTGAGAGAATAATAGAGGCTACTTTGGGCTCAATTAATATACAATTTGTTGTTGTAACAGATACTGTACTAATCACAGTGAGATAATTTAGAGAGAATGGTCAAGCAAAACAGCCTTCTGTTGCCGTAAAGGTTAGTAAAGCAATCAGATTAAGAGAGTCTCTGAATCCAAACCCCCCAAGCCCCCCAGTTACAAGATGTGTAACTAAGAGAGGAAAATAGTGTTTTTCTGTATCACGAGGTAAGCTGAGGCCACAGAAGTTCCCATGTTATCCTTAGTTGTCACTGGGGCCGTGACAATGCAAGGCTGCTTTCCCAGGACCAGGGCACTGGCAAAAAGGGGTGTTACTGACCAGCAACGACGAAAAATCTTACTACAGCCAACAGGAAATTGTCACTCTGTGGGATTTTACAATTGTAATGTTCTTTTTTTCTCTCACAACAAAGAAAAGACAGAACGTTTTATTAAATAGCAAAAGAGCTTAGCGGGAAAGGAGCTAACCAGGGGAAAACAACCAAACCCAAAAGCTTGCTATGTGGAACATTGCTAAAACGATGTTCCAGAGATCACAGTGAAGATGCTCTCTGGGTTTGTTCCTCTCAGTTTGAGAACAGAGACTGCTGCAGGAAATCTCTGCCTCTGAGGCTGCCCTGGCGAGAGGAACTTCTGTTTCGTCTTGGGTGGAACAAGCAGAAGCAGCTGCTGTTAGCGGACTGCCATGAAACTGCTAGTGAGCGGCTGGATGGCGAGGCTTCTGCTCAAGGAAAAAAAGGAAAACAAAAAAGTGGGCAAAAGCGGCTCCCTCCCGGCGCTGGTCAGCTGTTACTGCGTTGTAGTTCGGAGCTGCCCCAGCTAGAGCTGGGCGATCTGAGCTGAGTGTCGGAAGCCTGGCCGGGCTGGTGTGGGTGGCTGTGCCAGTGGAGTGGACGGTTTACTACCTTCGACACCTTCCAGGGTGCAGCATGTGGTGCAGCGTAGACGTACCCTGGGAGTTTAAAAATTACTGCTGTAACAAATGACCCTGCTGCCTGTCTTCTGAATTTCCTAGAGTTTCCTGCGCTAGTTTTCCTTGTACTGCCTTGCCAGAACAAACCAGAAAGTTCTGTGAAAAATCCACTAGACCTGGCATCTGTTTCACTGTAGTGTGGAGCTACTGATCGTTTCTTTGGAGTGACCAAAACAAGCAGGTCCTTATAAAAATAGCTAAAAGTTCACCCACTGGAAAAAATATATTGTGTTAATATCACTTGGCTCTTCTAATGGCAGGATAGGGACAAAAATTCCACCAGGTATACCTGCTGCTAAAATGCTTTAGCAAAAGGGTGTTTAGGCATCAAAAACAGTTGCTCAGGAAGTAGCTAAAATCCAAATCCTTCAGTATTGGAACAGTTTGGAGTTACTGAACAAAACATTCTAAACCAGGACGTAGAAGGATGAGCCAGCCTTCACATGAAATGGATGTTTCAGTAATTATCAGAGGTACACCAATGTGCAATAAAGCAAAGCAGTAATAGCTTTTAAGGCATGGTGAAGAGCGCGTATCCGTTCACCATCAATGAGAAAGCAGCCAGCCAGTCTGGCATGTAGGTAGGCTCATTCACTGAGGATGCGGTGAGGAGACAAGAGAAGCCCAGAAAGAGCCAGATGGGTTATCTTCCCCATTTTCAATTGGAAGCTCCCTGAAGAATTTTCTCCTTAAAATCAAGACAAGGTATAGTTACAAAATAAAAGGAGTGAGACTGGGACAGTAATTACTTCAGGCAGTGTGGAAAGCTGCCGCTCTGCCTACTGATGATAAATACTGTAGATTTCTCCAGTTCTTCACCTGGATCATTCTCAGATATCTTGGTTTTCTCTTACTGATTCTTAGGTTCCCGGGCCTCATTCTGTTGATGGTAATCCAGTGCGACCAATGGCAGTTTTACCTGTTCCGGAAAAAAAGTTAATTTTGTTCTCTGTTGTCTTTATGAGTACTAATAAAATGGTCAGACAACCAGCTAAGCTCCTAATCCTTGTTGCTTATTATAACTGAAGTACAGCTCTCGCCAGTGTGGTGAATAACCTTTAATGTTTGTTTACCAACTTATAATCCTCTAACTGAATTTTTGTGTTGATAGTTGATTTGCTTTGTACCTCCACGGTGCCCCTTACATCTGTTAAATTCCTTACATTTCAGGAGGTAGGCAAGCTGAATTCTTGTCCGTGTTGACATCCTGGAAGCAGACAAAACCCCACAGTTGTTGGTAAATACGAGCTCATTACAATCCTATTTAAATGTAATGTTATAGCAACTGGACAGATTTCTTCTTTTGCGTGCTTATCGTTAAAACTATTTGTACTGGATTTTCAAAATCGTTCTGACCTGACTTAGCTACAAATGAAATGTGTAGAGGTTCAGCAGAAGCAGGACTAGGGCAACCTGGGATGCTCAGAAGAGTCACTTCTTTACTTGTTCTTGGGTATCTTTTCTTACTCGAGCCCAAGAAGGTGACGGAGAGAGCTAATAGGAGATTGTCGTATGACTCTCTTCAGTACTCTGTTAGCTCTGCTAACTGGATTCACTGACCTGTTGTTTGTTTTAGTGGTTTAAATATGTAAGATTTTATTAGCAACATTATTTCTGCATTAGTAAGTAGTAGGAAAAGAAAAAAATACTGTGGGGCTTTTTGCCGCTTACTTGTTGCCACTCACTGATCCGTATTCTAGCCAGACTTCAAAGAAGGGTGTTAACAGTACTTCTACTCTCTTATCTACTGACACTATCCAACTGTTTAAGAAAGTTGCGTTTTTCAAGCATCACCCTAACGCCACAGCTTTCAGAGGAGCCTGTCATGATTTACTTACTCATACAGATTGCAGCGGCTGATGGAGTCCTGATCCTGCTTGATCTGCCAGCAGTATTTGCTTCTGTTGATCACAGGCTGTGATTTGACTGCCTTGAGCAGCTTGTAGATCTCCCTAGTTCTGTTAACGGGGTCTGCGATGGATCTTCCTCAATGTTCTCGGTTTGTGGCTGTCGATAGTTTTAACCCCAAGCTTCCCGCTCAGACAGATGTGCCTCAGGATTGTGTCTCACCCTGTGTGGTTTTTTGGTAAGTTTGGTAATACCTTAGGGAGCTTTGCGCTGCAACGGGGCTTCTGCCCAGATTTGGCTGTTAGCTCTGATTTGTAATGCGTGTTTGGCAGTGTGCCTGGCTGTCAGGTTTACTTGTAAGTATGTAAAAACTCCTCCTATTGTAGGTGTAAGAAAATGGCATATTTTTGGAAGTTACCACCAGTCCTTCATGTTCCTATGTACCTGTTAATCCATATGCACTCCTACTGCTTTTCTAGCAATAGGGCAATGGAGAGGTTAGTCTGGAAGAAACTTCTAAACTATGTTGTCGTCCTGCACGTGGACAAGCACTGTCAAATTGTCCTGTTCCAGTCAGCTTTCCAAATGGCTGTGTATGTTTTCTAACTGTTCCTCAGGGTGGAAAAACTATACTGGTTTACCTAGAAGGTCCTTAAAATGACCCTCTGAAGTAATTTGTGGCTGTCAAAAAATAAATCATCAGACAAAAATCAGGTTAAAACCAGAAACATTCATGTAAGCTTTTGTATGGTCTTAGTCCATTAGAAACCAGAGATTTTAATCTTTTTACTAAATGACTTTATGGCTTGCAAATATACCTTTAAGCTCTTTGAAAAATGGAAGCATAGATGGTCCTTGTGTATTTGTGTTTCTGGTTTTAATATGAGGGTGACCTTCTTTTGAACATGCAATTAAGCTTCTGTCTGTTATGATTTGTGACTCCTTGTATCATTTTCACAGAGAAAGGGCCCAGCAGATGGTGTCTGAGCAGAAAGCCGAGATAGCCAGTGGCTGGCTTTTAGCAGAAATAGATGGAGAGTTACGGGCACCGCATGATTTTTACTTGTAAGGAACACGTTTAGTACACGGATGACCCACTGTTTTCACCCTTCCACATATACACTTTTACATTTAGCTAGAGTAGGATGTTGGCCTTCGGGCTTGCCTGACCTTCAGCAAGCTGCTGCTTTGCCTGTCCATCTACGAAAACTGTCGGGGGAAATCTTTCTCTCATTGAGAGAGTTTTGGACTTGGGGAATTGGTTGATCATTAGTATGTAGTACCCCATTATCTTGGATTATGTATTTTGCAATAAGCAGAAGAGCAGATACAGTTTATAATTTGTGCAAAGAATAAATCAGAAGAGATGAGAAAAAGGGAGTTTTAAAGTCCCATCTGAAGTGATGACTTAAAATGGCTCACTTCAAGCATTCACGAATCACATTGCAAAAACAAAAATGTCCTTCTGGTTAAATGGCTGTAATCTAGAATATTATAGAGAGCTAAATGATTTATTGATGTCTGTTTCTGAGGCATTTACCTGCACCTGTAGCCAGCCCATTCCATTTATTTTGGCTTGCTGACAAATTAGCAAGCTATTTGTATGTCAGATTTGGTCAGTAGTCAACTCCCTCCCCCGTACATATTGAACAGCTTTTAATTTAATTGTTTGTGGTGTGGGCAATTTATTATCCAGATAGATGTCACTCAGAGGAGCTCTTTTAAAAAAAGGAAAGAAAAACCTGAAGCTTTATTTGTGAATATCCTCATAGTGCCTTATAGAAGACAGCATACAGAGTGGTGGCTTTCAAGCCTTTTCCACACACACACAGAGACAATGATCTGTGTGATGCCTTCCTTTCGGTTAACTAGATGGTAATGTGAAATACTAGATTTTATATTTAATGACTGGAATAAGGTTAACTCTGTGATTGTGGCTGTTGTTATTGTATCTAGACACCTTTAAGGAATGAGTAATCAAAATTACACGTTGGAGTTGCAGCTGCATAGATGTGTTGCAGGCAGAGTTGAGGTGTGCATTGCCACCTGCAGTGATTACACCGCTGTTCTGGAATAAGTTTTGCAGGGGATTTAAGGCAAAATTGTTGTGCCTTGCTGAACTGTTTTAACTGTTGGCTTAGATTCTCGTGGCAGTGAGGCTTCAAGGGCTGCTTCTCAGAGTCAGAAAGCCGTACTGTCACGCATAGGCGTTGGCAGGCTGCTGACCTTAGCTGCCGGGCTGCCTCCTGCCTTGCCACTGCCGCTGGCTGCACAGCAGCTCTCCATGTTTCCCAGCGGAGGTGGACGAGTGAGATCTATTGCATGGATATGCTTTCTTAACCTTTATTAACCTGATCTTGCGCTTTATGAATTTTTAAGTAACGTATGAAATTTGGACTTTCGTATAGCAAGGAAGATTTTCATGTCGTGTGAGCGTGCCCAGTGCCGGCCGTCCTGGCCACCCTATTGTGCCAGGGCTGTCCAGTTCTGGGCTCCCCAGTTCAGGAGAGATGAGGAGCTACTGGAGAGAGTCCAGTGGAGGGCTACGAGGATGGTGAGGGGACTGGAGGATCCTTCCTACGAGGAAAGGCTGAGGGAGCTGGGTTTGTTTAGCTTGAAGAAGAGAAGGCTGAGAGGGGACCTTATACATGCTTCTAAATATCTGAAGGGTGAGTGTCAGGAGAATGGGGCCAGACTCCCAACTGGGACTGCAGTTGGTGGACAGACCTAACTGATCTTTTCTCCTCCCAAACGTCACCATGGCTGCTAGTGAAGATTTTTGGCACTGTACAGCTTGAAATGTTTTATGGCCTTACATCTACTTAACCTCTGATGTTTTCTGTCAACATCTATCATGACCTGGTGGCCTATGATTAGTAAAATGCGCCCTTGCAGGCTCCCAGATACTGTAATGGAATTAGGCCTTTAAAATTATCAGACCTGTCAAAGGGGCTTATAATTCTGTGAGAGCTTGAAGTGGTTTCTTGAACACACATTTGACCTGGTTGAAGAGGTTTTTTGTGCTTGTTTTGTTTATACTTCCTATTAATACTTTAAAAACTGGAGGGGGGAAAAAAAGGAAAAAAAAATGGTTTCCTTGACGTCTTTATGAGGAAAGACATGGAGTCTCCTCACTTCTGTCCCAGATGTCTCTTTTGGCTTCTTTTCTCTGTATTGCACTTGTAGATGAAGCTTTACAGATAGTTCAGCAGCAACTTGTTCCCTTAAGTAAGGGAAGAAGGACGCTTTGTCGTCTGCGTTAGTGCACACCGAGGCTGACGCAAGTCGGGAGGGAATGTCAGGCTGGCTTTGGGGGGTCGGGCTCAACGTAGTGCTCTCAGAAGGTGCTGACCGGACACCTCTGGATCGAATGTCCCCCGCTGAGGGAGTGTGGGAAGGACAGGAACACCGCACAGTCGCTCATATCTGCCACCTCTGCGCTTTGTCCTGAGCAGAGGATAGTACGGGAGGTGCGAGGTGGTTTACCTTCTTCTGCTGGTTAGTTTTCAGTTACCTGTGGAAACGCTGAAAGTCGTTTTGTAGCACCTTGACGATCTCCCGATGATTGTAACCCGGTGCCTGGTGGTCCTTAACGCCGTGGGAGGTTCTGTGATGTTTCCGAACAGAGAGGTATGACACGTGTCGTATCCAACAGGAATGGAAACGTGCCGTAGAAGAGGCGACGTGACCGTGTCGGACGCAGCCTGTCACTGCGTGTGGCGAGTCACCTCAGCTGAGCCCGTTTCCCACGTCCCAGTCCTGAGCACTTTCCTCCCTTTGTGAGGTGGGTGCATCCGAGCTGTTTGCTTCAAACCGTGGCAAGTTGTTAAGACTGCTTTTTTTACTGAAAGGGTGATATGACTTTGACTTCTGAAGTAGTGCCCTGCTGACTCAGTTTCTTACCACCAGCAGGGTGATGCAAGGTGAGGAAAGAGAAGAAAGCTAATAAGATGCTGCTGTTTGAAAATACGCCTTCTTTCAGATCTTATACATAAGAGGGAAACGCACTGCAGCCATTCCGTTTGCAAGGAAAAGGCTTGCTAGTACAGAGATGTTTTTACATCGCCATTGTTCTTCTATAGCGCAGTCAAGCAAGACCAAAGAAAATGTGGTCCCTGCTACTAAGCTGTGTGTAGGCATCAGTCACGTAAATAAAATCAGTTAAAAAAAAAAAAAGTTTGGGTTGTCTGAGGTGACATTAATTAGGATAGACGCTGGAACAAATCGACCTCTGAGCAAGGAGGACAAGTAGATAAATACCCATCCTCCAGGAAAAGTAACTCCTGTTTCATTTTTGAGAGCAGTTGCACTCGGTACTAAATCCTGAGCGGGAATGCTCCAAAATCCTGACCCTCTGAAAGTTACGGGTGTGCTTCTCTTTTCTTTGGTATCCAAATCCCGAGAACCTCCCACTGCGCTAAGGAGGAAGCCATGGAGAGGCAGGAATGAGATCAGTCATCAGGCAGCGCTGGGGAGTGTCACGAGATGGGCTGTCCCTCTGATCCGAGAGCGGGAGTATCTTGGCGGGTAATATTTTTACTTCATGACAGTCTAGTGAATGATCTCATCAGCTGTTGCTAGCAGATGCAGGAATGATGAGCTTGTGGTAGCAAGCCAGACATTACATGGTTTTCTGTGCTTGTCTTGGGATGCGAGTGACAGACACGTCATTGACAGTTTTCTTTTTGAATACAATTGTCCTCAGCATTCTGGAAGGGTTCAAAGTAGGTTAAATTGCTTAGTGGAGGGAGAGGCGAGGACCCCTCTCAGGCAGCGGCTGCCCATTGCTGAAAATCTGGGATTCTTTCTGGCTCCTGGGAAATGGATGTTTTGAAGGTTGTGTGGCTGTCTTGAGGGGAAGTACCTGAACTGTTGCTATTTCTGCCTTCATGGAGTGAGTCCAGAGGAGGGCCATGAAGATGATCCGAGGGCTGGAGCACCTGGGTGACCTTGTAGCAGCCTGCCAGTACCTGAAGGGGCTGACAGGAAGGATGGAGAGGGACTGTTCACAAGGGTGTGTAGTGATAGGACAAGGGGGAATGGCTGTAAACTAAAAGAGGGCAGATTTAGATTAGATATAAGGAAGGAATTCTTCCCCATGAGGGTGGTGAGGCCCTGTCACACGTTGTCCAGAGAAGCTGTGGCTGCCCCCTCCCTGGCAGTGTTCAAGGCCAGGTTGGATGGAGCTCTGAGCAGCCTGGTCTGGTGGAAGATGTCCCTGCTCACTGCAGGG
>Ga0065711_1009213_pt1 | contig 11444 bp, 2 predicted proteins | sample Hoacrofraction12_FD_59098 | JGI IMG/M metagenome (GOLD analysis project Ga0065711, IMG submission 59098) | Hoatzin crop microbial communities from Cojedes, Venezuela - Epithelial fraction 12 v2 (version 2) | ecosystem: Host-associated > Birds > Digestive system > Esophagus > Crop | place... | reverse complement strand
CTTCCCAAGTGGCCTGTCCCTCTTTCCACATTCCATGGACCTTTCTCTTCTGCCTGATCTCCACTAGAAGCTCCTTGTTTAACCATGCAGGTCTCCTGCCTCCTTTGTCTAAATTTCTTTCTCAGGGGGATCTATATAATCTTATAATATTTAGTTTCCTCTTCAGTAAAAATTAAAATAATAGGTCCATCCTGTTTATTTGGATGTTGATACTCAAAGTGGTAAAGGGTTTGTCTTATACCACACTTGAATAATGTGTCTAACAACATATGGCTAATGATATTGTAACTGTGATGTGCATAATGAGATATTAATTACTAATAATAATCATCATCATCATCTCTTAGAAAGGAAAAAATTTCTGTATAGCCTCAGAGAAGTAAGGAGTTGAGGCATATGGCTTGATAAACTCCTTACAGCTCCCTTTGAGCGGGGGTAAAACAAGTTAAAGGAGCACAGGTTCCAGGGATTCTGATCCAAGATTTCCTTGTCATAAGGTGTGCACAGATATATATCTGGTATTAAAACACTGGTTTAAGTTTGCTGTTCTGGAATTGTCCCTCTGCATAAAATCTGCTTTCAGTTCTTTTGTACCTTATATAATGATGTTAGGTTCGATTTCCTGCCCTGCCTTATACTCATGATTTCAGGTTTCATTAAAGGGATTCAGTTTCTGCTCTATTGAGTAATCTAAGATAAGAAAAACTGAGATAAAATATTTTGTACAAGAGAGAAAAAGACATGAATGTGAAATTAACAAGCATTTAAGTGTTGACATTGGGAAGACTGTTAAAAAAATCCCTAAATTCTTTAAGCCACAATAAAACTTGAGCTATGACATAGGATTTTAAGTCTTTTTCAGATTTAAAATATTAAATCTTTTGTCCTATTACAAACACAGCAAGAAATAAAATGATACTGCCCAGATTAAGAGTGCACCATTACTCCTTTCATTACAAATACCTTTTACAAGTGGTCTAGAATTGATCAGACCAAACTGATGTCATCTGAGAGCTTAACTTCCACAGTCAGTGCTGGGATAGAATGACAATGAAGACAGATTGAGCTAAAACAAAGAAACTACTCTAATTTATGATCTTCCATCAACACAACATTGGAGTTCCTCCACATATTAATGCACATATTAAAACAATACTAGTTGGCTGTTGAGCAAGTTTTATTATATATAAATTGTTAGCTAGAAAACTGAGGCCAGAACATATGAAGTGATTTGCTACAGCCACACAAAAGGTCTATGACGAGGGAGAATTGTAGTTCTTCAAAGAAACTAGTAAGAATTGCAATCATTATACTGTCCTTTCTCTCTGCTGTAAATGCTGGTGAGAAAGACCAGCTACTGTTGTTGAGAGAGGGCAGTAGCTACAAAAATACATAGCTTGCACGTCTCAGAGGACTGTCTTTATGACCCATCTCCTTATTTCATGGGTTACATTCTGGAGATGAATCAGGAACTGAGAGAATATCTGTATTGTACTGTGGTGAGCAGACCTGAGAGCACCTTCAGTAAAAAATGTCATTTGCATTGCACCGCTCCTCTACAGATATTGCAGACTAGGTCCTCTCCATCGTGTATTTGATTCAGAAAATTACTATTGAAATAAACAGCTGCTTCGTGGCAGCCAGATAAATCTGACAGATAAGGCTAAGTAAGCATAATATTTTCTGAGCTTCTGTAAAATTCACAACTCTGGCTACTCTTGGTAGGTGAGTGGTACTAAATTCTTTCATTTCCAAGGAGCATTGTGTTTGTCCAGGCATCATGTTAACATGAATTCAGACTACGAAAAGCTACAAGTAATCAGACTTTACCAGACTGCATTTTATTGAAAAGGTTTGGAAAAGAATATCACCCTAGAGAGGAAAACATTGGAACACAAAAAGGTTAACTGCATTGTTGGAGGGATACCTCCCTTCTGCTGAATGCGTGCTTACACGTAGCTTTGACTTGCTCCATCCTACATTTAGTCAACAATGTCAAGAAGCAGCATTCCTGCTGGCATGCTTTTAACTAGTTGGGCATGAATCCTGGGAAAATGCTAGCAGTCCCATAGTGTTATTGTACAGCCCCCTGTATTGCAGCACATTCATGTGATCCCCCTTGCCACTACATTGGTTCAGGCACCTAAGGACAGAAAGAAAGCATTTCCTTTTGCCTCACCTCATCAAGGACCGGATGTCCCAGCACTGCTAGGGACTGAAGACAAAGTAAAAAGGTAGAAAACTACATATAACGGCAAAGACAGTAGAAACTGATAGGTGTATTTGAGTGCCAACTTACTTGATACTGTTTTCTACAGGATTGATCATGGTAGCTGCAGAATCCTGTAACTGCATGGGTATAATGAAAATCTGTAGGACAAAGAGAAGTTTGAGGAAGAGTTTGCACCATGATACCTTTACTCACCTCCAGAAGGTTCTGCTACTACCAAAACTGAAATGTTAAATTTAACAGGAACACTGAGGTTATGGAGTCTCTCTGAGCAGCTACATCTGCTGAATATATTTTTTACCAAATTGAACAGGTAGTGAGGAGAATTTTCGTCTAATAGTTTACTTCAGTAAATCTTTCCATAGTGGCGTTTCTTATATAGAATATTAATCCATTAATTTTCATCTGAAGGAGCAAATGTTAGTAAAGATTACTATTGTAATAGCTACATTTTATTTTTCTGTGTGTTCTACAGTCATAATGATGTGATTTCAAAATGGTAAGATTGGAATAATTTTATAATGAAGAAGAAATCTCATTAGGCGTATTTTCCCATCTGTAATTCTTTTAGAAATGTCTTTTTTGCAACAAAACCACTTATAAAACATGCTTTAAGTTGTTAACGACTGGCTGTATTTCTATAAAGCAGTAAGCCAAGAAAGCAAAGTGATGAAGTAAAATCAAACTGTGCACCAAAAAAAGCTTATACCTTACTCCAGCTGCCTTTAGCATACAAAAGAAATGAGTCTAGATTTCAGGAACTCAGGTTGTCTAATTATTTATCTGTATCGACATCTGGTCTTCTGTCTGCTTATCAAAATCAGAAATGGCTGTGTTTATTTTCTCGTTCAGTTATTGCCTTCAAGTGATGATCTTGTTTCAGTGTTGTTAATTTAAATGTATATAGTTTCTTTGAATTTGTAAACCCAGGAACATTTTTAAACAAATAAACCTTTATGATTTAAATATAATGGGATTTAACTTGCTGTCTTCTGTTTTGTAACAGCTTTATGAACCTAAGAAATTTTTCTTCAGCACTGATGTTAAATAGAGGGTTTTTTTCAAATTAATATAATTAAAATATAATTAAGACTTATAAAAAGAAATAACTAGGAATTGCAGTCTGGAATTCATTAATGAGCCACAGTCAAGCCAGAATGGATTCTCTGCCCCTCAAAATGCAAAATTTCAGTCAAAGTTAGTATAAATCCAAAGTGATTTTTAACTTTTCTTCATTTTAAAGTATTAAAGGCAAGCAAAAGGCAAAAGGCTTGAAGTAGTGTTATACATGTTAATAACTACCAAAGGTATTATGAAATAACTCCCTATCTGAAAAATCCCTGTTTCTTTAAATATTCAAAAAGTAAAAACTATCTTAATACTGGCTATTATGACTAACATTAGAAAAAAAAAAAGTAGTATATTTGGTTTAAAATTAAATATGAAAAGGAAGTTATGATTTACAAATTCAGTCAACTTGGTTAAAGTAAAATTACACATACTACTTTCTGGTCTCTTAGTGTCAGGCAGTAATATTTACTTTCCCCTTGAGAAGTGATGCATAGCCATGGCTCTGAAGGAATGCTATACATCACATTATAGTTTTTCTAACCCTCAAAGAGTTCTTTGTTGATAATGTAGAACATTTGTACTCAATGATAAATGTAAGACCCATTCTGTATTCAGGATATCTTACTTTGCCTTTTCGAATATTCATTTCTCAGAGTTCTAAGAACAAAAAGTTATTCTTGTCTCTATGGACCATGAAAATGCATCTACAGACAAGTGAAACTGGTGATTCTACAAGAGCTAAAGGGAGCAGTATAGGAAGGGGTCAAAAGACACACATAGTCTGTGCAGGTTATAAACAGGATCATATGATATGGTTGCCTGTAACAGAATGGATCTAAACCTTAAGGTCTCAGGATCATTTTCCATCCTTTATTGCGAGGACATCTAGGTGGTTTACATTTATATTGATACTATCAGGACTGGGCTCAATGAAAGCCAGTAGACTCAGTTTCAAAAATATTGTTCTACTCCTTGCAGGTGTCTATTGACGACACCTACATCTGGTCACCTGAATACCTCTTTTGACTTCATTGGTTGTGTTGGTGGTGTATTGAATCTAATGGCTCATCTGGCTCCCACACAGACACCTGTCTGTGAACACCTACACATCAGTATTTTAAGATGCAATTAGAATTTCAGCCCTATTGTCATAGAGTGATGTTGTGACTAAGGAGCTACGGGACAGACTGTGCATATATCAAGTGCATCTTGTTTAACAAGTTGGCTAGTCTGTTTAGGATTAGAGTAGATGCAGTGCAAAGTGTGAATGCAGCTCATACTGAAGAATTTTGAACTAGCTGAATCTGATTGCAGGAGCTATGTTACTAAAGAGTGAAAAACCTGGCTACTCTCCTGGCTTGGCCTGAGTAGCCTCTCTGAAGTTCACTGTTTCACAGCTACCTTACTTTACATGAGAGAAGGGAAAAAAAGGTGAGGAGACACAGAAAGGGTATTTCCCATATTACTCTGTTACCAGCTGACTCAGATGTTTCCAGTATTTAACTAGAAATACTAGAAATATAGTAGGTGCACCTTTGCCAATTTTGACAAGACACTTCTCTTAATTTCTTCTCAAAATTGGTTTACTTTTAGCTACATTTGACTAGAAGTTATTTAGGATGATTTCATACAGTATATTGGAGAAGTTTGGAGACATTTTTATTGTTCATCAGAAAATGTTCCTAGTTTTTTACATCCTTCTGACCTCTCTTTTTGATTTTGTAACGTTAATTCTCTCTCTTCTGTTGTCAGCTAAATTAGAATACTTTTTTCCCCCTACTTTTCTTCCCACACACATAAATACGCTTGACCACAAACAAAAGTATGCCTGCGCAAACTTACTAAGGCTCTTAAAAAATTGATTTCTTTAAATTAACCTTAGAACTTCTATTAAATCTTACCCTCACATAATATGACCCAGTTCTGTATTTCAGTGATTTTAATGATGATAACAAGAGCCTTTGTTTAATTTTGACTATTCTCACAGCAATGACAAAATAACCCATCTATACAATCCTTAAATCCATCTCTAGGGATGTCAGCACCGAACGTGTTCTCCTAAAGCTCCTGTTTCTTTGTGGATATTTTTATTCCTGAAACCTTCATATATTCTTTAATCTTTTTTTTTTTTTTGGTTCTGTTGTTGTTTATACTCATTTTTATCTACCTGATTTTATCTGATGTTCAGGAAAACATTCTGTTTTCAGATTTAAACTGACTGGAAACTCTTTTCCTACTATTACTTTCTTCAGTAGATGCAACTAGATTATTATACAGTCAAAAATTCTCAGTATGATAACTCTGTAACAATGTTCATATTAATATTTTGAGATAAAATACCTCAAGGCTGAAATAATAAATATTTTACAGAGCAGCTTAAGCAAAGATATACAGTTCAGCATATACTGTATTTGTATCTGTTTCTGTGAAGAAGTTAGCAGCAGCAGCTTCACATTGATCTATTGGATTTTGCAGATTCAGAGAATCAACTTCTAAAAAAACCCAAACACAACAACAGCAGAACTTGTTCTTTTCTAACCTACTCTGTTTGTATTCTGTGTGTTTGAAGAAATTCACCACTATGTTGTTTTTTTTTCTAAACTAAGTTACCTAGATTCTTTAGACCATAAAATCTTCTTCTTGGTCTAATAATAATGGAATTGATCACATATTTATTCAATCTGAATGCGTATCCCTGAGACATTCTTGTCATTAATTATAAATGCTGAGTACACAGCAACGTACACATCCAAAAGTGGTTGATTCAGTCCAGTTAGGAATTTCCTTTATTTGATGTCAGTAAACTTTTACTAAAAGCAATCACTGTTAATAGTCACCTCTGTTAGTATCTTCTTAATTTTCCAGCTAGACTGCACTGATGAAATATGTTTGGGCATGAAGTATTTAGAATGGGAAAAATTCAGTTAGGAGGGACCACTGAGGCATATATTCTTGCTAATACGTATAATTACTGAAATATTTAATTAGTCTTCCATTGTTTGTAATGGCTTCACAAATGTTCAGTATAGATTAAGATCTTAGTTCTTTTCCTCAGAGCATTTGATAACCTGGAGCTCACTCAAAAAAAGAAACAGAAATCAAGAATTTTACTTATTTAGTAGTATGAAACTGTATGCAGTAAAGGAAAATTAATCTGTTCCGACAACAGGACCTATGAGTCAGTCTGAGACTGTGGAGAAGCAAAGATGGACCATTAGAAATGAGATTTCCTTCTGATCCTGGACAAAATAAATAATTATTCATGGGATCATAGGACAATTCAGGTTGGAAGAGACATCAGAAGATTTCTAGTCCAACCTCCTGTTCAAAGTAGGGTCAGCTATGAGATCAGAACAGGTTTCTCAGTTTGATTCGATCTTGAAAACTTCCAAGAATCGAGAGACTGCACCACTTCTCTGAACAGCTGTCGGAGTGGGAACTCATAAACGGTAGAAACGATACCATCCCAGTGTGAGTAAGATCGTTCTGCTTTATTAGTCACCAAAACAGGGTATATATAGCAAAGTAATTACGGCTTCTAATTGGTTAGTTACTCTTAACCATATCCAGTCAAAACTGTTGCAATTGGTGCAAAGCTTCATCTCTCGATGCGGAAGCAGCACTGTGGCAGAAAACATCACTGTGGCAGGAAGCGGCAACGTGGCTGGAATCGGCTAAGGCAGGAAGCAACAACGTGGTAGTCCCCCTGCTCCAGCGTTCTGTGTTCACCACTCTATAGCAGTGTTCCGTGTTCGCTACTTTCAAGGTCGATCTCCTTTACCAAGCCTGGGTTGCTCAACAGCACCAAACTATGTCCCCTCTCGTCCAGCCAGGACTCCACAAACAGCCTGCTGCATTGCCGGACTGTCCTTATTAGGAAGTTTCTAGTTTTATCAGTCTGAATGTCTCTTGTTTCAATTTATGTCTGTTGTGTCTCTTTCTTCTGCCATGCCTGACTGTGATGATGCTGGCTCCAACTTCTTTACAACCTTCCCATAGGTTCTGGTGGGCTGCTGTTTGGTCCACCAGAAGCTGTCTCTACTCCAGGCTGGACAAAGTCAACTATCTCAGCCACCCCTCACAGGCCAAGTGCTTCATCCCCCAAACACCATTGTAGCCCTGTGCTGAACATGCTCCTGTTTATCACAGAATCACAGAATCATAGAATAGTTTGGGTTGGAAGGGACCTTCAAAGATCATCTTGTTCCAGCCTCCTGCTGTGGGCAGACATCGCTCACTAGATCAGGTTGCTAAAAGTCCCATTTAAGCTGACCTTGGATGATTCCAGAGATGGGACACACACAGTTTTTCTGGGCAACACATTCCAGTGTCTCACCACCCTCACAGCAGAGAATTTCTTCCTTATGTCCAGTCTAAATTTCCCCTCTTTTAGTTTAAAGCCCTTATCCCTTGTCCTGTCACTACAGGCCCTGGTAAAAGGTCTTCCTCTGTCTTTTGTATAAGCCCCCTTTAAGTACTAAATGGCCACAGTGAAGTTTCCCCAGAGCCTTCCCTTCTCCATGCTAAACAACCCCAACTTTCTCTTCATTTCTGCATAGAGGAATGTCTATCTTTTACAAAGAGGCACAAAACTGAATGCAGTCATCAAGCTGTGGTCATCTGGCAGTTGTTTAGAGGAGGCAATTACTTTTGCCTATTCAGCTTAGCTAATATTCTTTGAGCAGGTATTATTTACTCTGTGCACTATATCCCCTAAACTTTCTCGCATAGAAATAAATGTATTTTACGTTCCCTACTTTTTTAACTAATGAAATGGTAACACATGCTGTAGTTAGTTTGGAGACACACTTAAAGTAATTGACCATATTCTAAACAATTGTCGGTTTGATCTATAGTATTTCATTCTCAGCACACTCTAGAACACACTCAGATGTGATATGATCACCTGTAACAAATTTAACGAAATCAGATATGCGTAGCTGCTGAAAGAGCAGAAGCAGAATGTAACAAGATAAGCAGCAGGGAATAAGAAAAAGAAATCTCAGCTGTATAAGCATTGGTTCTAAAAAAGTACATAATTCACCTTTCCACAACAAAGAAAGAAGCCTATTGTGATCTCCCTGTCCATTGTCAGAGCTGATCATGAGAAACATCTTATTCCTAACTGAGAAAATCGCTGAGACATTTATAAAAGCAGAAGCTACTGTTAAGACATAAGATCTCTTACCTTTTGGTTACTGTATAATGTACGGATAGACCAGTTCTTGTCAAAAGCTGTATTTGTTCATCAGATAAAATAGTAGGATATCTAAACCAGCAAAAACCTTGCTTCTCTTCAGTGTCTCCACCAAGCACATTATAGATAAATAACACACTCAGCTACATGGGGAGGGGCAGAGGCGGGGAGGACGTGTAAACAAACAACTCTTATTTTCTGCTATTTTCATAGCAGCAAAAAATCATTGGTTTAAGTTGTATAAAATTTCTTAAGAAAATATGTTACCCTTTTTTAATACAGAGAATTTATTTTAATAATGAACAATTGTTTATCACCAATAAACAAAACGCTTTGTTTAACCCGAAATTCCATACTTTCTTTAATTTTCAAGCTTTTAAAAAAAGTTAAAATAAAAAGCCCATTTAGAAACTTTAATATTCTCCAAATTCTGTAGAAGGCAATGTGTATTTTGCTCAAGTCCTTGCCACTTTCTTGGGATATGCCAAACCGTTTAGTTAATTCCTAAATCCAGAGTGAAAACAAATGTATAGTATCGACACTTAGAAGCATTCTTCAGTTTCTGATTGATATTAATTTTTTTCCTTTGTCAATTCTGAATCTTCTAATAAAAGAGACAGTCATGTTGTGATAGATGATTAATTCTATGTAATTTTCAAGCAAAAAATGCAGTAGTGTTCACCCTGAAAAAAACTGACTTCTAGACATAGGCTGTGGTTGACAGACAGACTGTCTTCATACAAAATGGAAGAGTTTAAGAGTAATGGTGGGACATAACACTTTTTCTGCTCTTGATTGAAGATTGTAAAGATCTAAGGACATGAGTAACAAAAATACATAGAAAAGCAGACGTAAAACATGAATTTGAACTGAAAACGTATATTTTAACATTTATTTATATTATTATGAATTATATTTTAATTAATATTAAATTATTATTTATATTTTTAACATTATATTTTAACACTAACAATTTTCCTTTTGACAGAAGGGTGAGAGAAGATTCAGGCATGATAGTATGCTTAATGTATTTAAGAAAGTACACAGAAAACTTTTTGTACAAAACCTGAACTAGAACAGAATGGTATAGCTGATTTCGAGAAATGTTAGAGAATTTCTCATACTACATGCTGTTAATTCTACACCACACAAACAGATTTTAACAGATTTTTATCCTGGATCAGTTTCTTTTCCTCTCTCCAAATTTCTCTAATTTCTTTCAAGTAGTGTGAATTAACTCCCACTGCTCAAGACTGCAGTAAAAACAGGTCATTCCAAACTACAGTATGTCTCTTCCGAGAGACATATTTTTATGAACCTGTAGCTGATGGGCTGTAACAGGCAATAATTAATACACTTTTATGTAGTTTTACATTTAGAACATAGGACATAGAATTTAATTGACCTTCTGCGTTGCTCTTCATAGATATCTATTACGAGAGAAAACCACATTATAGATGTACCTACATTTACGAAGCTAAGTACTGCAGAGAGTTCTACATTTTCTTCCTGTTTGTTAGACTGATATGGTGAAGCTGTACTGCGATAGTATTAATACTAACCAATACTGCTGTCTAGAATTTCTGTTTTCTTTGTATTTACCCTCATGGTTTTGGAGAGAATATTCATTTGGATAGGCTAGATAGCCAAAGTTTTTTTGGGGCTTTTTTTCCTTTGATAAGTTTTCCAGTGCTGATAATATAGTAATTTCCCTTGCAATTGATGTCATTTTTGTTATGTTCAAAGGCATATGTATTCCAACTGAAGCCTGCACAATCACAATTCAATCACATTCCCTTTTGCCTACTGGAAATAGCTTAAATGATACAGCCTAGGATTGCACCTGCTTTTTCAGACATTTTTCTTTGCCAAATTGCCTTTATAATTTCAATATTTCCATCCCGTCTTTCATGATAAGACAGAAAAATCAACAACTCATTATTCTTCTACTGAAGATGAGAAATGAAAAATGAAGTTACTTTCTAACACTGCTGTCCAGTTACAAAGGTATATATAATTCTGTGCATATACATATAACTACATATAATGTCTGTTAAATTATTCACAGGAGAAAAATAAGTAACGATAGTATTCACTTATACTTTCCTGCTTTAAACAAGTTGCCACATTCTGATTTATGTTACAGAATGTAAAGCTAGTGCTAACGCCAAAGAATAAGAGATTCTAAGTTTATTATGATTCCATAATCTGGTTTTAGGAATGTAGCAGAATGTGTATATATATTTATGTATGTATAGCTTGATTCATAGTATTATCCAAAACAAAATAATTTTAACTATTGCATAGCAGTTATACAAAACACAAAATAAAGGCCCAACTTGGATTTGCACTTTGTTGTTTTTGAAAGCATCAAAGGGACTGTAATATAGCATATATGCAGTCCTGAAGAGCAAAACGCTCCAGGAAGGCTGGACATTCTTCAAGAAGGAAATATTAAAGATGCAGGAGTAGGCTGTCCCTATGTGCTGAAAGATGAGCTGGCAGGCAAGAAGACCAGCCTGGCTGAACAGCGAGCTTTGGCTGGAACTCAGCAAAAAAAGGAGATTTTAAGAACTTTGGAAGAAGGGGCAGGTGACTCAATAGGAATCACAGAATTACAGAATGGTAGGGGTTGCAAAGGACCTCTGTGGGTCATCTAGTCCAACCCTCCTGCCGAAGCAGGGTCACCTACAGCAGGCTGCACAGGATCTTGTCCAGGTGGGTCTTGAATATCTCCAGAGAAAGACACTCCACAACCTCCCTGGGCAGCCTGTTCCAGTGCTCCGTCACCCTCAGAGGGAAGAAGTCCTTCCTCGTGTTCAGACAGAACTTCCTGTGCCTCAGTTTGTGCCCATTGCCCCTTGTCCTGTCACTGGGCACCACTGAAAAGAGCTTGGCCCCATCCTCCTGACACCCACCCTTCAGATATTTGTAGGCATTTATTAG
>Ga0065711_1013346_pt1 | contig 11445 bp, 11 predicted proteins | sample Hoacrofraction12_FD_59098 | JGI IMG/M metagenome (GOLD analysis project Ga0065711, IMG submission 59098) | Hoatzin crop microbial communities from Cojedes, Venezuela - Epithelial fraction 12 v2 (version 2) | ecosystem: Host-associated > Birds > Digestive system > Esophagus > Crop | place... | reverse complement strand
AGCTAAATACTGAGGTGACCCCCAAAAGTTAGACTTTTTAGCGTAGCAGTCTTGAAGGATGCTACGCTTTTTTATGCAGCCAAGATCTTGAGCCTATAAGCCACAGGACTCATCCATCCTAGTTTCTCTTTGATTCGTTGTTCATTATAATACTTTATGTAGCGTTCAATCTCTGCCTTTAGCTCTTCAAAGCTGTAGTAGACAACACCGTAATAAATTTCCTGTTTGAGTAGTCCGAAGAAGTTCTCCATTACAGAATTATCAAGGCAATTCCCTTTCCTGGACATGCTTTGAAAGATCCTTTCTTTTCTCAGACGATGCGAATATGCTTTCATCTGATAGGCCCAACCTTGATCTGAATGGAATGTTCTACGGTATGGACAATCAGACGTAACTGCAATGGCCGTGTTTAAAGCATCCATCACATTTTTGGCAGATGGTCGTTTGTCAATCCCGTAGCTTATGATTTCACCATTGCACATATCCATGAAAGGATCCAGGTAAAGCTTGTGCATAGTCATATGACCTTTTGCATCAACCTCATAGTACTTAAACTCAGTTGTATCGGTAGTTATCTTTTGATGAGGTATATGTGTGTTGAATCGTCTTCTAATACGATTAGGTGCAACTGTACCAACTTTCCCTTTGTACGAACTGTACTTTCGGCTCTTGCGTGTGAAGGAGTTTACCTGTAGATTCAGCTTTTGCATCAGTCGCTGGACTTTCTTTTTATTTACTATGTAACCTCGATTTCGCAATTCACCCAACATTCTTCTGTAGCCGTAATCCTTATGATTCTTACGAATCTCAAGAATCTTTTCTTCAAACACTTTATCCGGATTTTCTCTATCAAAGCGTTTTTGCCAATACATGAAAGTTGACTTTGGCATGCCGGTGTATGAGAGAAGGTCTTTTAATCTGAACTCTCCTCGGAGGCTGTTGATGACGAGCGCCTTTCTCTCATTCTTGCCTCGTCCTCTAAACGCAGCCTCCTCAGCTCTTTTAAAAATGCATTCTCGATTCTTAACTTAAGGAGTTCTTCTTCCAGTTCCTTCACATACTCAGCACTGGTGTCAATAGTTTCTTCGACCAGCTCCAGTCTTTTGTTTTCTGCTTTAGTTTTACCCATTGTTTTCTTTCTTCCCTTTTTATGAGGTTTTAACCCATCAGGACCGGCTATCCGAAAACGGTTCACCCAATTCGCTATCGTGCTTGGATTTGTTATACCTTCTTGTATGGCCAGGTCCTGATATGAGATTTCACTTGATAGATATAATTCTACAACAGAAAGTTTCTTTTCAAAAGGGTAAACTTTCTTTTCACGAGAACGTTTTAAGCCATCATCTCCAAAAGCTTGGTAGGAACGTACCCACTCTTGAAGACAAATTTTGTTTGGAATTCCATATGTTTTAGCAAGATATCTATACCCACCATCGCCATTTAGATAAGCCATAACAACCTTCTTCTTAAATTCATAGTTATATTTTGCCATAAAAAATACCGACCTCCAATCGTTAGATTTTAGGTCTAACTTTTGGGGGTCGGTACATACAGGACTATTTTTTCTTTAAATTCTTCTTTATCGTAATCATTTGCAATTTTTTTTTTCAAATACTTGTATTGAGTATCATGAAAAACTTTCTCATCCAGCACATCAAACGCATCTATTGTCATAGACCTCATTGTTCTTTTTCTTTCAACATAATATTGTAATAAAGAAAAAATCAAAGCAACCGTTGATAAAATCAATGATAATTCAGCTATCATTTTCAACCCTCATAAAAAGAAAATTTTAAATATTATCTCTCTTCTTCATCCCACATCCGCAAGTTCCCGTAGTATTACTATTCAAGCTGCCGCATCTTTTACATTGCCACATATTATCAGTACTGTTAACATTTCCCGATTGTATGCTTCTCTTATTTCCGCACTCACATACCTCAAAAAACGGGCTGTTCATTTTACCGCAATTCCTACACTGCCAGTTTTTATCGTCAACAACTGTTCTTTGATTAGCTTTCTGCTCTCTGGATTTATCAATTTTATTTGATATTAAATCTCCTGCGGAATCAAAAGCCTTTTCAACTCCGGCATAAAGCAAATCCTCTATAAATATAATTATTCCGGCTCCCAACAATGCGCATATAATAACAACAATCCATCCAAGAACAGCATTATCACTAATTCCTAATTTACTGCATAATAATACCCCTGCAAGAGTCCCAAGAAATATTCCTGATGGCCAATAAGTTCGTCTCATTCACATCAACACCTTTCTTATATTTATACATATATACAATTAAATATCATTAATTAAATATTATCTGTTTTCTTCATACCACATCCACATGTACCCGTAGTATTACTGTTCATACTTCCGCATCTTTTACATTGCCACATATTGGTGTTAGTATTTGCTACTGATTGTATATTTATATTATCTCTCTTCTTCATACCACATCCACATGTACCTGTGGTATTGCTGTTCATTGTTCCACATCTTTTACACTGCCACATATTGATATTAGTAATTGCTATTGATTGTATATTTTTATTATCCCTTTTTTTCATACCGCATTCGCATGTTTCAAAAAATGGACTATTTACCTTTCCACATGAATCACATATCCAATTTCTACTATCAAATGAGTTTGTATCATTAGCACTATTTGCAATAGCATTTGACTCTGAACCTGTATCAGAACCAGATGCATCATTACCAGGTCCGGGACCATACTGATTAGGACCTTCACTTGGAAGTAGATAAAAGATAAAAATTACTAACCCGGATATAAGCGGTAAAATTGCCGACATAAATAATTTTGTATACGGTATATTATACGGATTAGATTTTACCAATCCAATAATATATAAATACCAAATCACCAATGCTATAACAGGAATCAACAGTAAAGCTCCTGATTTACCTGTATCATGAAGCCTTCTAACACAAAGAGATAAACATGGAATAAATACAATCAACTCCCATATTAATGTAAAAACAGACGTTCTACCTATCATAACATGTGTTAAACTACCAAGTAAATTTAAAGCAAAATTCATTAAGAAATTAAATAACAACCACCAGAAATATTCGCTTCTGGTTGATCTACCGCTAAAATTGCCATAATTTGAAAAAAATAATTCTATTGCTTCGCCAAATGTGCAATATTTTGGACTTTTCATTATTCTTATCCTCCTACTACAATATATTTTTTATATAAAAAATCATTTTGATTCTATTCCGTTTCATCATTTTCCTCTGGTAAATACATGAATTCCGTATACAGCAATTTTTTTCCATTTGTATCCATTGGAATCATACATGAATCATACCAATTACTGGTACCATCATGTACATAATATCCTGTATTTAATGATGTATAAATTATTCCATCCATACATAACTCCATTGAATTATTAAGTTTCTTTTTTAAATTTAAATTCTTATCATATATTCTTATTCCTCCGGCTGTATTCAACCATATACAATATCCATTTGAATTATCCCAATCAACATACCCTCTCTCTTCAGAATCATATCTTGGTGCATTCTCATAAACCACCGGTTCAAACATTCTATTTCCTTGTTTATCAATAACCGTATAAAACAAACCTCCTTGATCATTTTCTATTACCAATAAGGCATAACCTTTATAGAACGATGAACAATTAACGACATTATAATCATTTGATAAATCTAAAATTAAATTTCCATTAAGGTCATAAAACCTCAAAAAGTTATGATAGTACTCACCATATTCTTCTAAATAATCTTCAGAATAACGATTTTCAAAATATTCTAAAACTAAATCATCTTGACAATTTGTTTTATCATGTATTTGTTCTATTTTGTCAAGGTTTTCAATTGGCCAACTCTTTATAGATTCAGGGATTAATTCATCATTTTCAAAATCTGTCAAAATTTCATTTCTAAACATACCATTATAAAAAAATACCTTATTAAAATAACCCACAACTGATGTAACTTTTTCACCTGTATATAAATTTAAAAATTCTAATATCCAATTTTCTGATTCATCACGTTTTTTTGTCACACAAATTCCAAAACCATAGCATAAAATCTCATCAGCTTTTATATTAGGTTCACATGCCCATGTTCCGTCATAATTTAAAAATCCTACCATCTCACCTGTATAATCAAATGAATTTAAACTAACAACAATTTTTATGAATCCTGCTCCAATATTTAATTCATCAGGTTCATTATATCCATATGCACTTGCATCAACACTTGCATAAACTGATGAAATTTTACTTGAATCATAATATTTATTTAGGCTTGATTTTACATCATCCATAGTTAATAATTTATTTCCGCTGGTATCAACTATATAAAAATCATTCCCATCAGAATCATCATTATCATAGCTTACAAAATATGTATTTTCATCTAATAAACAAACTTTATCACACAGATTATCTTTGCCTATATTAGTATCCACCCAATCTTCTGGTATAGCATTTAATACATATCCATCTTCATCAACCATATATATTTGTTGTTGTATTACATCTGCCGAACTTACACCCGGTGTAGTATCTTCAGATACTTCATATAAATCAATCCAAGCAACACCGTTTATAAATCGTGTCATATCTGTTATATAAATTTCACTATTTGAATTCGTTTTCTTAAATTTTTGAAGTATAGTATCATATTTTCCGAAATTAGAAGTAGCATTACTTACTTCTTTTACTTCTGTCGTTTCTGTCTCTTTATTCTCTACGATTTCATCACAATCTATAGTTCGTATTTCAGAAGTTTCCTCTTTGCTAGCCTTCTCTTCGGTAGTTTTCTCCTTTTCTGTTGCATTCTTAACCTGCTCTGATGAATCTTTATCCGACGTATTATTCTTCCCGCAACCTACAGAAAGAACTGCAACAATCATCATAAAAATAAATAATATATTTTTATACCTTAATTTATTAAATTTAATTAATTTATTCTTATCCTTTTCTCTTTCCATCCTAATTAATCCTTTCCAACTGAATTACAGTTCCGCCATTTTCAAGAGAAATATGATCATTATCTTCAACTGTAACATTAAACGACAGTGTCTGCGAAAAAAGCAGTGTAGTAACATCAAGCGTATAGCCGTCACCGCTTCCGTTTTCATAAAATGCATACGTATCACTAGGACTTACCACATTACACTTTGATCCGTTAAAACTTACAATAGCTCCGGCCTGTATCTGTCCGTATGTTGTGCTTCCGACATTCTTCCATTTTCCTTCTATCGAGAAGTTTTTACTGCACCCCGAAAGAATAGTCATTGATACCATTGTTAAAATTAACATTAATAATCCCATTTTCTTCTTACTCATAATTAAAACACTCTCCTTAAAACTTATATTTTTACTTTTATTGTGTTGCTTTTTCATTTGCCATATCAAGCTCTGCCTTAACATCACCCTTGTTATTCCAGATGTTTGTATATGCTGAACCGAATGCTGACCAGAAATATGCAGCCTCCTGCATACCCGGCATTGGATAAGCATATTCAAGCTGTTTGCTTAATCCGTTTAAGTAGTCTTTAAGTTTAGCGTATTTCTTGCTATTAAGTAAATCTACAACATCATCTCTTGCTGGCATTGCCTGTGTGATTTCACATCTTAACTGCTGCATTTCTTTTGTCATTAAGAACTCTGCAAATGCAGCTGCCTCTGTTGGATGCTCAGAATACTTAGATACGTACATACATCTTACACCCATGAAACTTGCAGGAGCTGTTGTAGAACCTGTCATTGAAGGGATTGATGTGATACCGAAATCGATTCCTGCATCTTCAAATACGTTGATGTTCCATNNTCCGGATACATCCATAGCNAACTGACCTTTTTCAAATAAAGCNTCGTTGTTCTTGTAAGAGATATCTCCTGCCTTCTGGTTGATAGCTTCTGCCAATGCAACGAAGTCTGTCTCCATCTGTGCTATAGACTCATCAGAGTTCATGTATGTGTTATGGATATCATTTCCTGTTTCACCATATAAGTGAATCTGGTCTGTTGATGTAAACATAACAGCATAGTAAGCATTTGAAGGATCGAATAAGAACGGCTGTGTATCTCCGTTGTCATAATCCTTAATGTACTGAACCAAATCAGCCATTGTTGTAGGAACTTCTTCATCAGAAATCAACTCTCTGTTGTAGAAGATTGCATATGTTTCTACTGAAACAGGATATCCGTATAATGTTTCTGTTCCGTCAGATGTAAAGAGTGTAGCACCCTGATATGCAGCATCTGTACATGAAGCCTTAACGATATCCTTTTCTGAATCAGGTACCGGCTCAATAAGGTTTGCAGCTGCCATACCACCTGCGTTGTTATGAGCTGTTGCAAATAAGTCAGCTCCTACTCCTGCAGGTCCGTCAAGAGCGATCTTAGAGTTAGCGTCATTAGACTCTACGTTCTTGAAAGTAATTGTGATGTTTGGATATAATTCCTCAAAGTACTTTCCTGCTTCCTTAATAAAGTTATCAGGACCGTCCTTTGACTCCCAAACAACAAGTTCAATCTTGTCTTCTGTGTTGATATCAAGGTTTGTGTTGAATTCAATCTCACCATCTTTCTCATCATCTTCTTCATCATCTATATCATCTTTTTCATCTACATCTTCATTTTCCTCATCATCTTCATCGTCACTTTTATCTGTTTTTTCTTTTGAAGCTTCTTTTTTAGATCCTGAATCATTCTTTACAACAGATGCAGAATTACCACATCCCGATAAAATCATCATTGTCACCATAACAAACGTCAACATCATTATTAATAACTTTTTCATAACTAAAATACTCCTTAAAGTTGAACAACTATTTAAATCTATCTGCTAAATTCTCCTGTTGTCCCTTATTCATTTCATTTTTCTTTTCTTTTAAATTATTCGAAATTTTATCACTGGTTTTATTTATAAATAATTCAATACCGTACTTAATTATTAGAATCAATACGATCATCGCTATAGCAAAAGCTGCTTGCATAATTTTATCTCCTTATATCTCTCTATATCTCTATATCTCTTATATATCTCTTATATATCTTCTATATATCTCCTGTATATGCTTATAAAAAACTTGTTTTTGTCTTTGTTTTTATATACTCTGATGAAACCTTGGCATCCGGGTCCAATTCCAATAATATTTTCTCTACTGTGGTTAAACATACATTCATTAAATTCACCGTCACTACAACTCCGTTACTTGAAACCCAATGTGTAAATTCAAATACATATACATTATTTTCATCATCTCCTTTTTTACAATATAATTTTGCATTCCAATCATATTTATAATTCGGATGATTAAATCTAATCAATTCATAATTTTTGTCTTCTTCATATTTAATATGATTTTTATCCAGGTATTCCTTTTGTTTTGATAAGGAATTTATGATGTCTGTGAATTTAATATTCTTAGTAATAAAAATTTCTCTTTTTTTATAAAAATCTTTTTCTCTCTTTAACATTTCCCCCGAATCATACATTTTATTCTCTATAATTTTTCCGATTACAATCATAGCTATAAATCCACCAATTACACAAACACAAAGTATGATAAAAAAAATCATATCGCCGTCCATAAAAAACACACCCCTTACTTAATATTGTTTTATATTCGTGATTTCTGTAAACAGAAATCACGAATTCTGATATACGTAGTATATCAGCGCGCCGCGGCAATTTTTTTATATTTTCTGTGTTTTTTTACAACTTTCTATGTTTTTTTACTACTTTCTATAATTTTCATATTATTCGCCGAATACCACTAATCCACTGATTATCATACACTCAAGTCATAAATCGCATAAAAAAACGTAGCAGTTACAAAACTGCTACGTTTATAAATATTATATTTTTTAAATAAGTTAATTACCCTTTATAAGTCAATTTCTATCCCTCAACATAAGAATTATTCTTGGTTCCCGGAGCGCCTGCACCCTTATGAACTATCTGTATCTCTATTGTTTCAAGACGTTTACCGAGTCCCGATGTTCCGGAAGCTGCTCCGTTACATGCCCAACCAAGCCATCCGTAAGTCTGAGCCTGAACTCTGTAATAGATATCATAATAATCTGCGGCCTCGCCTGTAAGCTCTATCTTTATAGCTTCCAAACGTTTAGCTTTACCTTCCGTTCCTGATAATTCACCGTCGCTTACATAATCCATCCATCCGTAAGTCTGTACATGAGTACAATACTTAACTCCGTATGTCATATCATCGATTTCCTCAAGTTCAATCTTTACAGCTTCAAGCCTTAATGCCTGTCCCACTGTTCCCGAAGTTTCACCGTTGGTTACATAATCCTGCCAACCTATCTTCTGTACGTGAGATGTATATTTAATTACAGGTACTTCTGATTTATCATAATAACATCCTGTGGTGTCTCCATCAAATGTTTCACCCTTCTTAACAAGAACTATCTGTATAGCCTCAAGTCTCTTTGCATATCCTGCTGTTCCCGAAGCTTCACCGTTGCAAGCCCATCCAAGCCATCCGAAGGTCTGTGCATGAACTCTATAATATATATCATAATTCTCCTCAAGCTCCCCTGTAATTCTTATCCTAATAGCCTCAAGCCTCTTAGACTCTCCGGTAGTTCCCGATAATTCATCATCACTTACATAATCGAGCCATCCATAAGTCTGTACATGAGTACAATATTCTATGGAGCCGTCCAATACATCTACATTTCCGTCGGAATCTGCAGTTGATACGTTAATTTTTATTCCTTCAAGTCTCTTTGATTCTCCCGTGGTTCCTGAAGTCTCTCCGTCTGATACATAATCAAGCCATCCATAAGTCTGCACATGTGTGGTATACGAAACTGTTGCTGTTATCTCATCATCCGTATCACCGCCGTCGTCCTTCTTATCATCGTCATCTGACTTACCGTCATCCTTTGTATCATCACCGTCGTCTGACTTGCCATCATCCTTCTTGTCATCATCGTCATCACCTGTATCTGTGCTTGTTCCGGCTGCTGTTGACTCAGCAACTTTTGTTCCGTTTACATATACATAATAGGTTTCCGAACTCTCAATATCATCGTCACAAATAAGAATATTATTAGCACTCTTAACAGCTGTAAATGAACAGATTTCGTTTCCTTCTGCATCCGTTACACTCACTACATCCCCTTCACTTAAAGATATTGACGTACCGGACTGACTGCTTGATCCCTGTGAACCAGGTCCTTGTGAACTTGAACCCTGTGAACCGCCCTGGGATCCCGGTCCCTGGCTTCCCGGTCCCTGTGACCCTGATCCTGAGCCGCCGTAAGATAAATATTCTCCTGATGTAGGATATTCAACCATTCCGCTCATGCCTACACCGATTATTGTTCCTCCTGTATATTCCCAGGTATAATCATAATCAATTGCTGTATCTCCGCCTGATGTATTACTTGCTCCGTAGATAAGAGTATATCCGCCTGATACGGTTATAGTATCATTACTGTCGATTCCATCTCCTTCAGCATTTATTTCCCAGGTTCCTCCTGCAATATTAATTAAATATGTATAATCTGTCAGATCCGAATTAGCTGCATTGATACCGTCATCTGTCGATGTAATATTTCCTGTACCGCTGTAAAGATTAACGGTTGCACCCTCAATTCCCTCATAAGAATTAACTATTGTAATATCCGGTCCTTCCTCGCTGCCTTCTGTACCGATATTTACAGTATAATCTGCATGTATTCCTTTATTACCGTCATCACTTCTCTCCAAACTGTATGTGGTAAGATTAAATGTTCCTGCTGTAATATTAACATCTCCGTCTGAGTGTATACAGTCATCCAATGAGTCTATTTCAAAAGTTCCGCCTGTTATTGTTATGTCGTTATCCGACTTAATACCCTTCATACTTTCTTCAGATGTTAAGCTATCTGTATTTTCAGAGCCGCCGCCTGCTGTAAGGGTGAAGTTTCCATCAGATATTATTACACTGTTATCTCCCTGAATACAATCAGTCTGAGAACTGATAATATATATTCCGCCGTCAATGTTTACAGATGGTGCATTTACTCCATCGGTTTCAGATATAATTGTTAATTCAGCGTTATTAAGATTAGCTGTACTGTCCGATACAACGCCTTCTTCTCCGGAATTAATTGTAACCTTTGCGTCTGTAACCGTAACCTCTGTATCTGATTTAATTCCTGCCGCAGTTGCTGTAATTACAAGTGTTGCATTGTCTATCTGAACCGCTGCATCACCCTGAATTCCGTCCGATTCAGATTCTATCTCTACAGTTCCTCCGGAAATAATAACGCTTCCGCTTGTATTTATACCGTCTTTAGCTGCATTAACATACACATCAGCTTCACCGGATATCTCTATAACTCCGTCACACTTTATACCTGCCTTTGATGCTTCAACATCAATATCTCCGCCACTTATATTAATACCTTTTGTGGCAACTATTCCCTGTGCTCCCGAAGAAATATTAATATCTCCTCCGGTTATATAGATAACTCCCGCAGATGCTGTATCATCTTCATCCGGCTCTGCAACAAGTCCTTCTTCATCAGAAGTAACATTTACTGTTCCTCCGGCAATCGTAAGAATTCCGTCACAAGAAATGCCTGCATTTGCTGCACTGACCTCAATCTCTCCGCCGTTTAAGGTGATTGTTGATTCAGAAGCTCCCTTTATACCGTTTTTACAAGTACTTCCGTCTGCTGTTAAACTTCCGTCGCCGGATATAGTAAGGCTTGCTCCTGATTTTACCTTTATGGCCGCTCCTTCAAATGCGTCAGCCACTGTTTCGTCCGTGGAATCCTCATTTGCAGGATCCTCACTGTCTGTAATTACGTTTGTTCCCTGAAGAACAATCTCTGCCTCAGAAGTTTTCTTGAGGCAAACCGGTGCAGACGTTGTTGATGTTAAAGTAAGATCGGAAAATATAAGAGTAACTCCCGTTGTTCCCTTCTTTACCGATATTGTTCCGTCAGAACAGCTTCCTGTTACAACATATGTACCTTCTTTGTTAATGGTAAGATCCGTTCCGCTGATTTTATAACCTTCAGCACCTTCATCGGATACGCTGATTTCTGAATCAGAAAATGTAAATGTTACATAATCCTCTCCCCATACCGTCAATCCCTCAACCGGCAATTGCGTGAGTACCATTAAAAATGCCAGTATCCAGGACATCATTTGCTTTTTAAATAGCTTCATAAAAACCTCCTTAACTTAAATAATAATGTTAATCTTAATTTTTATCATAGATTAACAAAAAATTTAGAAAAATCATTTCACATCAACTATACTGATATTATAATTTATATTAAAGAAAATTGTGTGAACATTTACAACATATTTTCGATACTTTTATTGATTCAAAGAGGTTACGGTTATGGAAAGAGATTTCTGCTATGTAATATGATTTCTATTATGTAAATTGATTTCTGCTATGTAAT
>Ga0065711_1011291_pt1 | contig 11445 bp, 12 predicted proteins | sample Hoacrofraction12_FD_59098 | JGI IMG/M metagenome (GOLD analysis project Ga0065711, IMG submission 59098) | Hoatzin crop microbial communities from Cojedes, Venezuela - Epithelial fraction 12 v2 (version 2) | ecosystem: Host-associated > Birds > Digestive system > Esophagus > Crop | place... | reverse complement strand
CCAGCTCCCTGGAGCCCCTGCCGAAGCCCTTCACCACCTCCCCGCGGCAGAAGTACGGCAGGTGCCCCATGGCGGAGACCACCAGCCCGGCGTCACCACCAGCAGCGCCCACCTCCGCCTCCCTCTGGGCACCAGTAAGAGGAGGCGGAGTCACAGGTGGTGCGCTCCAGCCTCCGATCCGCAGGCACCTGCCTCCCCTCGAAAATGGACGCGCCCACCCCCTCGCCGCTGGAGGGATCGGGTCGTTCGTTTGGGAGCTGAACCAAGGGGTGTGTGCAGGGGGGGGAGGCAGAAAGCGGACCTCAAGGGGTGGGCGGGCGCGGGGGCAGCGGGGTCGTGCGAGAGCAAGGCCTGCTCGGGGCGGCGTGGAGGGGGGGGTCACGCCTTGCCCTCCTCACCCCAGCCGGGAAACCGGGAGCGTTCCTTACCCGGCAATTATAGAATCATAGAATGTTTTAGGTTGGAAGGAACCTTGAAGATCATATTGTTCCAACCCACCTGCCATGAGCAGGGACACCGTCCACTAGACCAGGTTGCTCAAAGCCTCATCCAGCCTGGCCTTGAACACTGCCAGGGAGGGGACAGCCACAGCTCCTCTGGGCAACCTGTTCCAGTGTTTCACCATCCTCACGGTGAAGAATTTCTTCCTAACATCTGATCTAAATCTGCCGGGTTTTAGTTTACAGCCATTCCCCCTTGTCCTATCACTACTATGTTTGCTTTTTCTTCTGGAAAAGCTCCAACGCGGCAGAATATGGCGGACGTGGGGAAATCTATGAAAATAGGGGTGAGGTGTTTTTTTTCCTTGTTACGTCATTACGACAAACAGAAGTTGCTTGCTAAAGAAAAACAGTTTGCAGTCTGCCATGATTTGTCAGCCTGGCACTGCCGGGATTTCCTTCAGGAGGGTGAATCCGCACAGAAACACTGGTCCTGTGTTTGCTCTGTACTGGAATGTGAAGGCCCCCCCCACGCTTCCCCACTGTGGCCTCTGGCCCGCAGTCGCTTGCGGTGTTGCAGGTGTGTCGCTGCGCTGCTGTAACATGCCCGGCTGATTAACACTCTCTTTTCTGCAGGCCTGATCCTGCTCAGATGAATTGGGTTTGCACGTGTGCCACCGAAGATAGCAGATACATGTGCGTATTCCATCTCCGCTACATAGCGGACTGCCTGAGCTGCTCAGTTTACATCAGTGGTGTGTATGCCAGGTAAGTCTTGGGGTCTTGTTCAGGACTGCTGTAGTGTACTTACACAGATTTGTATAAAAGCACATATCAACAGCTTGAAAGATCATCAACGTCCTTGAAGTGGATTCCCAATCATTTCCAGTTATTCCCGTAAGGCATAGCTGCTGGCTTTACCAGTTTCATATAACTAGTTACAAAAGTGCTGGTGGAGTTACCTCTAATTCTGTTGGCTAATTTTTTGTAAGGAAAAGCAGCCGAAGTACCTATGATGTGCACCTATCTAATTGCAGTCAAAGGTGATGGTGACCAGTTCATTGTAATGACGGGGAACTGTCTTTAGAAACTGATTATGTCACACCACAAAACGCTGAACACTACCAATTCATGGATCTGTGGGCACTAGTTGTCGTATAGGGTAAGGCCAAAATTGCTTTAAAAAATTATTCCAACACAGATTTGCCCTCTTTGTAATTCTTTTATCTCTCATCCTACTTCCCCCCAGCAACCTGTTTAATATTTTAGTTCATTGCTTCAGTTTGAGTAACTTTGGCTGACTTACAAAAGCATTGTTCACGTAACTTCAGCTGAACAAAAAAGAATGGTGGTAGTATACATAAAAGAAGGAAAAGTGGAGGGAAAAAAGTCCTAAATACACTGCTGCTGCATACATTCTGTTCTGCTGGCTGTCAGCATAGAGAGAGAGATGTTACAAAAAGTTTTGTTTAATGATATTTAGTAACGGAAGTATCTTGGATATTAAGCCCAGATACTGAAGTTGCTACTTAGTTGCCTAACTAATGACAGGCCATAATAGCAGACTGTGACCACTGGCCCCTGGAATTTTTAGTTTATTTCAGCTGTAGAGCAAAAAAAATCGTGAAGCAGGTACACTTGTATTGTTCATAATATGTTTCTTCCTGTTAATAATGAATTATGCCTTTGGTTATCATTTTTATAGAAGCAGATGTATACTTGTATACTTCCATTCTTTTTTAATGAACGCTTCTTTCTGTAATAAATTTTTATGTTCTTGTGGCACCCACAAGATGGCCCTCGATCTCTTTTTCAATAGTTGCAGGTTTGGGCACAGCGTTTACAATCTTATCTCAGTAACAGAACAGATCTTGAGAAATAGTAGATCAGATAAATATTTGCTTAAGAATTACATTGTTAGTAATTTCACAGAAGTTTCACTGATGACTTATATCTCATTCTGTCAAATAGTTGTTAACCCTTTTTCTCGGTCGTGATGGGTTGCTGTGATCCATGGTAAAAATTATTCATCCTTGATACTGGACATGTTTTTCTTTTGTAATTAATTTAGTGGACATGTAATTAATTTAGTAGACATGTTTCTTCAAAAAGTGTAGTTGAATTTGAGTCACAAATGTGTACTCCAAGTAAAGCGTTTTAGTAGCTCATACCTGCGGTTAGAAAACTCAAGCACTGTGTCACACAGCTGGAAAAGAATTTCTGCTCTGTGCTGATGCTACATTTTTTACAGCTATTGTTGTTAGTGAAAAGCCATAAATATTTTTTCTACTGTACATAATAGCCAGGCAAGCCTAAAGAAAAGAGAGCAGGTGTTATGTGTCATCTGTGTAGGCTTTCTTTTGTCCAGGAATAGCCTGCATCAGCCCTCACCTCTACGCTCTTTACAGAAAACTGAAAAGGCCTTCGTAATTTTCAAGCTGCAAGAAAGATTTTCTACCTGTGCAACAGCGTCAGAAAGAGAATATGAAAATGGTGGTCCTAGGGACTCCCATTGCAGGGAGGAGGTAGCAAAGGAAATGGCTGCAATGTTTTTTCCTGCTTGCTCGTTATTATTCATTAAGCTCGTTCTCTTCCTGCCTTCCCTGAGCTGTCCCTCAATATGACAAAGCAGGCCTTGAGCAACAGAAGTTGCCATTTACAGCCTTGTTCCCACACTGAGCAATGACTGAGCAAACAGGAAAGATTCTGGTGAAAATTTTCTCGCTGTTAAAAGGAACGAGATGTTTACAATACTCCTGCCCTCACCAGTAAGTGACGCTGTCTACCAAGCGCGTGCAGGGTATGTCTACATTTGTGGCAGCACTGACGTCTGTTTGTTACAACAGTGGTGGCAGCCTTGCAGAAGACATTTGAGGAGTTTATGATCCTGAGCAAACCACATCTGTTGGGCCTTGTACTTAAGGCCCGTGGGTTCACATGAGTAGGTGCCATAACAGAACCTGCAGGAGTGACCTGTGCTGCATGCTGGTGATGTTGTGACAGAGATAATATTGCAGCCTGTCAGGAGAAGATATGTGTTCCTGTTTGTTACACAAAAGAAAAGCCATCACAGCATGGGATGGAAGACAGAATCTGTACAGCGTGCTGTGGGAGAAATCCATGCAGGGTCCCTCTGATGCGGCACAAAAGCAGGGCACCCTGCATCTGAAGGGACGTAAGATTTACTCGCTATCTATATTCCTTTTTTTATTCGATTTTATTAAGAAAGCTGTTTTGTTAAGCTGTTTGTTGTTGGGTTTTTCTTGCAGAGATCTGGAAACAGCCCTGCACCATTCTTCTCTCTCACCTCCCCACCCACCCAAGTGCAGAAAGGCAACCCTTCTTTCACTGAGGGCAGTACTGGAAAATATCAGTCCACGTATGTTACTGGAAGTTGACATAATGTATCAGATCTCCCACAAGAGTGCCTGAAAAGTCATGCGTTCAGATCCCAGATTTGTGTTGTTTCTTGGGAATAACATATCGGGTACTTTTATGAAGGTGGTGTACAGAAAGCCTGCCCAGAGATAAATTTTGTAAAAAATAGATGGCTTGCTGAAAAATGTTCTGCTGAGCCTAGTAACCCTGCTGTAAAAAAAGAAATCCACAAAGATAAATAATGTATAGCAAAAGCATTGCTGAACGAAAATTCAGAAATAACAGAAGTACTGTCAGTTTCACAGAAAGTTGACAAAATCGCACCATATCACAAACAAGATATGGTGAAATGTACATAGATGTTGAAAGCTTGATGACAAAGAAGGAGCAAAGTAAAGGCAAGAATCTAACACTATGCATGTTAATAATATTGAAAGGAGCTGTATCTCCATGATCCTACACTGGCATTAATTTTTTTGATATGCTGGAAGAGAAGTGTGGATAACTGTCTCAGAAATAACCAGAATACAATTTACATCAGGTCAGAACAGAAGCAGTTTATTGCTGTCGCTATAGGAGAGAACACGGAACAGCAGGGTGACCGTCCTTGCTGATAGGAACTCTGCCCAAACGGAGCAGTTACGGAGTTGATATACCTGCAGGTTATACAGCTCGTTCTTCACAAGAACTGTGTCAGATGAGCAGGATATGGTAGATAACAGCAGCAATTTAAATCCTTCAGATAAGGAGGCTTTATACAGTACATTCTTTTACAAATAATCCACTCCTTTTATGAAAAATTCACTCCTTTGTAATTAAATCTCGCTGGCTTGGAAGACCCTTAGCTGCAAATGTGTCTTAACTAAGGAGGCCTGCAGAGGCCTGAGAGACATTAACTATTTTGCTTCCACAATACTGGAATCTTTTTTTCCTCCTTTCTAAAAGTAGCAATATCAGAGAATATAGCATGAAATTATTTTAGCTAGGAACTTTATGCCAAGAACCCTGAAGTCTGCAGCATCAGCAAAATGCAGATAGGAAACTAAGCACCAGAATATCCATTTGTGCAACAACTGATGGTAAAACAGTGACATTGTAAAAACGTATGTATTATAACTAAATCAAAGATGCTGTTCAGGTTATACAGGACTGCATAGGTTTAATCATTTCTAATGGAAAGCAAATATGTGTTTATCTAGCAAAAACATGAACACAAGAGGATATAAAACAGTTTATTGTGAAATTGTTTCCCTTTGCTATAAAAACTAAACAACAAAACATCAACAAAAGGAGGAAGGAGAAATGAGACTGGAATTTAAATGAAAAAATCAGTTGTGATATAGTAATGGATCATAGAAAATCAAAGGAAGGGCTTGAGCAGAGCATTGCAGGGCAAAGTCTGCAGTCTTTCAGAAGGAGCCTCCAATTAGAGAGCCTTAAAGCAATTGTGAGACCGAGCTCTGAAATTCAGTAAATCCAAGAAAGGAAGCCAACTCAGACATTAACCCAGAACTCCTGATGAATGCATGCATACTTGCATACTTTTTTTTTAACTTTCTTTTTTTAATTGTCATATACATAACGCAGTCATTCATTTATTTTTACTTTGGGAAAGGGGACTTTCTAGGATAATTGGGACCATTAGTAAATAAAATTTGGAAAATTTTGAAAGGTTGAAGTTAGTATAATTTGTTAGTTTCTCAAGTTACTCTCTCAGGAGGAGCTTGACTGACTGTCCTCATGGTTTAGGTTTACTGTGGTTAAAGCATAAGCATTTTCTGAATTTACCAAAATCACCTTTCATCACTCCTGCCAGAGAAGCCAGCAAGAGAAGGAGTAATTAATTTCCCAGGCAGTCATATTATTATGCCAGACCTGCTCCTCACTTCTACAGTGCAATCAGCAAGTCATGCTTTTTAAGAGTAGCAAAAAGTCATCTAGAGGCACAACAAGAGGCACGTAATTTACCCAGCACATGTTTTGTGCTTAATTTCAGTAACTCAAGGCTACAATCCAGTTCTGTTTCTATTTTCTAAATACGTTTCTATTTTTGATTCTGTAATTGGGGGTAACTGCTAACCAGTCTGTTGGAAGAACCTTGTCCCAGGATGACCTTGATCTCAGATGGTTTGTTCTTATTAAACTAATTTGAAATTCACCTGAAAAAACTGCCCATCAAAAATATGACATTATCTGTAAACTGACACTGGGTGAAATGAAAAAACTATTCCTGTTGCATATTACAGATATTCACTCACACAGAAAAAGCAAATGTGACCTTCCCTTACTAATTCTCACCATGAGTGATGCTCATCTCAGTGACTGAGCATTGAAACGTGGTAAGTCTGTTTGCTTCAAAGTCTGTTTCCCAGTCTGCTGTCCAAGGAACCAAGGCCAGAAAACCAATCACTGTCACTAGCCTAGCCCCAGTCAAAGGAGTTCTTTAAATGGAGAGCAGTGAGTCAAAGTGGTCCAGACGGATTATGGTGTTTAGCTCTTCCTCCTGCTCTTCTGTCACTGCTGAAGCAGGTCCCTCACCCAGGAACAAGGGCTAGCCAGGGACGAGAAGCACACAGCATGAAAGAAGTTTCAGTGGCAGTTCCTGGACTGAGTTTTGCACACAGGAGGTGTGGGGGAAAATATAGCCTCCTTCAACTGCAGTGCTTTCACTCAGAGGCACAGAAAACACCCATCCATTACTTAGATTGTATATTCACATGCACTAAAAATGTCCTCCAAGGTATTTTTCATATCTGGTTGAGGAGATGTGAGCCAGGGAGGATGGAGGAGGAGCAGCAAACAGGGGGGAGGTCAGCGGAACTTGTCGAACACTGTAGCTACTCTGTGCATCCTGGGAATTAACCTTCTCTCATCCTTTCATTTAGGAGGAAAGTCCTAATCTGTAGCTGAGAAAGCTTAGAAGAGAGTTTAAAGCCTTTCGTTAGATACATGACTGCAGGCACAGCGTGTTTTTTGTTTCACACAACTGATGCCATGAAAAGCCAGAATCGAAGACTCAATAGTCAGAAGACTATTAAGCGGGTATTCTTTATTACAACACCAGGCACACGGGGGATCTCTCCTCCAAACGTGCGCACCAACAGCCTGTCATTTCAGGTTAAATGCAATCACAATATACATATTCATTATATTTCTGAGAAATGCTTAGCATATTCATGACTTTCCCAATAACTAATTAGCATATGTTTAATGTCTTTTCACGCATGTCGGTTAGTGTCCTCGGGTGGTCTTTGGGGGTCTCAAGATGAAGGCTTACACTTCTCATCACAGTGTCCGCTGGTTGACCTCTGTTTCTGTGCAAACTCAATTCTAAGATCACGCATACTGTGTCCTTCCAGGTTGTTTTGCTCTGGTCTTGTTGCCCTCTTGGTGCCTCTTTATCTCTGTAGCTTGGTGCTTCTGCCCTCCCAAGGCTGAGGAGTCTCTCTATCTTAGAGCTTTCCTTTCATCCCCAAAACAGCAAGTGAAATTTGTCTAAGTAGGGTTACTGAGGAGCTTCTTTATCTTAGAGCTTTCCTGTCTTCTCAAAACAGCAAGGATCTACTTTAGCTTAATTAGAATCACTCTAGTAAGTGGAAATTTTACATTTACGGGTATCACAGCAAGGGCATAGGTACTATCAGAAAAGGTCAGTGTTGGCTGTACAATACATGAGGCATACAGATGATTAACACAGGGAAAATAATTAGCAATCTTCAATCATTTTACTGCTGCTGAGTGCATCCAAGCCCCTGAGAGCAGACTATTTCAGAAGCAATATGAAGCCAGTGGAGACAGTAAAGCCTGTGCCTGATGCTTGTATTATTTCAGCTCAGCACCAACTCCATAGATAGACGGAATTGCAATTTTCCAACATTAAAGTGGCAGAAGAGGACCTGGGGGTGTTAGTCGACAGCTGGCTGAACATGCGCCAGCAGTGTGCCCAGGTAGCCAAGAAGGCCAACGGCATCCTGGCTTATATCAGGAATAGTGTGGCCAGCAGGAGTAGGGAGGTGATTGTGCCCCTGTACTTGGCACTGGTGAGGCCGCACCTGGAGTACTGTGTCCAGTTTTGGGCCCCTCACTACAAGAAGGACATTGAGTTGTTGAAGTGTGTTCAGAGAAGGGCAACAAAGCGAGTGAAGGGTCTAGAGCACAAGGCGTATGAGGAGCAGCTGAGGGAACTGAGATTGTTCAGTCTGGAGAAGAGGAGGCTGAGGGGAGACCTTATTGCTCTCTACAACTAGCTGAAAGGAGATTGTAGTGAGGAAGGTGTTGGTCTCTTCTCCCAAATAACTAGCAATAGGATGAGAGGCAATGGCCTCAAGTTGCATCAGGGGAGGTTTAGGTCAGATATTAGGAAAAATTTCTTTAGTGAGAGAGTGGTCAAGCACTGGAACAGGCTGCCCAGGGAAGTGGTGGAGTCACCATCCCTGGAGGTGTTCAAAAAACATGTAGATATGGCACTTCAGGACATGGTTTAGCAGGCATGGTGGTGATGGATTAACAGTTGGACTTGATGATCTTAGAGGTCTTTTCCAACCTTAATGATTCTATGATTCTGTGATTCTGATTCTAAGTAAAATGTTTTTAAAGGCCCAGAAGGCTCTGGGCACTCAATGTTCTGGTTAGAATGGCACTTGCTGCCTTAATCCACCATGACCCTGTAACTGTGGCATCTGATCTGACTGGAGGAAAACAGCTGCAAACCAGGTGTACCGGTGTCTGGGGTTGTACTTCCTCAGATGCAGGACTTTGTTTTTTCCATTGCTGATCTTCATGAGGTTAATTTCTTACCATTTCTTCAGCTTGTCCAGGTCCCTCTCACCAGCAGTGCAAGCATCTGGTCTAGCTGCTCCCCCCAGTTCTGGATCATCTGCAAACATTACAAGGGTGCACTCTGTCCTATCATCCAGGTCACTCATGAAGATGTTAAACAATATTAGCCCTAATATTGACCCTGGGATACACCACTAGTGACTTGTCCCCAGCTGGACTTTGTGCCACTGATCACAACTTTCTGGGCCCAGTCATTCAGACAGTCTTGAGACCACTTCACTGTCCATTTTTCTAGCCCATACTTTTTTCAGTTTGTCTACAAGGACGTTTTGGGAGACAGTGTCAAAAGCCTTACTAAAGGCAAGGTAAAGAACATCCACTGTTGGATCTACTCTCCCCTCAAGACACCAAGCGAGTCACCTCATTGTAGAAGGTCTTCACATTGGTTAAGCATGATTATTCCCTTCATAAATCATAGTGACTACTTCTGATGACATTTTTGTGCTTCATGTGTTTGAAACTCATTTCCAGGATTAGTTGCTCCATCACCTTTTTAGGGATTGAGATGAGGCTGACCAGCCTGTAATTCCTCAGATCTTTTTTCTTGGCATCTTGATGATAGAAGTGTCATTTGTTCACTTCCAGTCTTGAGGAACCTCTGCCTGTCATCATGACCATTCAAAGAGTGGTCTTGCAATGCCATCATCCAACTCCCTCAGCACTCTTCCCCATGGACTTATCTACATCCAGTTTGTTTAACCAGTCCCTAATCTAGTACTAGTCCACTGAGGGTAGGTCTTCCTTGCTTCCTTTCCTCTCAGGGACGTGGGATTCCTGAAAAGTAGTCTTACCAGAAAACATGGAGGAGGGAAGCCATTTAGTATCTTGGCCTTTTCCATGTCATTTGGTACCAGGTCCCCTGCACCACTCAGCAGCAGGCCCATGTTTTCCACGGTCTTCCTTTGACCCTTGATCCGGTACCTGAACACACAGGGTTCCTGGGGTATGGTTAGTCCAAAGAAAAGCTCCCGTTCTACGTTGCGGAATGGAAGCCCTCTGCAAAGTGCAACAGAGAGGGACCCGGCTGCTCTGATGGATGTCAAGCCCAGCAGGACACTGTGAGGCAAATCAGACTATTTCAGGCCGGGTCTTTCATTGCTGCAGACGATTGTATCTCCTACAAAAAGCATTACTGAGACAGTCCCATTTGCTCTTAGTGACTTGTACCTCCTCCTCTTTAGGTTGCCCCTTCTGCTCTTCCTGGCATGGCACCTCAGCAAACTCTGCCATCATGTCAAATCTTCGAGCAAAGCTTGCTGCAGTTTCCTGAATCAATGCCTCCAGCATCAGCTTGACTTCCATGTCAAGTCTCCCCAACTGTCCTGCAGGATTCCCAGGAGGCTGTGATTCCCAGCAGGGAGCTAGGGCTGCTGCAGGAACATCCAGACTTTCTGCAGGAGTCCCCGCCTCAGGACTCGCTGCTTCTCACCCTCCTACCCAGGCTCTGCCAGTAGGGTTGGCAGAAAGTGGGGGCACTGGGTCCTGCGGGTGAAAAGCATCTTGGCCAAAAGCACAGCAGGTGCAAGGAAGAGGAGCACAAGGAGCTGGAGGAAGCACAGGAGGAGCAGAGTGGGCATCAGGGTGCTTTGCTCCTTGGTGAAGGGCTCAGAGCAGGAATTTGCTCCTTCCTAGAGCATGAGTAGGGCTTTGGGCAGGTGGCGTGGACACAGCCTGGCTCTGCGTGAGCTCCCACGCATGTGCAGCTGTGCACATGTCTAGGGGAACAAGACAGCCCCTACCCTGAGGAAGGTCTTCAGCCTGGCTCCAAACTGCGCATAAGCCCTCCTATCCCACAGCTTCCAGTGCTTCCTGCATGCCTCCCAGGGCAATTAGGACTTCCCTAATGGCACAGACTCCAATGGATCCTCTGGTCCGGGGCTGTGTGGCCAAGCATGCAGTTACGGACTGTGGGGCTGGAAGGGGGAATACAGCCCTGAAGTTTGCTGCTCTGTCCACCACAGAGTTCCCGCCTCTGCACTTTTCTCTCTGCCCCCATTTTTCACCCGTCAGAAATACGCAGTGACAAGGCCCAGTGATAGGCTGGCTGGGCTGCCATCTTTAATGCAGGGGCCCCAGCAGGTCCATAGCTGTGGGACTGGTTGGAAAACTTACTCTTCCAGTTCTTCCCATCTCCCTTGCTGCTCTGCTCCTCCAAAGCACACATCCAGTCCTCGCAGAGATCAGCTGACAGGATTTTGGAGGGGATGTTTCAGAGTAAGTCCTGCAATGCCAGGGTCTTTAGACGAGGCATTGGACACTTCTGCTGGGACCATAGAGAACATCCCTGTGACTCTGCCTCAGGAGGAGGCAGCTTGGTTTCAGCCACCTGCGCTTGCAGTTACCCATTGACATGGGCAGAGCAGGCAGCTTCCAGGCTATGTGCCAAGCAATCTTGCATTATAGAATCATAGAATCATAGAAAGTTTTGGGTCGGAAGGGAACCCTAGAGGTCATCTAGCCCAACCCCCCTGCAGCGAGCAGGGACACCGCTAACTAGATCAGGTTGCTCAGAGCCCTGTCCAGCCTGGTCTTGAATGTGTCCAGGGATGGGGCCTCCACTACCTCTCTGGGCAACACATTCCAGTGTTTCACAACCCTCATTGTTAAGAATTTCTTCCTTATATCCAGCCTAAACCTACCCTCTTTTAGTTTAAAAACATTACCCCTCGTCCTGTCACTGTTGTCTCTACTAAAAAGATTGTCCCCATCTTTTCTATAGGCTCCCTTTAAGTACTGAAAGGCTGCAATCAGGTCTCCCCGCAGCCTTCTCTTCTCCAGGCTGAACAAG
>Ga0065711_1010761_pt1 | contig 11445 bp, 13 predicted proteins | sample Hoacrofraction12_FD_59098 | JGI IMG/M metagenome (GOLD analysis project Ga0065711, IMG submission 59098) | Hoatzin crop microbial communities from Cojedes, Venezuela - Epithelial fraction 12 v2 (version 2) | ecosystem: Host-associated > Birds > Digestive system > Esophagus > Crop | place... | reverse complement strand
GGACAAGGTCCTGTGCAGCCTGCTGTAGGTGACCCTGCTTCGGCAGGAGGGTTGGACTAGATGACCCACAGAGGTCCCTTCCAACCCCTACTATTCTGTGATTCTGTGATTTCATTCTTCATGCTGCTCCTGGATGGGGTCGTGCTGGGTCTGTTCCCAGGCCATCTGTCCACCTGGAGACTGGCTGCTGACTGCAGCTGGGTCGAGCACTGTGCACACATGGGAGGTGATGATCTGCACCCTGACAAGTGCTGCCTAAACTTTGTTTTCTCCATGAAGTTTCAAGTACGGAACTGTTAAGCACCAGGCCACTCAGAACTAATGCTCGCAGAATGCGTGAGCAAGGAATTAAACTGGGTGGAGTTGTTCCAAAGTTTGGATTTGGGGCCCGTCTGCTTCTAAAGCAGCAGCTCTCTGGGTGTTTGCTTGGAAGGACTCCCAGCGTGGATGATGCTCTCCTGACCTGATTTGACTTTCCTTGCTTGATGCTTGGTGCTGTGCCCAGATCTGTCTGCAAGGCTCTGCAGTGCCTGACCCACCCGCAACAAGTCAACGCTCGTCAAGAGGTGGTAGGGAGATGATCAGCTCGTATGTGCCGTAGGGGATGGAGGAGAGGGGGACAGGAGAAGAGGAGGGACAGACAAACAAAGTAAACAGTTGTGTTTCTTCCCCAGGACAGTCCTACGTCTGCCAGCTGCAGTTAGGAGGCCAGAAGAATAGGGTGGGGTATTTTCTTTCAATTTATGCAGTGAAAATGAGAAGTCTGTTCAGTTTCTCTGGGAATAGCATTTAAGGTGTAAAAACATCCCACCCATCAGTAACGAGGAGCCGCTGAAGAGCGAGCAGATAGAGCCAGAGCCTGCAGAGCACGCTGCGTTTGCAGCTCTTCTTTTTCCTTGAAGGAGGAGAATCTGGGCATGAGTTTGCTGCATCTATCACTTGGTAGTGGTATCACTCACTCATGTTGCCTTCTTCTGGAGAGCTAAACTAGCCAAGTGTCAGGCTTTGTTGTCTGTCTGTATTACTGCTATGTTATTTCACTTGTGCTTGTTTGTTTCTGCCTGTCAAAGTAAAAAAAAAAATTAAATAAAAAAAAATACTGTAACAGAAATAGCTGGAGCACCAGTATTCTCCAATATGAAAATGTCAGCCTATAAGGAGTGCTTTTGACTGCTACACTCGGGCTGTTTCTGCTGTCCCTGACGAGCTGTCACGTCTTCATGCTGGGTAATGTGATCTTCCAGGAATGTTTATCTTCCATTTCTGCATTTGTAGTGGAGCTGGGCTGGGGGTGCTTGTGAGAACATGTGCAGCATGAGCCTCCAACGCCGTGTTATTGTTTGGGATGAGGTGTTTGGCCATGTGTCCTGTGATTCAGCTGCTGAAGAGAGCGAATCAGACTAGCCGAGCTAGCCATGCAGTGAGCTCCCTTGCTGTTTCCCTGGACAGGGGTCCCAGTGCTGTAAATTAATCTCATGGACTTTGTTTTTAAGTGCATGTGTTTTGCATTTGTCTGGATTGCGATGGCTATTATTCAAATAACTGAACTTCCCAAAGTGTCCTTCCTCTTTCCATCAGTTTGATGCCACCCATCTACATATTTAGCTAGCAGCAATCTTGTGTTTTCTTTCATGTTTTGGGACAACCTGGACGGGGCTTTACTCTGAGAAAGAGCTTTGCTGGCCAGTGCCATGTGCAGACACCGTGGGTCAACCCTGGCAGCACCACGGGAGGAACGGCAGTGGTGGCAGTTTCTCTGGTGGCCAATGACCCTCCTTCATCTCAGCGCCTGCTACTGCTTCCCCATCACCCTCCAGACAGAGCACCTCGCGTAGACATGCTGCCTTCTTCCCGAGGACTGAACCCACAGTGATTAGATGTGGTTCTGTCTCTGCTATGGCATTTTTTTGGCCTCCTCCCAGCACTGGGAGGACACCAAATAGCAGCAGTGCTTCTGAGACCGCCCTAGGGTAAGGACTTCTTGTGGGAAATTATTTTTCGAGTTGCTTCTAGCGTCTTCAGAGCTATTAGTTGTCTTGCTTTTAACCTGTGTTCTTGGAGTTATTGCATGCTTTTGTGTTTGAATACATAGCTGAAGTTAAATGCCAAAAAGAAATCTCTCATGGTGAGTGCTAATTGTGTGAGGACAGTGTGAGGCAGTGTACTGACCCTGACCGAGATCCGTGCCGTACATCAAGGCACGGCTGCTGGCACTCCAGTATCCCTGCCAGTACAGAATTAGCCCTGATTGTGTCAGTGCTGGTGTCGTTGTTAACCAAACTCTTAATATAATCTAGAAAGATCTCTTCAGAGAAACTGGACGTGAGTCTTTCATAAAACTGTTGGAAATAATTTATTCTGCCTATTCTCATTCACTGTCACAGAATGATGGAAATACTGGTTGGAAAGGACGTCCGGAGGTCTTCAGCCTGACCTCCTGCTTGAAGTGGGACTGTCTCCAGCATGTGATCACCTCAGCCATGGCTTTTTCTGGCCAAGTCTTGGAAACGTCTGGGGATGGAGCAGCGTACCGTGCCGGATCAGCTTTTGTTTGCTTTTGCTTGAGAGTTGTACCTAGTGAACCACCTTGTGGTGTGGGTTATGCATTTAGGTTTGAATTACCTCATCCCGCAGGTTTAAAAACATTGAAGTGAACTGTTAGGAAATGTCCCAGTAGGCCTCATAATGTGATGTGTAATGTATCTGAGTCCTTCTGTCTTTTCCATGCTAGTATGGAAAATATGAGCAGCCTCTGGTGCTGTTTCTGCGGGACAAGGCAGGGATACTGTCAGGTGGCTTTCTCATGGCTTGCACAAGGTGAAGCAGCGCTTGCAGGCGGTGTCCCGTTGTCAGAACGAGCACGTGGGTGTTTTCCCCTTGGTATTAGCCGTGGTGTTTGCCTAGATAGGAGCTGGACTTGTCAGGAGGCGCAGAATGAGCACTGCGAGCATCCCTCGCCCCGAGGCCGAGCGTGGGATGGGTGCCGGCCAGCTGTGCGCCCAGGCTGAGGCCACACAGACACAAGGCATGCGGCTGCCTTTTATCTACCCTCCTCAGCCCCTCGCAGTGGGAGGAGAGGGTTTGCCCCAGAGCCTACTGCATTTATTTCAGAAAAAATACCAGGTCATGAGATGAGTGTGCCTGTTGGAGTGCACATCTAAGTTACCCACCATGGTCCTGAATATTAATGGGAGCAGAAGAGCTCTCTACATCTGAGGAGTAAACTCGCCTTCAGAAATGCCACAAGCTTCTGGACGCAGTGGGTGTCCATGAATGGCACGTAGTCAGGCCAGACCAGAGGCCTGCTGCTGCGTCCGGGCTGGGCTGGATTTCTTCAGACAAAACTGCGGATTGCAACACCCTTGTGCTTCCTTAGGCCGGGAGGCCTTGTTTGGAAGGGAAACGGCAGAGTTGCGAGGAGCTGCTGAGGAGGTGGAAGCTTCCCTAGCCAAGACGTCGTTGCTAGACTCGGATCTGGCTGCATCCCTGGACTCTGCATCCCCTCGTCTAACGGGGAGATTCAGAAATGATGTTCATGCTTCACTGGCACTGAGTGTGAGAGCTCCCGCGGGCTGGTCGCGATCCTGTTTGGCACTGCCTGCTGCTCTGGAGATTGAGGTTGTGTTCCTGTTAGAGTGCAAACCAGCCGTCGTGTCAGAGGAGTCTGGTGTGGAGCGAGCAGCCGTGTCCCTGGGTGGGTGACGAGTTCTCACTGCGCCGTGCAGAGGGGCCGTTGGTGTCCTGCCCGTCTGAACTGCGCACCCGAGAGCACGCTCCTGCCCTTTGTTTCCGTAGCAGAGCCCACGGGAAGGGCTGAGAGCATGGGCTTCTGCAGTCTTCTGGTTGCTTGAAGGTGATGGTCCTTGCTGAGGAATCGCAGAAATGCGGTGGCTGCTGTTGTCCGCCGCTCTCTGTGTGCTGCCTTCGGACAAGCGGGCAGAGGTCAGGTTTGGGGTCGCGTGGCCGGAGGGTCCTGGGGCAGCAGCTGTACGGGGCTTCAGGGGTGTCACCGGGGGGCTGGCTTGGGCTGACAGCTCTTGTTTCACCACTGGTTCTTCCATGCGCTGCTGCTTTTTGCAGGGGTCTGTCTGTGTGTGTTACAGGCGGAGGAGCTGTAACGGCATCGCTGCCACGAGCTGAGCTCGGCCCATTTGGTGTTCGTTGCTGGGAAGAGCGAACGACTGGTACTGAGTCTCTCCCTTCCCATGTGCTGTTCCTCCTTGCTGAAGCTTACAGCCAGTGCTTATGATTTGCTTTGCCTTTCTGCTCATATTCCCCATGTCTCTAGGATAAAATATCCAGTGAAGGAAGCTTTGCTCTGAACTGGATTTGGATTTAATACTCAGATGTTGGTCTTCTCAGGTCCCCACAGCTTGTAGCTTTTGGGGTGAAATATGCCAACAGAGATTCACCTGGAAACTTCTGGGAGAGAGGAACAGGCTTGGGGAAAAGTATCACTGCAGGTGAGATAGCAGGGCTTTGTCCCCAGCAGTGCTGGGACCTGCGCAGCTCTACACTCCTTACGCCGCCTTCCTTGCTCCGGACTCAATGTGGGGATGGAGGGCAGGAGAGCTGGCCCACTGTGGTGGTGGGGGATGAACTTGTGAAGGACAGTGCTCGGGACGTTAGCTGCTGTCTGGTGCTTCAAGAAGAAGGGTCAGCTTTGAAAGAGGCTTTGTGCCTGCTGAATTTGGCAGCTGCTTCCAGGGATTAGATGTCAGAAGCCCAGAGCAGGGGCTTGCTAGCTCATAGGAGTTGATTCCTTCCTTGGCATGGCAGTGATTGTCATCTGCAGTGCACGCTGTTGCAGAACACCAGAGGGTACTTGGCTTGTTGTGCAGACGAGAGCAAGGCAGAGAGGCTGGAGATGTCCTGCCTGGGCTGGTCCCAGTGTCCAGGGATAGGGAGGGATGCCCGTTCACAGATAGTGGTCTGCTCTGCTCAATTCTCACAGCTGCGTCAGCAAAGATGGCCAGGGAGAGTGTTTACAAGTGTGTCTATGCCAGGAGTTTAATCTGAATGACGTGTTCACTGGGGCTTTGTCATTACAACAACGAAAGCTAATTTGATCTTGCTGCACTTGTTCTGACCTGGGGGTGTAAGTACTGCTTTCCTTCTCTCTGCTCTCACCCCTGCCTTTGAGGCAGCCCACGATGTAGCACCTGGGGACATGTTGTTTAAAAGACAGGCCAAATGGGAGGCTGCTGCTGTTTGGGTCTCTCCTGGCAGTATTAAAGCTCTGAGTGAGATTTCTCAGGTGCTGGGGAGGAATAGTTGCTCTTCCATTGCCACCTCCCCAGCCACTCTCATCCCTGGGTGAGGGAGCTGTGGTGGCAAAGCTGTGCTGAGGCCTCCTCTGCTCCCCTGTCCCAGCAGAACGGGGCTTCACCAAGCAGCTGCCTGTGTGCCCTGAAACAAGCAGCTTGGCTCTTCTGCAGACCTTCATCTGCCGGGGGCATGAGGATGTCTGTCCCATGGCTGGACCAGAGGCTGTGTGGGTTTCAGTGATTCAGGAAGTCGCTGAGGGGCAAAGGAGACACTGTTTTGCTGTAATGTTTGTCCTCTTGAGGCCTCCTGTCATCCCTTTTCAGAGCAGGAAAGGCTTCCTCAGTGTGGGGTAGGAGGTATTTGGTGGAGGGTGAGTGTTCCCATGTGCCCTGTGGTCTCCTGTACTGCTTGGGGGGGGTTGTCCCACATCAGGCGTCCGTATATGTCACCGCATGCACTGTGGTGTCATCTCCAAGCCCTTCCTCTGTTACCCTGCGGTACGGCTCTCATCAGCACCTTGGATGTAGGGGTGGCTTGTCAGTATTTCTCAGAGGATGTCTGTCACACGTGCGTCCCACTGTGCCAAGCTCTGCCCTGCTTCCCTCTTTCCCCAGGTGGGTTCCTTCGCAGTGGAAGGATGATACCAGCAGAGCTAGGCTGAGCAGATGTTTCAGCTGGGGTAGGGTGGGAGTGGATGTACTCTCACACTATGAGGAAGGACAGAAGAGGGCTGTAGGGTGTAAACAAAGCACTTTTACAGCAGGCTTCTGTGTTGCATCAAAAGTTCCTGGAAAGGTGGAGGCAGGAGCTGGCTTTCATCGCTTCTCACTGAAAAAATAAAGCAGCTTGAATGTGCACTGGTTCAGCCTCCTTAGTGGGACTGCCCTGTGTCCTCCTTTGTCCCTGCTGAGCTGGAGACTGCTCAGGTGAGGTCCTGGTCCTGCCTGAGGCACTGGGGTCACCAGGCCTTGCTGTGGCCTTCTCAGATAAAGGCATGTAGAGGTCCCACCGTAGCTGGGCTGGGCAGGCGGCTGGAGGACAAGGACTGTAAGGGCCATGGAGCAGAGCTGCTGGAGAAGGAGGGGAGGTCTGGGAATATGGCTAGAGCAGCCTCTTGTGCTGCTGCTGCTACAGGAGAGGCCTGTCAGATAAAGCTTTTAGGTGGTATTCTAATGAATATTTCCCTTGTTCTTGGATATATATTGCTGCACCACTGTGGGTAACTGGCAGCTCTCTGGCCACAAGTCACAGGTCTGGTGCATTCATTTCTACAGTGTGGTTATGCAGCTTTTCTTCTGCAAGAACTTTGTGCTCAGGACAGAGGAGGGATCTGCTCAGATGTTCTAGCCCATCAGTCTGTCTTTAGCTGTTTGTCTTCATGTGTGTTCATTTATTTCACCTGATCAGGCAGTGGCTCTGGGGCAGCAAAAGGCACATTCATGATTTTGGTGTGAACAGCTCATCAGTTCATCACCCACGAATTTCAGGTTTCTGCTTTGCTGCTCAACACAGCAGGTTATTTTTAAGCACTGGAAGGAAAAAAAAGTGGTTTTAAGCCCCTTAAAACACTTTCAAGGCATTGTTTTCTGTTTTGTGAGACCATTTCTTATCTCTTCTTAGAATGCTTTTGAAATATTTCTGGGATTCTTGGTACTATGTAGAGACCTAAAGAACAGCCAACTTGCCCTGCACTGGGATAAACAAGCTTTTGTGTCTAAACTTGTATGTGGAATTTAGTATCTGCTAATGTGTCTTCATCTGTTAATTGGTCTGATCTTTTCCAAAGCCAAATGCAATCTGCTGGAGAAACTATAAAAATGCCAGCCCTGGCCTGAACTGGTTCTCTTCCCTCACCGTGTGGAAACCTGCTCATGCTGCGGAAAGCTGTTCTGTGCAAAACCAAAACAGGGTCTGTTGATGTTATTTCTAGTCCTTTGAGAAGATGACTTACTGGTCACATGTGCTGCTGTGAGGTCATTAGGAAGTCTCTCAAACACACAATTTGAGAACCGATGATGCTATTGCAGAAGTATGCTCCCTCTGCGATGTGAGATGCAAAGCGCTCTGAAGTACTTCAGTTTGCAATAGGTCTGAGTGAGATCTGTTACTGTGCATATTTGGGCTCATTCCAGTGAGAAAAGGACTGTTTTCTGCTTTGCTTTATCCCTAGATTGATCAGTGAATGTACACCGTGGGATCACGTTACATTTCGGAGGGCATCCAGCAGAGAGCCTGTTTCTGTGTTGAAGTGCTGAAGGCAACAGTGAGTCTAACTGCAAGATCAGCAGTTTTCTAGCAGTGCTTTGTGCCTCCATGGCACCGTCCTTCCCCAGGGAGCGGAGCTCCTCCAGTCTGTTTGCAAGTTGGGCTGTTGTTCTTCCCGGTGCTGTGAGGAAATGGAGAGCTTTCTCTAGACCCTTGATATCGCTTCTGCGATGTGCAGATGTCTGCGTTGATGCTTTTGTTGATGTCTCTCGTGGACTCCCTGTTCCTGGATGTCCAGAGGTGCCTTCTGCCACAAACTGCCCTGTGTCCTCCAGAGGGAATTGGTTTGGTCCCAGTTTACCTCGGGCGCCTGCATCCAGCTTAGTCCTTGTGCACCATTATGTTGACAGGGCAGGTGTCCTTATTTTGGCAGAAGAGTGCCTTGTAAGAGTGTTACCTGAATCAGTAACACCCTCTTGGAGTAGGGCTTCCCAAACAGGGAGAGGTCTCATGTCTTTCCACCTCCACCCTACCATGTGTTTCTGTCCCAAACTATATATGAGCCTTAGGGATTGTCCCATCCCTCTGAGCTGATTAACACACTCAAACATGCAAAGATTACCCAAAGAGGGGAAAAAAAGTTAGTAGTTTTCTGTTCTCGGTGCTGAGGTGGGCTGAGGAGGCAGGGAGAAGATGGGAGCAAGGTGGTATCTGACTGCACACATGACCATGTTTTACAGCTCACAGCTGTATTTTCCGGTTAAGGCTTAGTGTGGGCACAGTGTGGTTCAGGTTTGCTTCCTTTTTTCTTTTGAGTACCCAAAATACCTGCTTCTTCTGTTGATGCTTTACTGTGATTTCTGCTTGAGGCCAGGTGTAGCATGTGGGAGTCTTTGAGGACTGGGCTGAATTGCTGCCATCTCCGCTTCCCAGTCTCCTGCTGTGGAGTCCCTGTGAGTGTCACTCCTGTACCACACCGGTGTCCAACTCCCACCCCGGCGCTGCTGTCGCAGCCCTGTGCTGCTGACCCCAGAGGGTGCTTACCCCTGCCGTGGTGTCCGAACGGGACGTCGCAGCCCTTCCCGTGTCGAGCAGCCTCCTTGCAGGAGGCAGGCCAGCACCTGCGTTTCCTGACGGGCAAGTCAGCAAAGCCCTTCTGCTCTTTGGTCTCCCTCTGCTGTCATGGTCCCTGATGCTGGTCGCCTAACTGGGGCCTTATACCAGCGACCACAGGTGATGTTCATCTCCAGATCTGGTCTCCACCACAGCAGCTCTGCAGTGGAGCCTGGCAGTGGGCAGGGGCAGCAGCTGGTGCTGGAGTTGGAGGGGCTTTGCAGGGCTGTGCAGCCTGTGAGCGGTTTTGCAGCCCCGTGTCCTTGCTGGTGCCTTACTGGCATGGATGGGTGGTCTCCCCAGGGTGCCCATAGCCTCCTGGCCCCCGTGGCCATGTTGGTGCCTCCCATGGCTCCGTCTGCTGTGGTCCTGCTTGCCCTGCCACCACGGAGCCTTAGCAGTGTCACCTGCCCGTGAGGTTCCTAGTGTCACCCTTGGTAATTATCTCCCTCCAAGTGCCACATTCTGGTATTGAGTTTTGTATTTTCCCTCCNTTTCTATATTTTTTAAGTGAAAAGGAAATGAATGTGGTGTTGCACAGCTGTCTGACAGCTGCATTGGTGATCCTCACTCCCGTAGGACCCCAACCCGAGGAAGGCAGTGGGGGGAGCTGGTGTGATGAACACGACTGAGCCCTGGTGTCACTGCTGGGTGCTCCTTCTCCCAGGAAAGGCTTTGGAAGGAGAAGTCCAGATGTCTGAGAAGTGCCTCGCTCTGCTCTTCGGCTGCAATTATCCCCTCAGCTGGGCTTGCCTAATAAATGACTAGTTCTGTCTTTGCTTTTTACCTTTCCCCCGGACGACACGGGCTGGTGAAGAATGCGCGCGAGGAGCACGGTGCGGCGATGTCCCTGCCGGGACGTTTCCCGCGAGCGCGGGCAGCCGTGCTGAGCACGAAGGCGCGGGCTGGCTCTGCGGTGCCGTGCCGGGGCCTGCCTTGCCCCTGGGACTACACGGGCCCTGCTTCCTGAGCAGGAGAGCTGCTTTATGTTGTGGTTTTACTAAATGAATTCAAAGCTTGGCCTTCCTCCAGGCGAAGTCTGGGCCAAGTGCCAGCGGAGCAGCCCCTGGGGAGAGCACTGGAGCAAGGAGGGGCCAACAGCAGGGAAGAGCGGAGGAATCCAAGAAGGCAGATTTGCCTAGAAAACAGCTCTGTTTCCATCTGCTGGGTCAGGAGTTGCTATAGGAACTGGGATGATAGAGGCAGGGCCATCTCCTGGGCCTGTCTGTGTGCAGAGGGAGGGAGGAGGGAGGAGTTACTCAAGTTTGAACATATCATGTGTGCTGGCGGAAAGTTGCAAGGAATGTCGAAACTACAGCCTGGCTCAACCTGTGGAGTTCAAAAGAGACATGGCCGTGGTTCCCCGTGCTCAGCAGGCCCCTGGCGAGGCAGGTAGGGTCCTTCCAGCTTAACTCGGCTCTCGGCTCGCGATCAGCTCTCCCCCCTGCGCCTTTCTGTCGCTGGCTGCAGCACAAACACTGTTGGAGACTTGCTGGAAAGGGAGGGGGGGTCTGTGGAGGTGGCAGCGCTGGGAGGTGAAGGCTTTCCTCCCTGGGCTGGTAGGGAGATGGTGGCTCTTTGCGCCCTGTTTCCTGTCCCACAGCTGCGGGGGGGTTGAGGACCATGGGTGTTCCCGCAGCGTTGCCTGTGGGGTCTTTTGTTGGGTGGAAATGTGAAGCTGGATGGTGTCGTTCTCCCGGACAGAAGTGGTTTCTGGGGCTGCGGCTCTCCGGGAAAGCCCATGGTGTTTGAGCTCTGTCGGACATGCTTGCCTGAAATGTTTCAGGGCTAGGGCTGAGTCAGAGATGCAAAAATTGGAGCTGGCAGCGAGTCGCTTGTGGAGGGTGGGAAAGTGGGACGGACATGGTCTTGGCCTCCGAGCCCCAGCGGCCCCTGCCCCGTGCGAGTTTTGTGGCTGCATTTCGTTTGCCTTCTCTCCCCTCTTCTCCCAAGGGGATGCAGACCTCCCTGTCCCCTCCTGGTGCACCTACTGCAATTTTTGTCACTGTCAAACTTTCTCAGACTGGCATTTAGCCTAAAGCACAGGAGTAAGAATAAGCAGGAAGCTGCTCCTGAGAATCCTTGTTGTTAGGGTTAACCACGGGGCTCCCCAGTAGCAGCCCTTCCAGATAAAATCTGGTTACTTCCCCAGTAAACCCATTTTTTCAGGTACTGAGAACTTTACAAAATAGCCATCTTTCCCCCGTAGCGTTCCAGGGTTGCTCACTGCTCTGTAGGTATTTATTTAACAGGTTTGGCTGAAATTTCATCTGCCCTTTTTGTGTCATCTCTGCTAAAAAAAAAAAAAAAGGTGGGTAGAGTTGTTTCTCTTTTTGAGAAGCTGCACAATAAGGCGCCGAAAACTGAAATGCGATCTCTGTACACAGACACGAAGCTTGCCAAACTGGATTAGATCCCAGCCCACCTACTCGGGCACCCATCTGATCTCGGGCAGCGGCTGCTTGGCACATGGCGCGTGAAAGCCCAAGGGCCTGAACGCAGGCAGATGTGGAATAACCTGCCTGTGTAGGAGATAGCTCGCTGGTCACATTAATTACTGGTTTGCTTATGCTTGGCTGGATGAAAATTTATGTCCAGTGTTCTCTTTCTTTTGCTCTGCTAATGGAATCGCAGATGTTCTTATTATGTAGATCCACTTCCAATATTTTATTGAGTTACTCCCACATTGCTCTGTGGCAATACATCCCAGAGGCTTAATGCACGTGGTGTGCTGTGGAATTTCATTTCCTCGGTTTTAATTTGTTGTTTTTTAATTTCGGTTCATTTTCAATATGGAAAAGAGGTAAACGGGTTCTTTTTTTTTGTCTAGGCATCATTATTCCCCCCCCCCCCCCCCCC
>Ga0065711_1049153_pt1 | contig 11446 bp, 6 predicted proteins | sample Hoacrofraction12_FD_59098 | JGI IMG/M metagenome (GOLD analysis project Ga0065711, IMG submission 59098) | Hoatzin crop microbial communities from Cojedes, Venezuela - Epithelial fraction 12 v2 (version 2) | ecosystem: Host-associated > Birds > Digestive system > Esophagus > Crop | place... | reverse complement strand
CCCCCAACCCCCCCCCCCCCTTTTTTTTTTTTAATTTCTTTTTCCTGGAGGGAAATGAATAGTTTATTCATCCAGCAAGATCTTCCTGTCCAGCATCAAGAAGCTGTTGATGCACTCAGCCATTACATCAATGGACAGGACATAAAAGTTCAGATAAATACGGACACAGTGAGTTTATTTCTCTAATCCAGCCCTTAGGTTCCACAAGTGTGAAATACAAGGAGGAAATCTGATGTTTCGCAAGATGCTTTTATCTTCCCTCAAATTATTTACAAACAAATATAAAATACAAACCCACTAATTATAAAGTTTAAGACACGTGACTTTGTAAAGTAGGTACTATTTTGTTTTTGTAAGACTGCCTCTAAAGTCGAAGCAAAGTGAAGGCTGAAGATGAAATGATCACAGAATTAAAACAGGCTATTTTACAAAAAGGTATTACGTGACATTTGGCTTGGTTTAAACGACAAATACATCTTCCACTAACAGAGAAGACTGCAAAAAAGACATCCTATCGAAGAACAGCATAACAAAACAAAGACTGAAAAGGGCTATAATCACACTTCAATACAGCAAGGGGTAGAAGACAAGGAGGGGCAAAGAACAGATGGGTAGAAACCAGAAATTTAAATATGTTGATTACTAATAAAATAAAGGTTCTGGTGGAAAAAGTATCTACCCACTGCAGTACCAAGGCAAAAGCTTAATTTTTTATATAGAGGAGGACTGGTTTTTTTAAAAGGAAGACATGACATGGCAGGCTGACATGGGATGGAACTAGTTTCTCTTCTAGTCTTACATTTTACATGTACACTCATATTTTGACTCAGAAGTCCCTCGCTAATTTTAAAGAGTTCAGCAGGCATATACACTTACACTAATGCAAGAGCTCCCTGGAGAATCCCTGGGAGAGCTGGAGCCTTATTTTGTGAATTGTAGCTCAATACGAATTCAAATTACACTAACAAAACCTACTCTGGTTTTGTGTATTTGTAAAATAAATAAACAAACAAACAAACAAATCACAAGGCTTTAGCATCTCTCGCTCCATTTCAACAAACATTTAATAGCATAGGCAGACAAATTCAGCGCTAAGTTACAAAATGCACCTTTCAGGAGAGTACAGAAAAACTGTAACACTTTAAAATAAATCCATTAATACTCATGTCTTACATCATACTCTGTTATTTCGGGTAAATTGCTTTCATCGGCCTTCTCTAACTTTTCAGCTGCCCACTTGCTTGCAGCTTCTGCAAGTTCCTTTTCCGATAATCTGTTGCTCTTATCCAAGGCCTGTACAAAAACATCATAGTCAAGGTTTAACGACATACATTGACACATGGCAAAACATCGTCAAAACTAAAAGAAACAGTTATTCAGATCCCTAAAACATTTTAAAATAGGAAATAAGGAAGTTGAAGCCATTTCATTTGCTGACTGATTTCTTCAAAAACTTAGGTGGGTGGGGAGACAGCAGAGGAAAAAGAAAAAAAAAGACAGAGAAAAAAAGATAAATCAATGAAGTTCAGTAAACCGTTAAAAAAGCACCATATATTTTGAATCAGTTTCATTAAATTCATGGGACAGAGATAACAGAAAAATTGTTTGAGACCAGTTGAGTTTAAAGAGACATGGACTAAATGGGCACTAAGAAGTCAGATACAAGTGTGGAGTGATCTAATAATTCGATGTGATTTTCAGGCATAAAAGGTTGTAACAAATTAAAACTATTATATACTGCGTAGGGTATAAAACTTCAGCTAATTAGTAATTAAAAGTATTTTATACAAACTTTAAGTGATCAGAGTTGCTTTCGTTAAAATTCATTATTTTTTATTGGCGGGGAACATTTATCATTTCTAATAGAGTCAGTCATGGCTTTATAGCCTTTTAATCTACCTTTTCAGATGGAACTACTCATATAAATAATATTTTTAAACTTATTTCTCTCAAAGAATATGTTTTGGCTTTCACTAACAGAGCAACAAATAGACAATGACAAATACCCACATACCAAAATGGTTTTAGGAACAGCTACCTTGTTACCAGCTATCTTGTTACCACTATGCGAGTATTTCATTTGAATTAACTACATATAGAAGCATCCATCCAAGAATCCATACAACTTTAGTATTAAAAACCACAAAACTAAGGTGGATATCTAAAAAGATACAAAAATCCTACTGACTGGAAAAGGTTGTCACAGTTTCTACCCGATGCCATTTCTACCCGATGCCATTTCAGCAAACAGATGGACAAAAAACGCAAACAAACAAACAAAAAACCCAACACTCCCCCCTCTAATCGCTAGTTCATTCCAAATTACATAAGTGGCCGTAGGAAGCAAATACTGTGACCTGCTTCATGTTCAGGCCTTTTGTGCTTACCTCAAGTAAAATATTACCCAAACATCTCTTTGTGCTGTAGTATGGCATAAGTATACAATGCACAGAACCCTTCCCGGATTCTGTGTCATAAAGACACCACCTTTATCTGAATCCAGAAGTGCAACACAATGTTCAGATAGGAATCCTTCTTTTCTCTAATTGTAAATTACAGAATTGTAGCCAGCAAAGTCAGGAGGTGACAAAGTTCAATATGCAGGGGTACAAAGAGGGTTCTTAAAAGAAAGGGGTAATATAATTCACAGAATAATTAGTCCGGCTCACTTTTCCAAACTGCACAAATATTCTTACACTGGTCTCACTACAAACAATCTGCTGCCAAGTTTTTTAGCCCCCTGTTCTTATTCCCCATAGTGTGCCTGACTTCTCACTAGCTGCCAAAAAAATCTTGTACTGTGGTGCTATTATGAATCTCCCTTTCCTCAAATGTAGCTCTGGCCAACACTAACAAAAGAAAAGACCAGTATCTCTATCATCAACAGTCAGCTTTGCATTAAATGAAGATAAATGAAATCTCACATGACTTGCAATATTTCCACAAGCCACAAACAGAAACTAACAACTCTAGTATCTACTGGAATACAGCAAAAAGAATCTGTTTAATTTAATCTCACTGAAGTTAATGCTATAGGTGACCTGTCAAAAAATACGTACTAAAAAATCCTGCGTGCATTTTATGTAACAAAGCAATGGTATTTCCATGGGTACGCTACAACCAAAGAACAGCAACAGATTTACTCAGGCTGCAAACTTGCAACAAATGAACAACCTCGTGTATGTTGTAAAAAACAACCAAACTTCTCCCCTCTGCCTCAAAACAGAATTGTCTTTTTTTTTTTTTACCTTATGTGCTTAACATAACAGCAAAAACCTGTCAGTTTTCTGCTGTCTTTGCTGGGAAGCTTTCCCTGCCTCACTCATCTGCCTTTTGCTCTAATTATGTTGGATACAGCCTCCAAGGCTTGCAGTCCAGACAGCTATTGCAAAGAAACACAAAAGATTTCATGCCGTAATCAATTAAACAGGTGGTTAAGATCAGATAACACAAACGTGTATTAATTCACATCCATGAATATGTAAAAAATTAATTATAAGACAGATAAGAATACCTTTTCAGATTTGCACATAGTGACTACTGTGAAAAGAGATATTGCTGCAGAAGCATACACATTTGTAAGTTAATCTATAAAATAAAGTACATAATTCATTCTCAAGTCTAAGTAGAGTGTAAGACTCTGGCCCTAGAGATGTTCATCATGTCTTGCCAAGATGACTTCTGTCGATATTTCTGTCAGTGAAGCACTTGTATAACTTAACTGGTCGGCGTAATGCAGCCATCACCCCAAGAGGCTCCACCAACACAAGACAGTACATTAAAGGCAGATTTCTGGACTTCAAGAGAAAAGTAATTAAAGGTCTCTGAAGTACTTCCATTTCTGATGCACACCCAATAAATATTTGTGTTGTCTGGGGAAATGATTTCCTTCAAATAGAAAATATCATTTTGTGTTGCTCACATCAAGTGGCTATCCACTGCCAACAGATAAATGCAAACTGCTGGCAAAAAACCTAATACAGCATAGATCAGACCTGACTGAAGAAGAAAGCAAAACATTTAAAGAATATTTTACAGTTCAAGCTCACACTGCAGATTAATACAAGAGCAAGAGATTTTGCAATGCCTCCTTGTTCTCAAAGGTTAGTATTAAGCAAGGTTTTGGTATTAAGCTGTAGCACGCTGAGTCTGTAACCAAAATAGGTGAACAAATTATAAAGTTTGTTTTATAATCCAAATCACTGTAACTTGCATGTAACAGCTTTTATCTCATTTTCCTTATTTACATCACTGAAAATATGTATCGCTTGCCTCCCCCCTCCAGGATATTGGCAATTATCTACGGACTAGCACAGCAATTTTAAAAGAGCTGCATAAGGGATAAGTACTTAGAATGACATAGCACAACCAAAGCCTGATTTTTTCCCTCCGTAATTACTTCCTTCAGTCTCACCTTCTCACAACAAAAAGTACCTTCCTTTCTTCTTTTTTTTTTTTGTTTCAGCATTCCACGTCAAGAACCAGGCTAGTACATCATGCTACTTGAAGGCGAATGGTACCTTCTAATAGGACCTTATTCACTTAGAACAATATAAAGCACTGTTTCTTTATTTCTCATTAAAGTATTTCTCAACAATTTAGAGAAAATACTCCTGTGGAAGTATTCATTTTAACCTCAAATATAAGTTACAGGCAGGCAGTCTGCAAAGTGAAAATGTTTTTGCTACCACAGGACAGCCAGAACAATATTGAATGCTGATTGTTCGTTAGTGTTTATTAGCCTGTCCGTTTAACTAATTAACAAGATTATGCAGTTGGTGCTCAGCCCACAAAATTTTTTTGATGGGGAAATTCAACAGCATCATTCAGAACATAAAACCGCATTTACCAAACTTTCTTGCAATGTGGCTCCCTTCCCAAGTAAACGCTATCATTCTTGCCACATCCTTGAGCAGCCCTGCTTCCAAGCCAACTCTGCTATTGGCATTACCTTCCCAGTCAGTCAGACACTTCACCACACTGTTTCCAAATCCACTCACAGCTTAAGAATCACTGAAGGATGGCATTCAGTGCAAGTACAGGCTTGTCCAACTGATCTGTTGCTCCTAAAAACTGCTTCCCCATTTTCCTTCTTGCCATTCCTTTTCTAGCACATTACCAACTTTGGGAAATTACAATTTTAAATATATACAAAACTCCCTTTCTCCTAAAATGATACAGTGAATACAGAATAAAAACATTTGTCAGTGTCATCACTAGATACACAACATTATCAGCACCTTCCTGCCAGGTAAGGGAAGGCTATCCTCTGCTGGATTGCAGAGCAATTCAAGATGCTCCCTTCCTTAACAGCTGCATACAATATCTCCTTCCAGCTGAGGAAAAAATCCAACAACAATGAGCAATGTGAAACCATGGTGAAAAGTACTCGCAAAGAAAATTCACCTTTGATGAGGGTACTGCTGTGGAACCTGAAGGTGACGCATCTCTTGATGTTTTCAGTGATTGAACTGATGTCCTCTCTTTACCTACAATTAAGAAAAAATTAACGGCTGTAAAATCATATTAAAGATATATATTGCAAATATACTTATTGGCTTAGAAAACTGCAGTGAAATTTGGTCGAGCTGGACATGAAATCCACATGCTCCACCATCTGATAAATATTGACAACACTTTCTTCTCTTTACAAAGAGAGAAGAGATATAGTTATATTATTTTACATATTTAGGAAAACCCATTGTCCTTTTCAACCTTAACTGAAAGGGTGTATCAATATGACTTGGCAAGATAATGTGGTTTTATGCTTTAATAATCCTGTAATAACATAAACAGGTGAAATCTTTGATACTAGTCAATCACTCCAGGAAACCAGGCAGTGTAGGAACTGGCTTAGCAGGCCACAGTATGTAGAAAAGCCCTGCCATGGGAATCAGTCTTGTACTGTATCAACCACAGGCTAGATACTCTTTGTATTATCAGTGTGTTTCTTGTAAGAGTTAAAATGGGCAAAATGACAATTTAAATTCACTGTGCTAATCCCAGTCTGTGCACAGCCTTGCCACAGACCAGTTACAGGCAGCCCGCAGCAGCAGAACTGGCTGCAGTGTAAACTACTAGTTTTCAACCTGTGGTCCATGGATCGCACCTAAGGGATCTGCAAAAGGCAAATACAGAAAGCAAACATGTTGTCAGTAGGCCTAAATTAACTTGACTATTCACACTCACTAGGAAACGGCTGACTGTTCACAAATGGAAAATAATATATGCTTACCTTGGCTTCCATTAAACTTGTATTGACACAATTAAGAAAGGGATGAATTAAAAAGCCTATCAAATACTTAGGAAAATTGGGATATAAATTATTTTAGTAGAACTATAAACAAATACAGTTTTAGTTTAATGAGTCGAAGCTGTAAAAAGCAAACATGGCATCTCACTCCTAACAGCTGAGCTATTTTCTTTTTTTCACTCAATGCTATAAAATAAGACTGCATCATGTTGCGTATTTTAAAATACCACTACCTACACAAAAAATGCATGGAAAAGTCTACACAAAAAGTATACTTTTAGCTATAGGAAATACTCCAAAGGTATCTACAAAGTTGCTCTTTTACTCTTTCTCCACATTTTCATACCTTATGTGTAGTGCAGACTTAAGGCAAAGCAAAGATCAAACACCTGCTCATCTCTGCACATCGTTAGCAGCGAGCCACTGCTGCGATGCTGAAGGCCTACTAACCCATGCAAAAATCTTCACAGCTACTGATGGGTCTTTCGAAAATGCTACTGAAAATGGCTGGGGAAGTTACTCTGGCAAAAGTAAACGTTCCAAATGGCACTTTAACCCGCGATTTGAAGATGATGCTAAAAGGCGAGCATACTCAAAAACATAGCGAGTAGCCTTATTTAAGAATTTCTAGTGGTCATAAAACAAGAGAGGAACTACGAATTACTTTTAACTAGAAAAGCTCTTTAACAATTAAAAGAAACAGCAAAAAGAATAACTGTGAAAAATCAAAAGTTCTTGTAAATACAAAGTATCTGACAAAATCAAAACCATGAAGATAGAAATAACCATGTCAGTAACGTGTCGCATTCCCCAAAGCACAAAATGTTTACCTGACAACACCAAGTAACATCGAAGTTTTGCTCCCGTGATACCGGCTTTTCAGCCCCATGGATGAACCGCCGCCTCCTAAATTTACAGACTACTCTAACTCTGCCTCCTACATGCCTCCCTCATCACACTGGATTCTTTAAAAGATTACCTCAGTTGACTGGATTATATGTCTGCGCTTGAACAGATGAAATAAGTTGATACAGGAAGCAGTGAATTATTCAGAGTTGAGCATACAGAGAAACCACGATTTAATTTAGAGACATTATTAGGAGGCCATTTTTTCTGAATGCATGTGGCTGTCTTGAACCTTCACAAGCCCTGCTTGAACAATCAAACACGACCCTTTCCAAGCACCACTACTTGCATCTCCTCAGCAAACCACTCTGCGGACCCCTTATCGACTGGCCCGCTGAAGGAATACCACCCACCATCTCCCACCACAGCTGAATGCCTGTCCTTTCCCATCAGCACTTCCCCTCCCTTTACCAAGCTTCTTTACATTCCCCCAGTTTTCTTTGTTCAAATCCTGTACTTATCCTAATTTACGAAGGGCTGGAGGGATATTCCTCCTTCAGTGGAAGTCATGAGGCCAAACTGAGTCAGACAGCATCATTTTAAACAGTATTACAATATCTAACAAGATGCTGTATTGTAAGTTCCGCATGAAATAGTATACACTTTGCATGTTGCATATTCATTTAAGTACAGACTAAAATGTACTGCTGACATATGAGATATATCACACTTTATGTTCCTTTTAAATATGTAATACATGAGCTTACCTAAGACAAATCATATTCAGTCACGATTTCAGAAGTATTAAGCCATTTATACCTTGCAAATAGGTCATTTTAATTCAGTCATCTAAAGGCACAGTTTAGTAGTACTATTTTCCAGGATAGGCAGTTATAAAGAAATAGTCCAGTGTACAAGCCATGTGGTCTCTTAAAATTGATTTAAAGATGATGGGGACAGGGGTTTAACCATGCAATTGGAAAAAAATTCCAAAAGCCACAGACCTAAATGTAACCTCCTCTCTTGATCAGCATCTTTTCTGGTTTGTGAAGACGTCTGCTTCTACTTTACTACCTCCACTATTGTTTAAATAGTTCTGCCAATATACTACAAATATGACAGAACTTGGCTCAAAATTTTAGGAAAACCTTAAATGTTCCAAAATTTTATATGGTTTCTCACAACAATTTTTTCCTGTTCCTGGTAATCATGATCTGCACATCTACAACATTTTTACAAATTTAGTTGAATATCATATTTTTTTCTTCCTCTCCTACATTTAGAGCAATTCATGTTCACTGAGTATTGCTACAAAATGTTAAAATAACTGCAATGATGAGCTAGAAAGATAATTTGTATTCCACAAGGAGTAAAACAACTCCTCAATATTTAAACTATGTTAACCAAACTCCACAAAATCTTTTTTGGCAAGAAGTGCTACATAACGGTCCAGTGTGCCACTCTGGAAACACACAATATGCCTATCAGTGGATAAAAAACCCCATCTAATTAAATTTTTAAAAGCTGCCAAAATGAACAGTAGGTTTGTACAGTTCACTAGAAAGCACTTGCAGAACGGGAAATCAAATCAGATTAATTTACGCAAGCTGTACAAACAGCAGTGGCTAAGCTTGTAGTATACCAGAAAAAGCAATTTTGCCTTTTATTTTTTCGAATTGTTTAAATAGGAAAACCTTAAATATTTTCAAAACAGATGATTCATTAGGTTTCTGGGTAAGATTAACAGCCAAGCTTTTAAAAGGCAGAAGATACACAGTATAGACTTAACTGAGATACGTTTCACATTTCTCTGAGGCAAGCAAGATTTGAGAGAACCTGCAATGAGATGAAATTGCTAAAAAAAAGCAGCTTCAGAACCTCAATAATACAGTTCTAAGAAAATTTTCAGAAAATGTAACAAGTAGCAGTATGTACTTTAATATCTCCATTTTTTTTTAGTCCGTCTTTTGCCCTGGTTGCAGGAACAGTCTTCATCTGCTATAGATGACAGTAAAGTTTCTTGTAAGGGAATCCAATGAAGCACATAAAGTAACAGAAGCAGCTGATGCTAAAAGGAAAATAACATATGATACTAGAAAGAGCTGTGCAGCTGAAACTCCTACAGTCAGTCTAGAGCTGCTACTGAGAAAACACCTACAACCTCCCACATGAAATACCTAAAGGAACAGAGAGTACAATGCAACAACCAACGAGCAGACAACACATAATTGGTAGAAAATGTCTAGTTTTCTCATTGTAGAAGACAGCATGTAAAGAAAAAGGGCTTATGCAATTTCACCTCACTAACCAGTTCTCATCATTAATCCAGCATTACCTTGCTGAGAAGAAATATTTCTTTTATGTAAAGATGACATACTTCTGCTATGCTGGGACTGGTGGAAAGGATAGGCTTTGCTTCTTTCAGGAGAGTAGCTCCTGCTGCTGACACTAGAGCCCGATCTGCTGTGCGGAGAATCCCTTCGGCTCCCTGGCGATTCCCTGAAGAAAGGAGAGTCCCTCTTATGAGGGGATCGCTCTCTCATATAATGAGAAGGATAGAAGCTTTTTCTTCTGAAGCCATCTCTGACGTCCCTTTGAAGATAACAGAAAAATAAAAGTTACTTGGTTATCTTTCCAATGTACGTGGAACAGCATTACATAATACAATGGCAACATTTTATGCCTGGTAAATACAAATAGGTTAGCTGTCACCTACAGAACGTGTCTGAAATCTTCAGCATTGTTAAAGTACTAGGCAATGGATGAAAAACAAGTAGAAAAGCAGAACAAAAATGTATACGTATGTAATTTTTTTCAGGTTTCATTCAACTACTTCATCACTAGAAGCTAATTCCTTTCTATTTCTTAATAATACAGCTAAAATATAAGAGAAAGAGTATTCAAGAGATTGGGACTCTCACATTTCATTTCTTCAGATTCACTCCACATTCCACTTCACTTGGAAATTAAGCCTTAATTTACAATAGCTAAAAATGTATATGCAAATATTGCTCAGACTATTTGGCTGGTTTTCAACTCTGTTTTTCTCTTATTTTCAAGGGACTATGTCCCTCATTTGATTTCACACAGCTTGCTACGGGAAATGTCACTGAGGGATTTTGGTTTGTACCCAGCAAGGACAAAAAGAAAACTGCAGAATATCTATCCTCATGCCTATGTACCCACCCAAGGTCAAATTCTGAATGAAAATATGAAGATGTATACCTACTAAAAAGTCTATGTCTTTCACAATATACAATATTCATTTTGAATTTTACCGTAAAATGCCACAGACACACCCAGTATTACATGAAATCCAACTGATTTGAAACCATAATCTAGTACACAGCAAAACTCTCTACTAAATTTATATACTGTTACTCCAGACCATACCCTAAATATCCTGGTTACCTGCAAATTATATTAATATACAAATACATGTAAAGGTCAAAAAAACCTGTATCAAATTGAACTTTTCCTAAAGAATCTCAAAGCTAACCAACATGCAAGCAAACACCTACCAAATCCAGACTTGTGACATTTGCCTCGGTCGGAAGGCACATTGCTAAGAGAAGCAAGTACTTCTCAGCTCCTCCACAGCACTGCTAAGTAAAAATAGGCTTCATAGCACTTGCAGTAAGCCAGAACATACCTTATTTCACTGCTTTTTCTCTCCTACTTCTGATCATAGTCCAATATTTTAAATAAGGGAATGTCTCACAAAGACAAGCAAAGATCTGGTGGTCTCATTTCGCACAATGTAGTTATAGCTAATTTTATGTTGGTGGAGAAAAGGAAGAAAGCCCTCTAGTGTACAATTCCTACTGCATGTTACAGGCCCACATTTGGGACAGGTAACAAAGGACTTCAGTCCAAAGGTGCTTTGGACCACTGACACTACACAGGTAGCACCACAGTAAAGCAAACCCTATTCCATTAATGGTTTTATACAGCATTGATCTGCTTTTTTGCATGGGAAGCCCATCTGCCTGAGCGGTTCTGCTTCAGAGCACAAGCATCCCCACAAGTAACACTGAGGTAATTCTGCAACAGAAAAACCATCGGGGTGGGGGCGTGGCCAGTAAAACTACAGACAATCCTTCAGCTTCCTTCACCAACTCCAGATGGAATAAAGTATGAGGAAAATAAAACAAATCTTCATTTTGAAAATTCTCATATGAAATTTGGGCCCTGATGGAATGCACCCACGAGTGCTGAGGGAGCTGGTGAATGTCATTGCTGAGCCACTCTCCATCATCTTTGAGAGGTCCTGGAGGACAGGAGAGGTGCCCGAGGACTGGAGAAAGGCCAATGTCACTCCAATCTTCAAAAAGGGCAAGAAGGAGG
>Ga0065711_1049152_pt1 | contig 11446 bp, 9 predicted proteins | sample Hoacrofraction12_FD_59098 | JGI IMG/M metagenome (GOLD analysis project Ga0065711, IMG submission 59098) | Hoatzin crop microbial communities from Cojedes, Venezuela - Epithelial fraction 12 v2 (version 2) | ecosystem: Host-associated > Birds > Digestive system > Esophagus > Crop | place... | reverse complement strand
TGGACAAGGTCCTGTGCAGCCTGCTCTGGGTGACCCTGCTTCGGCAGGGGGTTGGACTGGGTGACCCCCAGAGGTCCCTTCCAACCCCTACCATTCTGTGATTCTGTGATTGTCAGGAGAGCTGGATAACCCCTTTCCTCTGCCGTCGCTTGCCTTGCCTGATGGAAGGACTGGGAATTGGGACGTGGCCGTGCATGCGGCACGGGAGCGAGCGCGTCACCCCCCGGGATGGGGCGGCTGGCCCGCAGAGCCGCCCGCCGGATCCTGGCGAGGCTGAGCAGGTCGTTCAGCCAGCACCGCTCGCTTCGGTGAATGCTAATTAGTGGATGTGTGCGGTTAAACGTAAACATGTCGGCGTTGCCGAAGTCACCCTCAGCGGCTGTGCCTGCATCCGTTTTCATTTCTAGTTTCAGCTGCGCTTTTCCCCTTCCCCTTCTTAAGGAGCAAAGAAAAATACCATGAGAGAGAGGGCTTTTTTAACAGGCAAAAGGGAACAAACCAAAGAAATTTGTCGTTTGAATGTTAAAAGGCAGTGTGTATCGCAGTTCCTAGGATATGGCAAAATGTTTTAACATATGGGTAGTTAATGAATAAGCAGCTTTCGTCTTACCCAGGTCTGTTCTCTCCTCCCACCCTCTTCCCTTTACAGAAGTTTGGGAACAAAAGCTGCGCTAAGTTAAGGCTATGTTGAAAACAACACGCAGTGAGATAGTTTGCTTGGATTTCTTTGCCAAGCTGGCGTAATTAGAAAATACTGCAACTTTAGGTTGAACCACGTGACAAGTAAAATACTGAATTTTAGGATACCTCCTCGAGCTTTTACTGTTTATGTGATACTAGAAATAATTCAACAGGAATAATTCTTGAGTCTCTTTCGGTTTCCTGGGAATCTGATAGAAATATTTTACCGTAAGCATATTTATCTTTTTAATATATCCATACTTTTTTGAATTGCCCTGTAATTTTACTTTTGAACAGGCTGAGCGCTGGATGTAAGAAAGCAGAATAGAGACCAGTCCCTGGTTTCACTTGTTTTCTGTTCTCTGTCCTTTGCTCAATTTCATTTAAAACCGAGAAGGCCCCGAGTTAAACATACTTTCCATTTAAACAACTATCAAGGACATTATGCACATTAAAACATTCTCTGAGCTGCCTTTCTCTTTAAAACAGTCCCTGTTCTGCCTAAGCAGTAGTTAGTAATTTTTCTCATTATAAAGCAATAACGTGGATGTGAAATGCTGCCACGCTTTTTTTTTGTAAATAGTCTTGGAAACCTAAAGGCTGAAATAGCCTTTGCAAGCACATACCGGCTTCATTTTCGCTGCTGTCAGTCTGAGTGATATTTTAATTTTTTCTGCCCCTAAAAATACTGCAGTCCCATAACCGATAGATAAATGAGAGGATCCCCAGGAAATGCTGCAGAATGTTTCTGTTTGCCAGCACAATATATGCAGAAGCTCATAAATGTCCTCTTACATCATGAGGCAGCGTATAATGAGTAAATGATGGGAAAAGGAATTTGGGAAATAAATGATCAAGCCAATCGAAGTCGGCAAACAATTTCTTAATAACTTGGCCTTCGGTGATGGAGAGAGGGCTCTGTGCAGCGGAGCTGCTCCAGCGCCTTGCGAGAGAGGGGCCGTTGACATCTGGCAGCTGATGGGTTTCGTGAGGCTGATTTAACCCTCGATTCGGTAGGGTAAGCACTGTTTAATGTCTTTGTCGGCAACATGGGCAGTGGGACTGAGCGCACCCTCGGCAAGTTTTTCCGACGACACAAAGCTGTGTGGTGGGGTTGACGCGCTGGAGGGAGGGGATGCCATTCAGAGGGACCTGGGCAGGCTGGAGAGCTGGGCCCGAGTGAATCGCATGAAGTTCAACAAGGCCAAGAGCAAGGTCCTGCACATGGGTCAGGGCAATCCCAAACACAAGTAAAGGCTGGATGGAGAGTGGCTCAAGAGCAGCCTTGAGGAGAAGGACTTGGGGGTACTGGTGGATGAGAAGCTCAACATGAGCCGGCAATGTGCGCTGGCAGCCCAGAAAGCCAACCGCATCCTGGGCTGCATCAAGAGAAGCGTGGCCAGCAGGGCGAGGGAGGGGATTCTGCCGCTTAACTCCGCTCTCGGGAGACCCCACCTGGAGTCCTGCATCCAGCTCTGGAGCCCCCAACATAAGAAGGACATGGATGTGTTGGAGCGGGTCCAGAGAAGGGCCACAAAGATGATCAGAGGGCTGGAGTAGCTCTCCTACGAGGACAGGCTGAGGGAGTTGGGGCTGTTCAGCCTGGAGAAGAGAAGGCTGCGGGGTGACCTTAGAGCAGCTGCCAGGACCTGAAGGGGCCGACAGGAAGGATGGAGAGGGACTTTTCACAAGGGTGTGCAGTGATAGGACAAGGGGGAACGGCTCTAAACTAAAAGAGGGCAAATTTCGATTAGATATTAGGAAGAAATTCTTCCCCATGAGGGTGGCGAGGCCCTGGCCCAGGTTGCCCAGAGAAGCTGTGGCTGCCCCCTCCCTGGCAGTGTTCAAGGCCAAGTTGGATGGAGCTCTGAGCACCCTGGTCTGGTGGAAGATGTCCCTGCTGATGGCAGGGGGGTTGGAACCAAATGATCTTTAAGGTCCCTTCCAACCCAAACCATTCTATGATTCTATAAAGCTTTGTTTAAAGGACATGGCTCGCACCATGCTTGAGGATACCAGTGCTCTGTATTGTGTCCTGCTCCTAGTGTAGACAGATCTCCTTCCTCGTCTCATTTTATCGTGCGAGATACCAAGTCCTGCCGTGGAGCTGCTGTGTCCAGTGGTGATGTTCTTGACATCAGGAGAGTCCAGCCGCAGTAAGAGCTGAACCAACAGCTTAGGATGCAGCCACATGTTTAGCCCACCGTGTCAGACGGGGTATGGCAGATGTGCCAGTTTTTATAGAAGATTAATCGTGGCCCAGATCTCAGCTTTGGCCAGGCTTTGCTGCAGAAGGAGTGAAAGGTTAGTATTTCTTCTGTGTTGAGAATTGAAGACAGAAAATAAAAATTCTGTATATTTTTGTGTTCTGTGAAACTCATCATAAACTGTAATACTGGCTTGAAAGGTGGCAGAAGGAACGCAAATTCAAGGTGAAGGAAGAAAACTGGGGGAAATAGGAGAGGAGAACAACAGAATAATGGGCTTGGTGACAAACCTAGCGACAACTTCTTTTCAACCAATTTTTTATTTTGAAGAGAGCAAAACCAATTTGTCTTGGGCATTACCCAGATTCCTTTAAAATCCCGGACTCCTCGTTCCTTCAAAAGGGATGAATTAGATGGTGTTGAGTTTCTATATTGGTGAGATCCTTCCTGCAGAAAGAATGTGCCATTTTCTACGCTAATATTTTTGAGGTGTATTCTTCTAGTATTCTGTTTTTCGGGCTGTTTACAGCTCCTGTGTTGGATAACCTGCTCGGTATGAGATAGGTCCAGTTCAGCGGCGGAGGGGCTCGTTGTTGCTCTTGTAGTTTGTAACTGGGATATCGACACAGCTTAGCAAATGCGGTAGCGAGCCATCGGGAGCTGGGAGGGGGGCCAGCAGCGACAATGCCGGGCTGGTGGTGTGTTCAGCTCTCTTGAAGCATGTCAGAGAGAACTGAAAGTTCCCCCATCTTCTGCCTTTCGAACTGAAAAGCATTATACCTGGAAGCTGAGACTTTTCAATATGTTTCTATTCACATGCATATTTCGCTGCCTCAAAAGGCCTTTCCTTTTGAAATATGGAAAGATAATCATGTGTTTGAAACGAGTAGAGACTCTCCTGCCACTTTTGAAATCTTTATTTTTTTTTTTCCCCCATGTCAGAGAGTTTAACTGTTTGCATGACTGTGGGCCGTAATCGCGTAGGAATATGTATTTATGCACACTGAAACACAACAACAGAGCTGCCGTAATTAGGAAGCAAATTCAAATGAACCATAGCAGAGGAGTTCAAACACATGTCTAATTTGCAGAGAAGAATTATAATTTTTACCAGTGTCTTGCCTTAGTGACATTTCAATGTTTTCCGTATCTGGTACCACTGTAATCCAGTTAAGAAATTTTTTTTTTTTTTTCCCCTGCAACAAAATTTATTGCTGATTTATGAAACATAAAGTCCTTGTTCCCAAGACTGAGGCGACAACACAGAATATTTTTGGGGGCTGATAGCGTATGTATTTTTAAAAGCCTTGTGGATAATTGTTGCTGCGTGCCAGCTCAGATGTCTGTTGGTGCCAAGCTCGCTACTCATTTCAGCAGTTCATCCTCACTAGCCTGCAGTTTTTAAAAGCAGAAGCGTAGCAGAATCAGAGCAGTGCTTGGCAGCGGTTAACGCGATTTAAAATACAATTACTGCTTTCTGCAGGTACAAATACTTGCATTTTGACCCAGGTTATAGAAAGTGCCTGTATCTTTTGAGTAAATGGCAATTTTGCCTTTGAGTAAGAAGTAGATGTTTGAACAGAAAAATCTGTTTGATAATGCAATTTCTGTTTTGTAGCTTGGGAAATTCACCCTTTTTTCATTGCCTCAGTTTCTCCAGGGTGGGGAAGAACAACCAAACTATCCTGCTGAGAGTGAATTCTCTGATAAATTCTATAGAAGGAGATGCAGCACAATTTCTTGTCCAGAGAAGTGAGCGAATTCAAACACGCGCTCTTTTCTGTTAACCATTTCATTCAGCAAAATGCCTAGAAATTTGAAGGCGTGATTTGAAATTACTGATTCTTCATTTCCTGCTTAACTTGTTGAACAGGCCTTTAACGTCTGCATCATCAGAGTTGCACTTTTTGAGCAGATTTCATTTTTAAGATAGCAAAATGTTATTTTTCCTATCAGGTGGTTGTGGCGTTGCATGCGTGGTGCTAGTTAGTGCATGGAAACAGCACACTGCAAGTAACAAAAGTGTGTCTTAAAGACTCTTCTAGATGGTAGTCAGTGATATCTCGTGCATTATTTTTCAGTAAACCCTACTTTGCAGGATTTACGGTAGAGTTAGGGGCTGGATGTTTGCATGACTTTTGTGATTACAGTAGTAATACGGAGATTTTCACTTTTTTCTTATCCCCACCTCCCACTGGGTTTCAGTTGCGCAAGCTTTGTGTTCGGCAGGTAACGCTGGAAGCGGACACACCATGCCAGAACGAGCTTTTTTTAGCAGCTGTGTGTTGTTTGGTAAAGCATAAAGAGAAAAGAAAAAGTGGTTTGGAGTCAGAGAAGAGTCGCAGTCCTAAACCAGGACTCCAGGAGCCCCTCTTTCGGGGGGGGGCCATCCCTACCCTGTGTGATGGGTTCTCTGGAGCTCTGTCTGCCCTCACGTGAGACACCTTGATACAGTGCCCTGTCATTGGAGTTCTTTGATTTGGTGTGTTTATAAGAAAAATTTTTGAAATGTTCTGGATGCAGGAGTTGAGCATATGTTAAGTTTGCTAACGATACTAAACTAGGAGGAGCTGTGGACTCCACCAAGGGTAGAGAGGCCTTGCAGAGAGAGCTGGAGAGACCAGAGAGCTGGGCGATCACCAACTGTACGAAACTTCACAAGAGCAAGGGCCGGATTCTCCTCGTGGGATGGGGTAATCCTGGTTATACGTACAATCCGTGGGATGAGATTGCTGGAGAGCAGCACCTCAGAAGGAGATCTGGGGTTTTGGGTTGATGACTAGTTGAGTACAAGTCAACAGCATGCCGTGGAAGCCCAAAGGGCCAACAGTGTCCTGGGGTGCATCAGGCACAGCATTGACATCTGGTCAAGGGAGAGGATGCTTCCACTCTACACTGCACTCGTGTGGCTCTGCCTCAAGTACTGTGTACCTCAGTGCAAGAAGGACGTCAGACTATTGACTATGGGGGTTGGGCTAGATGACCTCTGGAGATCCCTTCCAACCCTAAGCGTTCTATGATTGTGCTGGAGTGAATCCAGAGGAGGGTGACCAAGATGGGGAAAGGCCTCAAGGGCAAGATGTACGAGGAGCAACTGAGGTCATTTGGCTTGTGCAGCTTGGAGAGGAGAAGGCTGACACATGGTGTTGTCACTGCTGGGTGGCCTCATCGCTGCTGGGTGACCTCATCGCAGTCTACAAAGTCCTCAAGGCATGCAGCAGAGGGGAAGGTGCTGATCTCCTCCCTCTGGTGACCAGCGATAGGCCACGAGGAAATTGGATGAAGCTGCGTCAGTGGAAGTTCATATTGGACATGAGGAAAAGGTTCTTCACGGGGAGGATGGTCGGTCACTGGAACAGGGTCCCCAGAGAAGTGGTCACGGCACCAAACCTGTCGGAGTTCAAGGAGTGTCTGCATGACGTTCTTAATCATATAGTTTAGTTTTAGGTGGTACTGCGAGGAGCAGAGAGTTGGACTCAAGGATCGTTATGGGTCCCTTCCAACTAGAGATATTCTATGATTCTGTGATATCTTTGCTGTCTTGTCTCCTTTAATACCAGTGAACAGCTAGACTATTTTTTTGACTTAACATTACCAAATAACACAATGCCAGTGTAACACGCCCCTTGAAATGAATACAGACCATATTGTGTTCGTTACACATTTCAAACAGCTTTCATGATGTTCCTTCCCTCTTAAGAATTTACTGCTGCTATTGTCGCTTAATTTTTTGAATCTTTCTTGTAATTATATGTTTAAAATAATGTGCAGAATGCTGAAGGCTTGAGAATCTCTTGCAGCTGAGCAGGCAGTAGTATTTCACTAGGCTTTCAACTCAGCAAAACAAAATATTGCTATGTAGAGATAAGAAGAATTATTGTGTAACAGTGGAGGTTGGACTTCCTTTTTTAGAAAATATGAAGAAGGGTGTGGTTTTTTTTTTAAATGCTTTTTTGAACGCAGAAAATGACCCTTTTAAAGTCAGAAAACTTCAATGATTTTTTTTTCTTTGAATTATTGCCATGAACTGACAAGAGATGATTTCAGATACTTGTCAAATTGAAAGAACTTCCAGAAAAACCTGAAAAATCCTTACAAGACCTGTGCTTTTGTATTGGAAAACCAAGTGTAAAGTGCTACATATGTTTGTACCGTACGAAGTGTGGAATATTTCTGAAGTGAGAGTTTTACGAGTGGTTAACAGAACAAGCATTTATTGACAATATTTGAGGGGATGTATGATGCCTTTTTATTTGACTAATTGCTGTAATTAAAACAAGCTTTTGGACACATGAAGCTATTTTCCTGTGTTCCTGAGTTTACTGTCAGTATTTTACTTCTCTTCTTCTTTAGGCTTTAAGAAACAGCATGAAAGTGGAGACAGAGTAGATAGAAAGCTTCAGTGTGCAGGTACCATAAATACAATTCCTGGTGACATGATCCACAGGACACAGATTTAATGCGCATAAAGAATCATCCGTGGAGGTGTTCAAGACCCAACTGGACAAGGTCCCAGGCAACTTGGTCTTGTTGGACCTGGTTTGAGCCGCGCACTGGGAATAGGTGACCTCTGAAGGTGCCACCTAAATTACTCTATGAGTTGGCGCTATAAAATGAAGGTTGCTGATTCAGAGAATTTACCTTATCACATGTTACATCTGGAGTATAAACAAATAATTACAGTAATACATGCAGCATTACAAAGAGACACTGGAGTATTCAGTGAGCTTACAATGATGTAGATCCTACAAGGTATTTCCAGATCTTATAATAGCAAAACAGGTGTTTTTCCCATACTGGGTCTAAGATAGCTGACCAAATCAAAGCTATGGGGCTTTTGCTGAGTGGCTTTGGTACTGTGGAGGAAAAAAGAGGAGAGAAAATATTGACTATATCAAGTGCATTCTGAATGCTCCCATATACTACATAGAAGGTGTTACATAGGATAAACTGCAAAAATCAAAACTTGCAAATACTTCCATGTATTGGTCAGGCAACTGTGTTAATCAGTATAGAGGTATAATTTATCTAGCTGGACCTGTTGCTGTAAGGAATGAAGGAGAATTATAAATGGTTGTGGTAGGGTTTCTGGTATTTTGAAAAGAACAACAGTGTAACTCTTCGCTCGGTTGTTATGTATTACATTGCTGTTGTGTTGGCATAATACAAGTGTATGGCAGAGTTTGCTGTGGGGAAAAGTTGGTCTAAATTACTCTGTCTTTGCATATCCTCCTTTGTGAGATTCTGTGGCACTGATGCATTTTCTCTAACACAGCTTGAAGAGGAAACATCTAGTCTGTATTAACTATCTGGGTTCACTCAGCAGTTGCTGGTGAGAGGTAGACACCACTGAAAGTTGATCAAACCATCCCGTCCGTTTGGCTGTGGATTATTGAGGAAGCGTAGTTTCAGCATCTGTCGCTGGGTAGCTGAGGTTGGGTGTGATGAGTCCCATCCTCAGAGACAAGTGCCAGGGACCATTGCCGGCACGGATAGAGGGATCAGCAGACCTGCTTCCTAACAACAACTGTGACCTACGCAGGCAAGTTCTGAGTTCCCAACACTTTCTGGGAGCTAGCTTTTTGGAGAAGCGAGCTGCCCATGGTTTGGACGGGTGTACTCTTCACTGGATAAAGAACCGGCTGAATGGCCGAGTGCAGAAACTGATGGTGAATGGAGTTAAATCCAGCTGGCGGCCGGTCACCAGTGGTGTCCCCAGGGCTCAGTTTTGGGTCCGGTCTTGTTTGACATCTTTATCAATGATCTGGATGAGGGGATTGAGTGCTCCCACAGTAAATTTGCAGGTGACACCAAGCTGGGCGGGAGTGTCGATCTGCTGGAGGGTGGAGGGCTCTGCAGAGGGGTCTGGACAGGCTGGATCAATGGGCTGAGGCCAACTGTGTGAGGCTCAAGAAGGCCAGATGCTGGGTCCTGCCCTTGGGTCACCACAACCCCACGCAACGCTCCAGGCTTGGGGAGGAGTGGCTGGAGAGCTGCCCAGCGAAAAAGGACCTTGGGGTGTTGGTCGGCAGCCGGCTGAACAGGAGCCAGCAGTGTGCCCAGGTGGCCAAGAAGGCCAACGTCATCCTGGCTTGGATCAGCAATGGGGTGGCCAGCGGGAGCAGGGCGGGGATCGGGCCCCTGTGCTCGGCACTGGTGAGGCCGCACCTCGAGTGCTGTGTTCAGTTTTGGGCTCCTCACTGCAAAAAGGACACTGACGGGCTGGAGCATATCCAGAGAAGGGCAACGAGGCTGGTGAGGGGTCTGGAGAGCAAATCTTAGGAGGAGTGGCTGAAGGAACTGGGGCTGCTCAGGCTGGAGAAGAGGAGTCTGAGGGGGGACCTTCTCGCTCTCTACAACTACCTGACAGGAGGGTGTAGTGAGGTGGGTGTTGGTCTCTTCTCCCAGGTAACTAGTGATAGGACGAGAGGCAATGACCTCAAATTATGCCAGGGGAGGTTTAGATTGGATATTGGGAAAAATGTCTTTTCTGAAAGAGTGGTCAGGCATTGGACCAGTCTGCCCAGGGCAGTGGTGGAGTCCCCATCCCTGGAGGTGTTCATAAAACGAGTAGATGTGGCACTTGGGGACATGGTTTAGCAGGCATGGTGGTGTTGGGTTGACGGTTGGACGTGAGAGGTCTTTTCCAACCTGTGATTCTATGATTTGCCGAAATAAATGGACACGGTCTGGGGGGACTATGTATAACACAGGCTGCATTCTCAAGAAATAACTAAAAACCTGTTCAGACTAATGAGGAAGAGGTGTCTGCGAAAGGCTGCGGATGTCTGGAGAAATACAGGTGTATAACACAAGTGATCATTGTGAATGGAAAGGAAAAATAAAGACACCAGTGGGAGAATATACATATGTAGGACAGAATACACACTAAAACCTGCAGGAAGGTTGAGAAGCAGAGTGACGGCTCGGGCTTGGAAGATGCACTGAGCACTGCAGGAGGGAGAAATGAAATGGGTAGCAGCAATAAACAGAACCTGCAAAGAACGCGGGGAAGAGAAGCCCAGTAAACAGTGGGAATCATCTTCAGAGGTCACAAAACTTAGTTATGAATTATGAATGTTTTCTGAGGTCTGCGTTTGAATTATTTGGCCTCACGTATCATGCAGCTGTAGGAATTTTGTGGCGTGTTGCCTTATTACTTGAGAGCAACAGAACCACGTTTTTAACTTCCAGAGGAATGGATTTGGTGCTAATGATTATACTGTGGCATGCTGAGACAATTAATCGGTTTCTTTTTCATAGGTCCTGGATTTTCTGTTCTGCAGGTTTTTGAGTGGGAAGGCCACCTGACTCGGTTTTGGCTGCATTTCTTTCAGAAGGCTGTTTCCGACCAGAATGGGTCTGCTGGGATGCTCTGTTGTAAAAGCATTGAAATATTCTCACATTAGTTTGATTTAAACATGCTCAGAGCTCTTTTCGTTTCTTGCTTCACTAAATATGAGCATAGCTCTCAATCTAGACGGAGTGTAAAACAGTTTTCTTGGATTCGGGTACTTATCGGTGATCCAAACAAATACATACAACGTTTTTCACCGACTGATTTTTTTATACCCTCAGCATTCTTGATGTACCAGTCCTGATATTCCCTCACTGCTCGCACGTGGTGTTCAAAGCAGCTGCAAAAGACCGTCCTTGAAGTACTTCAGTCACTTCATAAGCACCAAAACCTATTATCGATATGTAGTTTTTTACAGTTTTGCTTAGCTCTCGTTGTATAGCATCAGCTGTCAGTCAGTTGATATTCGGTGATTGAAGGACTTTCTGCCTTGATGGCTTGTAGGTGGTTTGACATGGATCATGAACTTCGCACAGTGGAATAATGGTCTCTCCGTACTCACCTCCTCTTTACTGGCTTGCTGATCCTGACCTCATCGAAGTCTTTTCACCTGACAGTGATGCAAACAGCCAGATACCAATATTTAGAACATTTGTGCCAGCAATATCCACAAAGGTTTATTGGTCTTACCAATTGCGAACTTAAAAGTGGTCCTGAATAATAAACTCATGGTGCTTGGATACTACAGCTTCTAATTCCACAACACGAGAGCTTTAGTAGTATCCAAATGGACGCCGGTGACAAGTGGTGTCCCTCAGGGGTCTGTACTGGGACCGGTGCTGTTTAACATTTTCATCAATGACTTAGCGAGATCGAGTGCACCCTCAGCAAGTTTGCAGATGATACCAAGCTGAGTGGTGCAGTTAACACACGAGAAGGACGGGATGCCATCCGGAGGTACCTGGACAAGCTTGAGAACTGGGCCTGTGTGAACCTCATGTTCACAGGTTCAACAGGGCCAAGGGCAGGGTCCTGCACCTGGGTCGGGGCAACCCCCACTACCAATACAGGCTGGGGGATGAAGGGATGGAGAGCAGCCCTGAGGAGAAGGACTTGGGGGTGCTGGGGGGTGAGAAGCTCAACATGACCCAGCAATGTGCGCTGGCAGCCCAGCAGGCCAACCGTGCCCTGGGGCTGCATCCCCAGCAGCGTGGGCACAGGGCCAGGGAGGGGATTCTGCCCCTCTGCCCCGCTCTGCTGA
>Ga0065711_1049151_pt1 | contig 11447 bp, 6 predicted proteins | sample Hoacrofraction12_FD_59098 | JGI IMG/M metagenome (GOLD analysis project Ga0065711, IMG submission 59098) | Hoatzin crop microbial communities from Cojedes, Venezuela - Epithelial fraction 12 v2 (version 2) | ecosystem: Host-associated > Birds > Digestive system > Esophagus > Crop | place... | reverse complement strand
AGATGAGGAGCTACTGGAGAGAGTCCAGCGGAGGGCTACAAGGATGATGAGGGGACTGGAACATCTCCCCTACGAGGAAAGGCTGAGGGAGCTGGGCTTGTTCAGCCTGAAGAAGAGAAGGCTGAGAGGGGACCTAATAAATGCCTATAAATATCTGAAGGGTGGGTGTCAGGAGGATGGGACCAGACTCTTTTCAGTGGTGCCCAGTGACAGGACAAGGGGCAATGGGCACAAACTGAGGCATAGGAAGTTCTGTCTGAACATGAGGAAGAACTTCTTCGCTCTGAGGGTGACAGAGCACTGGAACAGGCTGCCCAGGGAGGTTGTGCAGTCTCCTTCTCTGGAGATATTCAAGACCTGCCTGGACGCGGTCCTGTGCAGCGTGCTCTAGGTGACCCTGCTTTGGCAGAGGGGTTGGTCTAGATGACCCACAGAGGTCCCTTCCAACCCCTGCCATTCTGTGATTCTGTGATAAATATAAGAAGTGACCTCCACGCAGTTATGTCTCCCTCTTTCACTTTGGAAAGTGTGAAAGAAAAAAATTGAGAGACTTATTTCGGGTGCTTCTTTAGCAGAAGATCAGGATCAGACTGAATGTTTGGGATTGATCATCTCAAAGATATCACTGACTGTAGTTATAGTGCTTAAAGGTTCTAACTGAGTTCTAAATATCTAAAGAAAATAAAACACCCATGTTTAACCTCTGAAAATTTTGGTAAAAGAGACTGTACAACAACAGAACAGAAATATACAGAAAAACAAGTTAGAATATACAGCTCTGCTGCACACTAGTGCTTTGGCTATCAGACTTCCTTTCTGCCTCGGCCAACAATTCTTCTGACTTCTGCAGAGAGATTCTAGAGAGAACAGGTCTATACATTGCATCACCTTGCAGTTCATTTGCAATCCATCTCTTGTTAGAAATGACATGAGTCCCACAGAAATTTTTTATGAAAATTGTCATCATCATCATCATCATCACCACAAACTGTCAAAAAACCCCCTCTAAATTTCTGATTTTGCCATTTAGTGTTCTTTTACTGGTTAGTAAAACTACAAATTCCAGAGGTCCCTGCTGTCCAATTCAAGTATCACATATATTCAGAAATATTTGGATTTGGGGCATTCAGAACTCCAACACAGACTTTTTCTAGTCACAGTAGAAAAATAACTGGCATCATTAACAACCACTTTTTCTGAAATTAAAGTCATCCAGTTGATTACATAACAATTGAATAAAAATGCAGGATAACACCTAGAACCAGAATTCTTGGTTTCTGCTTTTGATTCCAGGGAAAATGATAGTTAAAACACTAGGTATGTCAGCAAACAGGTAAAGAACATGGTGAAGCAGAAGAGAATTAGATGTACAACATTGGATTATCAGAGGTTTACTTTGTAGGTATATCACACCTAAGACTGATTAAAAGTTAACATCTCTTTAGACACTAAGAGTGCACGAATATTTATTTCATAGTAATAACAGATTTGTCTCATTTTGTACAGATCCTCTTTTTCACCTTCTCGTATAGACGCTAAGAGGTTCCTGATTTCATGAAGCTTAATCTATAAGAAAATATTATCTTAAATCTTGTTCAATTTGTGGTTTGGATTACAGGTAAAATTGACTGCAAAGTTCAGATCTCTTACAGATGCTAAACCAGAATTCCACAAATATTTCTTTCAGAGTAACAACAGATACGTCTTGTAGTATTCTGCAGTAATCTGTATAAAAACTATTGCTGCTAATATATTGAGTAGATTTTCCTTTTTGCCTTGGTATGAGAGAGAGAAGTTATTCCTGATTACATGAAATCCAGTCTACAGGAAAATACTATTCTAAGTGGCTGAGAATAAGGAAGATTCCAAGTCTAAGTGCTGAAATCCAGAACAAAAAGATCTGCTACACTGGCTTTACAATTACCACAATCACACAAACAGACTAGCACTCTGGGTTTGGAGTCCACTACTAGTGCTACTATTTCCATGTTTTCCATGCAGCAGATTAACAATGAAGAGGCTTTTATGTATTTTTTTTTTAATGTCATCAGGACACCTGCACAATTTAGGGTATTTTAATGGTTCCCAAATGCATATGTCACTAAATTGAATTCAGGCCAGATTAATCATGACCAAAAATCATTGTCATCAAATGGCTATAAAATTATTTCAGCCTAGTTTTAAATGTATGTCTATAAGCATTACTGGATATGTCATATTAAGTACTGTATTTGGAACAGAAGAACACATTTGTTTTCTCTTACATTAAAGACAAAAGGTAACTTTAATACATTTTTTGCAGAAATTCACTAATAGCCTCGGTCACAAGTTTAATTTAAAACAACCACTGTTTTGATAATGTACGATTTTTTCTTACGGTCTGACATTCAAATGAAAATGTCTCCTAAATGAGATCAACATTTAGATGAAAAATGCTGCTTTGTGATGTATCATTATTCCACTCAGTTAATAATTCCTTCTTAAGAATCATTATTAAACTTTGATTCTTCATATAGAAGTTTCCTATTTAAGTATATGTAAAAAAATTACATACGTAGAATATTCTGACCTGTATTACAAAAAGGAAATTGCACTTTATTTATTAATATTTCCTGGTTTAAACCTGTCAATATTTTCTGCTGCTTGTAATGAGTTACATACTATTTTTTAAAAAATAATGTTATTAAGTAGAAGCATTTGCTTAGAGATTCAGTACAACATCTAGAAGAAGAAATTACAATTGTGCAGCTTACTAACTGTTTTCTTTGAAGTATTATGAATCAAAGCAGTTTCTTGTAGATCTTTTCAGACATCGTGGAATTTTGTTCAACATACTCGTAGTACAAGGGAGAAAGCAGCATTCATCAGAATAGCCTGAGTAAAACGTCAGAAAGCTAGAAATACAGTATAACTGAATAAATATATACGTGTATAATTTCACACAGGTTGCATTTTTATACAATGGAGATTTTTCATACTTTGTTAAAAAAGCTTTTTATTTCAAAATAAGGGGTGGACAAGTAATTGTATTTGACTCTTAAGTACACACTGAAAAAAATTGTGCATGTAAAAAACATATACCACACTGGGAATGCTATCAAAGGATGCCCACAGTTTCCAAGGAGATGAAGGGAAGAGGGAGGACAATAAAAGCCTTTCGTTTCAATTGGCGTGTGCAGCAACATTCTAAGTCCTTCCTTGTTGCTAAATATAGAAAAAAAAGAACCAACCCTGAAATTCTGTATACCACAGACTTAGTATTATTTAAAAATATCATCTGAATGGACTAGATACATAGACATGTTTATATACCAATAACTTAAAGATAAATGCCTAATAATCCCTACCTTAGCATAGGTATCATTTTTGTAAACCACTTAAGAATTTCCATGTTCATTACAACACGTTGCTGCTCCCAAAAACACAAAATCTTGCTCTGATTGTAGAATGAAATCACTTTACTTGACAGATGAAGGAACTAAACCTTGATGTTCACAGAATAATGCAGTTACTAAAGGATGTTGGAGAAAAGACTGAGCATTGTGTCACACCACACACAAAACGGCAGTGTCAGTAGCCTGGCAACTGCAGCTCTTTAACAGACACCATTTTAATTTTAACCTAACTCCTTTTCCTCTGCTTTAGCTACTCAGTGTATTTCATTGCTCAGTCTATTTCCCAATTGTACTGCAATGATATTTACCGATTAAAAATAGCTCTTTAAATCCATCACTTAGCACCCTTTAATTATCAAGAGATGTGCTTGCATGTTATAAGTATTCATAAATTTATAACCATCAAGCACAACCAATAACATCTGCTTATACTGTTAGCGATTGCGGTCCATACAGTGTATGACCTGTCTAAATGAGTACATACGCAACACGGCATGAACACAAAAGTGAATATACAGTATTCTTGTGTTAATCAATATGCTTCTGTACATACAAACCCCTAGTTTCTGAACAGCTATATGTAGTAAAGTGTTAGTGTACTCTGCTTCTGTTCATTCTATTGTCACTATCTTCCAATTAAGTTTGTATCTTTTCTTATGTGGAAAGTTTGCTGCCACTCCTGTATATTTGACATACAAAAGTATTATATCTCATCCAGACTACTGTCCAGAGGTACCAGTATTTTTGTCAACATGTCAATGATAATGTATTAATTAAAGATATTCTTTAATTATATAAAAGTGATGTCTCCTTAAAGACACTGGGCACATTTACCCAACTTTTATCCATTGGAGATGAAAATGTGACCTATGAGCCAGAGTTTCAAACTCATTACCCTATCCAATGGGATCAGTTTGAAGCAGCAGATAATGGACAATGGCTTTATCTTGTTAAAAACATGAAGGTCTTCAAACCCAGCAAAAACACTCCGTGTCTGCAAGACACAGCAGAAAACAACTTCTTCCTGACTGTGCCTGCCTCAATAGCACGGACACTCATGAAAGAACATTAGCATAATTAGTAGGTATCCTCTTCCAATGGGTCTGGAAAACACCAAGCATGTTATAGCCATGTTAAGACATTAAATTCTCATTATTATGTCCAGACCCATGAAAGAGAGAAGCAGGAGAGAGAAGAAATTAGTTCTCAGATGTAAGAAAGAAATTCTTCACTCAGAGTGGTGAGGCACTGGCACAGGCTGCCCAGAGAAGCTGTGGATGCCCCCTCCCTGGCAGTGTTCAAGGATAGGTTGGATGGGGCTCTGAGCAACCTGGGCTGGTGGAAGGCATCCCTGTCTATGGAGGGGGGTTGGAACTAAGTTATATATAAGGTCCCTTCCAACCCAAACCACTCTATGATTCCATAATCTATAATCCTATATTCTGGTACATATGTAACTTAAAAGCCAATACACAAATTAAATCTACTAAGACTAAACAGAGAAATGAAATTTCCAAAAACTTTAATGTTCCTGGAAGGAGCAGTTAATAAGTCAGCATATTTTCTAAATTCTATTCATTCACTATCTATCCATTACATTAAATTGTATTTATATCTATTACTTTATGAATCTGGGGAAACTCAAAAGTAAAAGTAAGCACATCAGAAGATGAGAAGAAAACTTATACTATGAAAACTTTGAAAATATGTATATTGTCAAAGACCAGCTGTCATGGATTTTAACAGATCTGTAACAAAAAAAAGGTTAGAAACAAAGAAATAGATGGCAGTGTCATATTTCAGTTATAGTTTCTTATGAACCAGATATCTCAGTATCAATTGAGCTACTCCCTTTAAACAAAAATTCTTCCTACTTTGTGTAGAGTACCACAAAATGCTAAAGAATTTTCTAGTTCTTGGTGTGGACAGTCAAACTGCAGGTACTAATGTAGGTGTCTAAATAGTCTGAGACTGTACACTACTTCAAGCAACAGCTTCTGGGCAAAAGATGAGCACAGACTGACTACATTAATCATGACAGTCACAACACAGAACAACGTACCATAATTATGTAGGTTTATGCATGTACTGCTCTAAACAAAAGCCAAGCTCTTCATACTTCCCAGGAGGATTTAACCTAGGTGCTCTACTGCTTGTTAAAGTCTTGGTTGTTAGTTTACCACTAAGCAGTACAGACAGAATTTGCATGCTGCTCTGCAAAAACTAGACAAGTTTTTTCTATTTCTGTATACAATTCATGGCACATAGACCATCTGCGGCTCCTGGAGAAACAGAAGATTAACCAGAGGCAAGAAGAGAGTGGCTGGGACAAGGCTTTGAATTTCTGCAAGATTCTTCAAAAACACCAGAAGCCTCAGCTAGACTCTTACAACCAGCATCTGCAGATGACATTTCCTAACTTATGATAACCTAGCAAGTGTTCAACATGAGTGCATTCAGTTATCCACTGATTAGGAAGAGAACACTATTATTTAAGAGATCATTTTAAACAAACAAGTGTTCTACTAGAGTTCACAGATGTTCTAAACCTCTACAATAAAACCAGAGCCAAATTACTACAAGAACTGACTTAACCACAGTATTTCTGGCTTCAGAATGGAAGAAGTCCTAAAAATGTTGTGGACCTCTGGCTGAAGCTCAGAAAAAAATTGGAGTTGAAATCACAGCCCGAGACTGTATTTTACAAACACAAACACTTTTTTGAAATTAAAACCGAATACATTAATCCCAGATATATACCCTGCTTAGAAAACCTAAGGGCCAACAATTTAACACTAAAAAAAAAAAAAATCATGACTTGGGGCAAGTCTTGCCAGGGAATGTTTTTGGCTGTCTTGACTACACTACTTGTACAGTTTACCTAGAATCTCTTTTATTGTGCAACTTTAAGAAGATAATATAAACAGCAATACTATGATTTGAAACAGAGCACAGAGAAATGCTGGTATTTCTAATAACCCATCACCAGGAATGCTGAGCTACGCACCTAATCAATCGAAACATAATACACAGCAGCGGTAACAAAACCATAATCTACAGAGTATTTGTTAGTCATATGGTACCAGAAATGTAGTTTTCAGATACTGTATGTAATACAAAGAAATACATATAACCACCCCTGATCTCAGCAAAAAGCATTTAAAACCCTCCGTAAGAGTTTCGTTCTCATCTTCCAGCCCAGAGCTACCACAATCACCAGAAGATTGCTTTTCTGCTGGCAAATTGCAAAGACAACACTTCTGATTCCACATAAAGCTACCTTTTGACACATCTCACACCCAAATCCCTGATGAGCAGCTATAAAAAGATAACTCCACATCTGAAACATTCACATCACGAGTGACATCCAAAATCAGAACAGTGGAACAGTATTAAATTCTGATAGTTTTTAATACTTATGTGCATATAACTGGCATTACCAAGTAATACATAATAATATAATTAAAGCAGCTGCTGGCCCTTATGTTTCAGTAGCATCTCCTGCATTCTGATTCAATAGCTGAGAACATACTATCAAATCAAGAAACAGAAATTATAGAAATATATGATTACATAAAGGAGCTTGATACAGTGACAGAAATGTGACATATTCACTTCCCACCATAAATCCACGAAAGCAGCAGTAGATCAAGCTTGCCCAAGGCATACAGTTAAAAAAACATTAGAAAAAACCCCAAGATATCCTGCAAATGTTGCTATAGTAACAACAACTCCTCCTCTTTGGAAAAATGTTAATAAAAATATACAGGTATCCAAGGCACAACTTGGAAATGACCCTAGGTGAATTAATATCTCCCAAATATTTTTGTTTCATTCAATTACTGCTTATAATTATTTTAGTTTACTCCATGCAAAGTATATTAATTCCTCTTAATACAATAAAATGCTTAATTTCTATCTCGTTACATATTAAAGAATTACTACTCATTAAATTATGCAACCTAAAAAAATGTTGCCACCAAACTTCCAGTATCTTTTATCCAGCTAGCAACATTAATTTTCAAAAAACTAATTTTAGATGTGCTTATCTATGATTCCAGATCTAATTAAAACTACTAAAAATCCCTTCTAGTACCACTACAGGAATATTACTTCTCGTACTGGCAATAGAATGAACAGCAGCTTAAGAAAGAAAAATATAAAGGAAGTAAAAGAGAAAATATTAATTTAAACAATTCTTACTCGTTGTTGTCCTTCATACCAATCATCTTCATCAAACCAGTGGGAAATATAAGTCATCCAAGCCATGATAGAAGGCACAGTTGAAATAAAAAATACAGAATCTGAACACATGTAAGTACAATGAGTCCTGTGCTAAAATTTACTCAAATTATTCAGAAACAAGATACCCAAAGATCAGCTCTGAACTCTGTGGTACGATTCTACATTAATAAGCTTTACATCCATAAATACATAATCTGAAATACTTATAGCAGCAATTGAAATGCTATATGTATTGGATTCTGAACTGGAACACAGAAATCAACACTAAAACATTTACTAGATTATATATTCCAGTATTTTAAATTAAAGCAGGTTAGGGCTTCCAGCTTGATTTTATAGTACTTCTGAGCTCTGAAAAGGAGGTGCTGTGCGAGTCACTCTTATTTGTCTCCTAAAAAATTCTTTTCCTTTTTTTCAAATGTACTTTCTGTAAGAAATGTGGTTCATGGCACGAAAGCCTGTACTGAAATGTAAAATACCTTCAGAATCATGGGGAGTGATGTTTTGGTTACGCAGGGAGTGGTTTCAGCTGGCATAGTAGGAGGGGCCATGATTATCGCAAGTGCTGAACATCTTATGTTTAACAATTTTTTTTAAAAGGAGGGGAAAAGAAAGAAAAAAGATCTGCATCTTCGTTGTTTGTTGTTCGCAGCCAGCAAAGCCTGAAGGGCTCAGCTACAGCCAGCAGCACTGGCTGGGAAATCTGGAGAGACTAATTTTCATTAACTCATCAGAATGCATCTGCTTCTTTTCTCTCCCTCAGGAGAGTTTCACATATCTGAGTGTATTTATTCCTTCTGCAGCTAATTATCCTTTTTTGGTATGCTCCCAAGTTTCACATCAGATTTCACAGTGCATTATACCAATGAAAACAAGAGGTAAAAAGAGGAATAAAAGCTGTGTTGTTCACACCACAATTCAGTACTTCAGCAGCACACTTCATCAGTGGTGCTGTTCAGAAGACATTGTTACACAAATCTTCCTGACTGCATGGTTGCAGCAACCATCAAATCCTCGACAGAGATTATGGAGACCTAAAAAACCCCAGTTTCTTAAGAAATCTAGAACCCAAACAACCTCTGCCTTTCTGTACTGGATTAACAAGCAGTTTCCCAAAATTTGTAATTTAATAAATGCAAATCTGTGTGAAGTCAATTGTTCAGCCAAGAAATAAACAAAGCAAAGTAGGAAAAGAAAAGCTGGAAGTACCTGATATTAACCTGGAGTTAGTGATCAACATTATTTACCATTTCCAAAGAGCAATTCAGTGTCATTACCAGTCCTACTCTAGCACATGCAGTTTCCATTAAGGCTATTGTATAAGCAGGCTACATTCTCAGATACACAGCAGGGAAATAAAGAAATGCAGCAATACTTTGGCTTTCCAACCTCTCACTCAGAAATTATGACATCCAAGGGAAAAAAAAAAAACCACAAAAACAAATGACACACAAAATAATAAAAATTTAAGTCAAGACACTCACTCTATTTATGGGAAATGGCATTCCCAAATTAATAGATTTTTTTGTGGTTATACAGTTCTCCAGATAAATGTATACATACACAAGAACAAACAGAGGAACTCCCCAGCATACTGCTGCAATTTTTCAGATTACTTGCCCTTTGAGACTTTGACTCAAACTTAAACAACACAAAGTGCACAGAATTGCATGGCCTCATAAACTATCTGGGAAACATAGGATTAATTCAGACACCTCTATTCATGCAGCTGAAGAAACGCCTGACCATATCGACAGTCTGTAACTAAATAACATGTGTTACTGACGTACCCCTCCTTCCCACAAAAATTTTATAATTTGCTAAACAAATAATATCCACATTGTTACTGCTTGTTACACCCCAAAATCATGGTTTCAAATAAATTAATACTAGTGCATTTAGGAAAGCCTTTGCTTTCAGGCTGCTCTGTCTCTTTATAAGGGCAGGTAGCATCATTCAGAACCTTGAGCAAAGTATTACATGTAGTTCAACAGCAACAAATTTGTTTCTGTTCTACACCTACAGCTGTTCCACAATGTATGCAAACGGAATTTTCTACTCTCAATAGCAACGTGTTAGAATGATGCATCTCAAGAGAGACTAACACCTCGGTTCACATTTAGTTTCAGGACCATGACGGAAGAATGGGCTAAATGAAGATGGATACTGCATTATCCTTTCAATAAACTGGTGATATCTTCAGTTCAAAGGCACAGACACAATTAAAATCTTCACAGGATAATGGATGGGAACTTAAACTGCTAAAGCCGATCTGTTACAATTACCTGTAAATAAAGTAAAAAGCTTAGTGCTAAATTATACTTGGAAAAATAAAGACAAGACAGAACAGTAGTTGCAAATGCATCATGACTCCTTAGTATCTGTTTGCCTATTCCATCATTCCTCTCCAACTGCTGGAAAAACTATTATACTAGAGGTGTAATAATACTCCAGTGGAGGATGAATGAAACTCGATGTACTAAATATTACAACAAAAAATACAAAAACTCTGAAGTATTCCATCCCTTAATTTTTTTTTTAATTAAGGTTAATCTTAATAAATGTTTTGCAAATAACTTAGCATACACTTAACCTAAAATCCAGTTGGTACATCTAGTTACGTGTTCTTTGTTCTCACTTTAAAGGACAACAAAATATACTAGGATATCAAACTAAAAAAAAGAGAATTTTTATTCAAGCATTGAATGTTAAAAAGGAATTTTAATAGATCAAACTAAAAAAGTCATCTTTAAGGTGCATACAGCCTTACAATAGATTGTCCAATAAATGTATCTGCAATATTCCGGAGGCAATAAAAAGATAAAACAGATCCTCTTCATTTCATGCAGAAATAATTGTTTAATTCTTGAGCTGACATGAGGAAATGGAATGAAGCTGCATCAGGGGAAGTTCAGGTTGGACATCAGGAAAACGTTCTTCATGGAGAGGGTGGTCAGTCACTGGAAGAGGCTCCCCCGGGAAGTGGTCCTGGCACCAAGCTTCTCTGAGTTCAAGGAGTGTCTGGATGACACTCTTAGTCATACAGTTTAGTTTAGGTAGTCCTGCAAGGAGCAGGGAATTGGACTTGATGATCTTATAGGTCCCTTTCAATTCAAGATATTCCATGAATCTATGATTAAGCCTATGCTGCACACATTTCACAGTCCTCCCTTTGGAACAAGGTACTCCGATTTCAGGGAGCAATAGAATCATTTCACACATTTCAGGGTCAGGACTTAACTCCCAGAAGGAACAATTCTGGTAAAGTAACTAAATTTTAGAAACTAAAGTTGTTCTGCATATGCAACAACTAGTATGTAAATATATGATACAAGAAGAATAATATTATCAATGTATGTTACAAGTCAAAAAGGTCTGTTACTATTTAGCACTCACAAACATTAACTTCTCAACATTTGAGGTGCAAATCGCACTAGCTATCAATGCTGTAATATAAGACTTCTACAGAAATGTATATGATTATAAGAACATACTTTAAGGCAAGCCAAGGTATTTTGCCAGGCTCAGCACTTCAGCGTTTTTACATTGCCATGTGCATTTTAAAAGGCGAGCGAGATACGCAAATTAAGCCAACTAAAAGCACACAAAAATAGCGTTCTAGATTTAATGCTGATCTGGGTCACTTCACAATGCACAACACCTGATGCATGGGGTTGTTCCTCCCCAGGTGCAGGACCCTGCATTTGCCTTTGTTGAACCTCATCAGGTTCCTCTCTGCCCAACTTTCCAGCCTGTCCAGGTCTTGCTGAATGGCAGCACAGCCTTCTGAATGGCAGCACAGCCTTC
>Ga0065711_1049150_pt1 | contig 11447 bp, 5 predicted proteins | sample Hoacrofraction12_FD_59098 | JGI IMG/M metagenome (GOLD analysis project Ga0065711, IMG submission 59098) | Hoatzin crop microbial communities from Cojedes, Venezuela - Epithelial fraction 12 v2 (version 2) | ecosystem: Host-associated > Birds > Digestive system > Esophagus > Crop | place... | reverse complement strand
CTTCCCTCCGGGGCCTGGGATTCCTGAGGGCCAGTCTTAGCACTGAAGACTGAAGCAAAGAAGGCATTCAGTAGCTCTGCCTTCTCCGCATCCTCCGTCACCAGGACACCCTCCTCATTCAGCAGCGGCCTCTGACAAGTATTTTCTGTCTGGACAGTTTTGAAATGCTAGTTGTGGTGACTGGAAAATTCAAGGGTACTAAATCAGTAAGGGTACAAAATATTCAACCGGCACATTCCAAATAAAATAAACCGTGACATAGCACATGTATCTTTAACAGCAGTTGTTCCTGAATATGGCTAAATTGTTAAGGTGGTATTGATCTTCCACAAATGAGTAAAGGGAGAGAGAAAAAAATCTAGACAGGTGGCCTACCCTCAACTACTGCAAAACCGATGGAGTCTGTAATTAACACTTGGCCAAGTATGACCTCCCAATGTCCAGCCGTCACTGTAGTTCAGAGGGGAAATGGGCCTACCATGTTACCACAGTTTGAAATGACCTTTAGAAGTAAACCTTCCTTCAGTTGTAATGTATAGGAGAGGAAGGAAATCTCAAAACAAAGGCACAATACCCAATAGTTTTCAGTAACAAAACCCAATTGTGAACAGCTGCCCCACAGCCTGGAGAGAAGTTAATCAGTGATTACTAATGACTTTTTTCCATCCTCATAATAAAGTGTCGGAGAAAGTGAAGAACAGTATGTCAATGACTAAAAAGCTGTATTGATTCACTGTGTTGGAGAAACTGTGGGTTTAACCATCTTCTGTCCTTTACCACAGTTTTCCTCACTTCATTGAGACGAATGGAGTATAGGAAGCCTTGATCCTGACTCCTCTTGCAGTTCGCAGTGATTATAAAAGAGACAATGTAAGTCTCTCCCAGCAAGCTACCACTTGCTGTCTCCCTGCTAGAAGGTCTCCCTGGAAGGGGGATCAGGAGGAGTACAGCTGCAGAACAGCTGCTATTATAGACTTCACAGCATGTGTGAAGAACATCCTTATGGACATTACAGTTTATCTGCTGAAAGGCACAACTGAGATTATACTCCAGATTCGACTGTTTCAAGGCCAAATGACAACACTGAATTGTGCTTTGCATTTCACGAACCCGTGACTTTTGATTATACTACAAGTAGAACAAGTTGACCAGAAGCGAGAGGTGTGCATCTGTCCTGCACTGAGGACTTCTGATGTAGCTTTGCACTTCTGAAGTTACCAGATTCCCAGAGTGTTTAAATTCACTCTACAGACACTGCTCAGCAGTTGCACTATAGATAGATATTCCCAAAACAGAGCAGCAAGGCAAAGAAATGTACCCTTGAATTTCTCTGAACCTCTGTTGTCGCAGGTGGGTATGTCTGGGAACTCCCCAAACTGGTGCACATGGGTGATGCAGATGCAACCCATACACTCGCACCAGCCTAAGCAGTCCATCAAAAGCAACATCAGAAACGTTTCCTTTTAAACTTACCAGGTAAAAGCCTGTTTGTGAAGGTGTGAATTTACTGGTTTTAACTGATTAAAAAGACCTCTTCCTGGATGTATGGGGAAGATAAAAGCCTTTTATTTTATGAAGATTAAAAAGGAGAAAGCACAGTCATTTTACACTGGAGCTAAAAAATGAGCAACACAGTAAAATAGACTTCCTACTCAGGAGATACACTTCACTTAATACTGAACAGCATATCATGAAATCAATTAATATAATTCCAGCATTTGATTAATTATTCACTGGTTTGTTGGTTATTTTCATAGATCTCCTTAGAGCTTTAGTAGTGACCCTAGGTTTGCTGCTAGATGTAGCCAAAATACCCAGTTGCTTATGGCAACAAATTGGACGAAAGGAAGAGAGGAAGGTCAATAAAGCACTACAGATGTAACTCTGCATAGCTGCTCCCACCACTGTGAGCCACTGAGGAACAGACCAGTATATAGAGGACCCTCTGTACCACCGTAAATCCCAGCCTTCTGAATTTTTCCCCACCCTACTTCTCTTTCCACATTCTGTCTCTCCTCTGCTTTCCATAACAGATGCGGCCATGGGTCTGCTGTGGCTACGTAAAATTATCCTGTGCCTACAATTCCGAGAGGCTTTGAGCCACTTTGAGCAGAAGTACATGAGTACAGGCCCAGAGCCACAAATGGACTTTGGTGTTGCCGTGCTTAACTTTTTCCTAGTTTGCTCCCACAGCAAAATCAAGGACTCAAACTGACGCCCTACAAACACCCAAATACTTTGGGCATTTCAGTGGCCGACATCATTAGTTCAAAAGAACCCTAGGCCACCGAGCGAGCAGCCATCTAGGCTTGGCAGTGAGAAATACTGAGGACTGGGAAGCCTTAACTCCCAGGGCTGTACTGTACAGAGCTTTGTCAGATCTTGCCTGTTGGACGAACCATCAAGTAAGACCGTGCAATACGTGGTCAGGGTCATACCCTGCTTCTCTTTGCTCTTCTGCAAATGAGTAAAGCCAGCCAGTCACAGACAGAGTTTCCCTCAAGCAGCCAGGCATAATCCAGACTTATTTACCTGCCTAGTGATACATACTAAGTACATCCCAGTGAGCTAGTGATATATAATACAGCATTCAGACTACTGGCATCATCTGATTAGTCTATGTGTTCTGAGTATTAAACACTGCAGAAGAAAAGTACCTGAAATTTTCATGCAGTCATAGAATTGCTCCTACCTTTATACACTGCATTGAAATATTAATGGCATTCATAATTTAAAACGGATTTGATTTTGCAAGTAATAATAAACAACTTGATGTGAGCTTTTTGTAATGTTGTAAATTGGAAGCAAAACTGATCCAGTTTGAAAATTAGCTTATAGTTTAGTGTCTTCTCTGTTTTCCTAATAAATACTAAAAAAAAAAGTTACGGAGTAAATGAGTATGTTTAGACTTTGCTTCATACAAATGCCTGCTAGTACTACTTCACAACAATTTTTTTCCTGGCTGTTCTTTATGCTGAGAACTTGAATACTGCCTTCTTCAATACTGAATGAGATGCAAGGGTGAGAGAATACAGATCCAAAATACACTGAACAAATGCACCCAAACATATCTACACAGTTGTCACAGCTAACACCAGAATAGGTAGAAATGGTTAGGGAATTAAATGAGCTTGTGATCCCATATGTTGCACACCTGTATACATGTCAGATCACATCTCTGATCTCTGTGGTTTGTCTCACCCACTTTACATCTTAGCCTCCCGCTGCACACCACACTTGGTGAGCTCCAGCCTTGCCTGTCTCCCACAGCTGCCTACTTGCTGCTGGCCCGTGTTGGCTGCAGCATTCAGACTGGGGGACAAGCACTCTCAAAACAGCCCAGTCTTTCTGCTGCACTCTGACATCACCATTTTTTGTTGAATTCTGTTTTCAAATGCAGCTCATACCATTCCTCTTCCATTTCACATCTCACCTTTTACACTGAAGCATCTACTTCTCCATGGCGGTGCCTGCATCGACAAAGGCCGTGAGCTATACAGCATTAAAAAAGGGTTAGACATTTACATGCATAGTGAAAACATATCGTAGCATTAAAAAATGTGTGTGATAAATACAAACCCTCATGCTTAAGGGTACAAGTGATAAGGATAGGAACACTTCTGTCCTGTGGGGTTATTATCACTACTAGAGATTTCTTCCCCCGTTTTCTAAAGCATCTGATTTTTAATGATTGTTGGAAGCAGGATAGAAGACTTAGATCAAACACTGGTTCAAACTGGTTCCAGCATTGCAATTCCTCTGTTCCTAGGGTCTCTAGCCCCAAAAGGTAAAAAACAAATAAATGTTTTACATTAAGACATTTAATAATCAGAACTGTCTCTTAAATAATGATTGTTACAAATATACACATATTTTGCATTTCTATGTCTATTTTTTTTCTAACTCTTTCAGGCCCTTCTCAAACTACATATGTGAATGAGAATTAGTGGTGACAAATTTATTGACAAAGATGGTGTTGACACTGGTGCTGCAGGAGCTCTGACCAACACTCAGCAATTACTTCTGCACATCCAGTCTCCAAATCAATCCAATTTACTCCTGTCAGCTCCCACATCAGTTCTCCCATCGGCCTTTTGCAGTTCCCCCATATCAACGCACCTGCTGTTTCCTCTTCTTTGCAGGGAGGCTGCAGGTACAGCCCAGATGCTTTCTTTCCCTGATTCTGGATGGAGGGAGCAACAGATACATGAATGATTCTTCATCTGTTGACCATTTCAGTACTTTTTTCAGAGTTTTCTTTTTGTCTGTTTCTGATCGTTCTTGATCCCCAAACAAAAAGGGACTCGACTCTTTCCTGTGATAGACGTACATTTTTTTCCAGCCAGAGGGAGGAGGCTACAGCCTGACTACAACTCTCAGAGCATTTGTAACAGACTGGAACTATTAGGGTGCTCCTACATGTCCTGTTTGCCCTAGGGTATTTTAACACTGTTGGATGCCCTGAAATGGAGACTGGAGTCTGGAAATCTTGAGAATATTGAGTAGGATAGTTCTCAAACTTCAGGTCCAGCTAAACGTCTGGCTATCCCCAAACAAATGGTATGTCTATCACATACTTTAGTATTCATTACTTATGTCCATTAGCATAAACCACATTTATTTGGAAAGGTGCTCTTCCAGTCTTGGGAGCTTGCAGTCTAAAGACAAGCAGACCTTGGATGAGAATAGTATTTTACGATGAACAGAACGCTCCTTGTGGTGACAGCCTGCTCAGGGAGAGCACGTTGTTACTCCTGGGTAGATGCTGTATTTCCCACATTTCCATGATAGCCATCAGCAAATAATTTCCAATGTTCTGTAGGTTGCTCCAACTAAAATTATCCCCTTAACTCACAAATCAGATAAACGGATAATGCCAGTAAAGGTTCTGCATACCTTCTCAGTGGTTAGAAGCAGATTAACAGCGTTGTTCAGGATGCACAACTACTGCATGGAGAATTACATTGAATTAAGAAGTGTCTCATGGACACAATGTCTTCCCTATGAAGAAAATGGGAAATCAGACACAACTATAACTCTTCCCTTTGTACGCAGAATTTTCTGAGATTTTACAGTAAGATTTTACCTTCCAGAATTTTACAACTCTGCAGAAGAAAAGCCTCTATCAAATGTTGCAACAATTGCAGAGTAAATTACTTAAACTATAGACATTAGACAAGCTTTAATAACAAAATTTAGACATTAGGTCTAGGCTAGTAGGCAAGCATGAATAAATCTCAAGGAAGTCAGGGGCATAGGCACTGCAGAAACTCAGCATCAAGCATAGCTTTGACTCTGCAATGTCAGACCCCAAGGACAATTAAGTTAATTAATACAAGCTGTCATGCGCTCTTATGCCGGTTCTTCCAGTCAGCCTAGGTGAGCGACCTTTACTTTCACATTGCTTGATGTCAAAATGCTGAAACTAGCATTTAAGCCAGCTTTTATATTAAATGCATTTATATACATACGTGTGCATGTATGCACGCACACACATAAATACACCTACATTTACCTAGGTATACTTTGCTGATTTCGAGGAATAAAAGACTAATCCAGCTCTCAAAAGATAAACACCCATATGGGGGAACTTGGCTATCAAGTTCTCCTTCCCTCATTGTTATTGTGTTATTTAATATAGGATTACGAGGTGTTAAATGCATGGTAGAGCTAATGGCATAGACACAAAGCAGCAGATAGCTTGAGAAAGCCCGCCCTCACCAACACCTACGAATAGCTTTACTGAAATGTCACTGGAGTGTCGGATTATATGTCCCGTTGATGTTGGCCTCACAGCATGGCACAGAACTGAAGGTGGAATCAAGGGCCTGGGTTTATAAAAGGGGCATGCCCTGAAGACAGGGAGAGGGAAGCCAAGACCTGTAGCCTCTCTCAGCTCCAGTGGCAGGAGACACTGGAAGAAAGGCCCTGCCCCAAGCACGTAGGTAAGGGTAGTAGTTGGGCACATCTGCTGTGTTAACTACTTTTTCACGCAGATTTTCCTGACTTTGAGATGTGGTTCCAGCCTCTTTCTATCTTGATGGAAAACCTCCAGAAGAAATGCGTGGGGAACAGAATCTGCTCGGAGTAGCCTGTGGTGTGGACACCACAGCCAGAGCTGTAAGCTCCAGCGTAAGAGTAGGACAACAATGGGTTTCTGCTCAGGGAGGAGAGGCGCAGGGGCCAACACTGCTGGGAGCATGCTTGTGAAAATCTGGTGAGGGCTGGGGAGAAGAGAGTCCTGAGGCTTTTTTAAACTCCCTGAAACCACTAAATCATCAAAACCCTTTAAAATCAATGCTTATAACAGGAACCCTTTGAAATAATTTCTTCCAGCTTTGATGCCCAACCTCTCTTGCAGCAGGGCCAGCCATTCCTTTGAAAGTGGGATTTCTCATCCCACAGAAGTATTTCAAGAACCATTTCCTACCTTTACAATATAATACTGGCAGGACCATTCCGCTGTTTGGTTTATTCAGGAGTCTGTATCTCCAGTCATGCGAACACAAACTCCTTCTCTCCAGAATTACAAAAATAAACTGTACCTCCCTGTTGTCATCACATTTTCCTTCCCTGTGGCTGCAAGTTTCCAAGGCAGAAGAGATATTTAATGACCAAACATACTAACTGGCACTGTTTATTCCTAGAAGAAAAGCACATCAATAAAACAAGAAGTACTTCAGTTAGGTGATAACAGACCAGGCACCACATTTTGCAAACTAATAACCTGTGGATACCAGAGGATTACTGCTAAAAAGAACTAGATACCCTTTATGTTAGTATTGTCAAATAGAAGACGGTACCTGATGTCAGTTTACCAGTTGGAATTACACCAGTAACATAACAAAATGCTCCTCTAACCTGAAAATAGTTCTTGGCTGCTGCCTGCTTGTCTACCTGAAGCTCCAATTCCAAATTGTTTGCAGCCTGGAAATGGAAATAGCAGACATATATCATGAAAATATCATATGTGTATGTATCTATCTATCATGATATAGGATATATCATCATATGACATATTATATATATCATATATATATAATATGAGTAAGGTTAGCACTGAACCTACCAACTTACATTTGTCTGTAAGCAGAGGAACAGGAAAAAAATAATAGTTGAGTTGCTCTTATTTTTCTCAACTTTTGAAACACTTAGTAGTTAAAATTGTTGTATTTTAATCTAAAAACAAGGTGCTACTCAGGAGGTGTGAGAAAACAGGCACATTTACACTTGAACACACTACACTGCCATGAGTGATGATGCATTCTGATTTGAATGGAGGTGTTTTCAGCTGAATACTGCCCCAGCTAAGATGCTGGGCAAGATCTCTCAAGCTGACAGGGACCTCTGCCCTTGGACTGACAGCAGGCCCCTGAAACAACGGACGACCTTGGGCCAGCTGCCTCCTGGTGTAACTGAAGTTATCAACGGTGCTTATATTGAAATTACAAACCCTGTTTTATACACAGTATGTACTGAGAAACAGTTCACCACCAGGTGGCAGATATTCCAACTTTAAGAATTTCAAATGCTAAAGAGACCCAAACGGCAGCACTGATTGAAAAAATATTACCTGTTGCCCACAGGTTTTGGAAAAGCAAACTGACGTTCTTCTTCTTGTTCGACCAAGCCCAAGGATGTATTGGATGGATGCTACTATGCCCCGTGCACCAGGTTACAGCCTACTGATAGTTTCAGAGGTGCTATGTTATAACAAGCTTTAATCCTCAGACAAATTTTCCTTGATTAAGACAAAAGCAATGCATTTTTTTTGCTCAGTAGGGACCTTCCTAGAGAAAGAGCAAATATCTAATCCAACACGTGCTCATTTACACCTATACTATTCTACTGTTCTACAGGCTAAACCCTACATGGGACATGTAATTTGTTACCAATTTCAACCATGTTGGTTTAGGATATTAACATAAAATTGGTCCTCCGGAGCATTCACGGATAGAATGAAGGACAAAAAAAGGAAATGCTGCCAAGGTATTTCAAGAGTGCTTAATTTATTCTACTAAAGCTTCCCAGTCCTTCCTGTAAGAGACAAAAGCATCACAATTTCTAAACGGGGGGCCTTCTTTGTAAGCTGTTCATCTATGCTCAGTACCACAATTTTGTTAATTTGTGTAATGTGTTAAGATTGCAAATGCTCTGAGGCAGGAACCATCTTTTTCCCCTCTATCTGTAGAGGTTTTAGCATGCTGGTACCCTGATGAAGGACTTAATCAAATAATAAAAGGTCATTATCACAATAAGTCAAGGTGCTTTACAGACAGCTTAATAAGCTTTGAGAAGCAAGTATTTCAGCAGGAACAAAGTGGGAGCTGGGGGAAAACCATGAAGGGAATGGACTCTTAGTGAGTGTATTAACTCCCCACAGCCTTATGATATAAAAGGACTTCGGATAATATAACCTAAGTCTTTAAAACTATCTTTACTCTTTCACTCGTTAGCCACTTGAAAATCCTGATTACTGACATATTAATTAAGATCTGTTCCTAGTATTTTCTTAAGTCCAGTATGTTTTCATTACTTTTCTAAGCTTTGTCATTACAATCTTCTGCATTTTTTCCCCGTTAATACTTGCCATCAAAAAATCAGAAAACAACTGCTTTTCTAGGTTATCTTCTACATAGACTAAGATCACTTGGAGCTGCTGATGCCGAGACCTATTCAAGTTATAGTTTGTTCTCTGTGTTTTAGAACCTTTGTTGGTACTTGCTTCGCTGTGCAACTCCAAAATACAAGCAACAAAATTTCTTCAAATTTTACCGAAGTATCTTCCTTGCTATGTTTTTGAAAAAAAAAATACAGAACTTGTCACTGGACTGTACAATAAGACAAAGTGTGTACAACGGATGCACCCCAATCTCAACACATAATCTGATTTGTGTTACTCTGTTCCAATTTCATTTAACACGTGGCTCAGATGTGGTAGATAATACTGAGAATTATATTTCATAAACTACATATTCTGCAAAATCAAACTACTATATGATATCACAGCAGTTTATTTTAAAGAAGATGTGCAAAATATCCACATTGTGTTTGTTCAAATCTGTTTGCTGCATTAGGACCACAAATCATCAAACCATCAAACTATGTGTTTAGAACATAAAACCAACACAATCAAAGAAACAAACCACTGCAATTTAATAGCAACAATCTCACTTTACAAGATAATAACGATGGAAGCTTTGCAAAGGAATCTGAAAAAGAATGTAATTAAAAATGACAGATTTAAGACAACAGAAAGTTGAACATTAAATAGCATAATAATTCTAGTATGCGGAAATTTAAACCAGAACGTCTACTTGATGTAGCATTCTGATTAGTAAGTGGCACTGTCTACCAGCACTTACTGACTTTAAAGTAGTATTTTTCTGTTCAGCAACCTTGCACAGACTGACAATAGGTAACCCAGACCCCAGAGCCAGTTCACAGCAGCAAAATTCCTAAACAGAACAGGAAAGGACCTCGAACGCATGTGATGATTAAAACATAACTTACTGCTAATATGGTGATTTCGATATTCAATGCACTCCACAAATATTATTTTGATTTATTTTATGACATATACGACTTCCAAACATGAATTAAAGCAAAATAGAGGTGATGTGACTTTGTGGATGGAGAGGAGCACTGGACTGGGAACTAGGAAATTTGGTTTCAGTTCCTGGCTCGAGCCCAGACTCCCAGGTAGGACATTCAGTAAGACGGAAATTCCATGACTGGCCTCCTAAGAAAACCTTGAAATCTACTGAAAAAATGAGCAATGCATCTGAGTCAGGGCATATTATTAAAAATTAAATAGAAACTATATAGCACTTTCTCTAATCACTTCAGAGATTACATAATAATTAACTTTATTAAGCATGACGGCTGCTAATGCTGCATAATAATTGAATGAAACATGATAAACTGAATGTATATGAAAGATTCCACAGGAGTGGAAGTCACATATTTTCCCTTCTTTGAACCCATTTCATGAAGAAGTGAGAAGTGTGCAGTAAATGTGAGTACCCACAGGATTCTTGGAAAGAAAACTGGTCCCACGGGAAGCGTGACTCCATAAGAATTTTGATGCCAGGATTTCATTTCCAAAGTCTTCAGTGATACTTAAAAAATAGCGACATATTTATAACGATATGTAGAAAAAGGGGTCTAAATTTCACTACTGACTGAAGTTCACGAGAACTGCATAAGGAAGTGTGTTACTAAGTCACACAAGCATAAGTAAGCACAGCAAAAGTGAAATTAAAGTATTTTTCTTATTAAATAACAAAATAATGTGATGACCACCAACAGAGGAAAAAATCCACAAATATTTTTTTCAGTTTATTTTCAATTATAATTTTTGGATAACCAAGCAGCTCTGTATGGAGAAAGCACAGAAGAGTCATTCTGGCACTTTTGGATAGTACATTTTTTTTGTTTGTTTTGTTTTTTTTGTTTTTTTTTTTCAAAAATTTTCTAGACACATTCAGTCCACTTGCTCAGTCTATAGTCCATTTTATATGAGCATGATTAGCTCACATGATTCCAGAGGAAACTAACAATATATACAGTCAATGAAACTATCTTCTTGGCTACTCTGGGCCCTTTAAAATGTCTTCTAAGTCTACCCTGGCTAAACAGAATCCACAATATACATGATAGCTACAGAATATACTGTATTGAAATGAGAAATGCTCAGCACAAAATGGGACTCTTGGCATGCAGCTTAAAATAAAATGTAGAAGTTCAGAAGTTTATAAAATCCCAAATGGGGTCAATTAAAAGGAGTTAGCAAAAGAAGGGACTGTTCATTGTTACTGTAAAAAAGGCACTTTGAGTAAATGGGACCAGAATTGGAGGAATCTTAGTCGACACAAAGTTCGGTTTGGTTTCATAAAAAGGCTTCAATGCTAAGGGATGCTACTCAAGTTTCCTGCAGTTTTACATTAAAATAATTGCTGAGTAGTTTATTATAAAGGACATAAAATGTTTACAACCAACTTGTAAAATTAATAAAAGCATAGTATAAGCAAAATATTACTAAAAGCAGCAATGCATAGCCTTTCATTGAGATAATGCACAATTTTGGACACCAAGTGTCAAACTCTTGCTTATAAGATACTTTCAGTAGCATTATCAACATAAAATTGGCCTACAAAACAAAAGCTTTACCAGCTCCCATTCATAAGGAGATTGAGGTTATAAACCAACCAAAACAATTTGTCAGTATTCTCAACATCCTGGATGACCAATATCAAGTACATGGAATAACAATCACACTCTTTGTTCAGCTATCTCACTGGAGGCAGCCTTAAATCAGAGGAATGATTTTAATTCTTTTCTAACATTTACACAGTAATGCATTTAAGTTCTTTCAAATGTCGCTCACCACAGTTTGTTTTTCTCTTTTCTCTCCACAAAAAAAAAAAAAAAAAAAAAAAAAAAAA
>Ga0065711_1049148_pt1 | contig 11447 bp, 5 predicted proteins | sample Hoacrofraction12_FD_59098 | JGI IMG/M metagenome (GOLD analysis project Ga0065711, IMG submission 59098) | Hoatzin crop microbial communities from Cojedes, Venezuela - Epithelial fraction 12 v2 (version 2) | ecosystem: Host-associated > Birds > Digestive system > Esophagus > Crop | place... | reverse complement strand
TCATGTTCAGACGGAACTTCCTGTGCCTCAGTTTGTGCCCATTGCCCCTTGTCCTGTCACTGGGCACCACTGAAAAGAGCTTGACCCCATCCTCCTGACACCCACCCTTCAGATATTTATAAGCATTTATTAGGTCCCCTTGCAGCCTTCTCTTCTTCAGGCTGAACAAGCCCAGCTCTGAATAGTTGAGGGGTTTTTAGACTTCCAAATGAGTTCAAAAACAATGTCGATAGGGTTATTGAGCTTCTTCTCACAGTTGAGCAGGACAAGAAGAACACAGAGGGACAAGATATTTTTCTGCACTTTAAGTTCTAATATCCTTACATAACACTGATGTTTTCAGTTGTTGCTATGAAATCAAGGACTTTTTTCCAGTTTCTCACTTTCGGGTAACGAGCAGGTGTGTGGGAGCTGGGAGGGAGCACGGCCAGACAGACAGCCCGGCTGGCCAACAGAAATTTTCCATACCATCCATATCATGCTCAGGTTAGGAATGGGGGCTGGCTGGGGGACAGGAAGCTATCGGCTCTTCACAGTTTCCAGGAGTTTTAAATCCTTTCTCGTCCAGGAGTTCAAACTCTTTTTGCGGGGCTGTGAATCCATCATCAGGTGGTGAGAAAAATTGTGTTGCATGTATTTTGTTTTGCATATTCTTTATTATCATTGTTATTATCATTACGATTGTTAGTGGTATTATTAGTATGAGTATTTCCTTTGTTGCCCTATTAAACTGTCTTTATCGCAACCCACAAGTTTCCCCTTTTGTACATTTCTTCTCCACATCCCACTGGGTGGAAAGGGGAGGGGTGAGCGAGTGGCTGTCTAGTGCTTAGCTGCTGGCTGCCGGGTTAAACCACAGCAAATGCTAAAGACAATTATTTAAATTTTAAATTCCTCAAACTGCTCAAGACATTTCCCACCCTCAAGTAGGTTATCCTGCTGTCTCCCACTTCCCTCCAAAACTTTGTCTAACTTCCAGGGCGTTGCCTTGTTCGAGGCTTATGGTTATTTACTGATGACATCGCATCATGTTTAGATTTTGGCTTTTACATATGCGTCTTTTAGGTGTGAAGTTGGAACCATTATTCTAAGGCAAGGACATGCAACACCTGCCTGGACGCGGTGCTGAGCAGCCTGCTGTAGGTGACCCTGCTTCGGCAGGGGGTTGGACTGGGTGACTCACAGAGGTCCCTTCCAACCCCTACCATTCTGTGATTCTGTGATTCTGTGAACAGCAGAATGCTATTTAATACTATTTGGAAAATTCAGTGAAAATTTCAAAGCTCAGACTTTCACCTCCAAAATACTATGCCAAGCTGAAGAAGGAGACTTCATAGCGCTAGGTGTGTACATTCAAATTAAAAAATAAAATTAAAAAGACTTTAAAATATTTAAGGCTGTATTTTCAAAGGCAAAGATGGAAGGTCAGTGCTTTGACAAACATTTGCTGCCCTTTTTATTAAGACTTGAATAATATTTATAGTGTCAGAATAGTGAAATCTACGCTTTTGTGCACGAGTGTATATTGATAAAGCGCAATGAGTGGTGTCTAATGGTTTTGGTGTGCATGGCTGATATTATACTGCTAAACAGGAAAACTCCTGGAGATGCCATTACTGCCCCTGGGACAGCAACATCTGCTCTAGACCTGCAGAAAGAACGTCTGTACAGGAGGAAATGGCAAGCTGGGGTAGACTCGGTGCATGGAGAAAAAGTTTGGAGTTTTTCCCATGACAGGGTGTGGTAGTACATAAATAAATGCTGTTATAGCAGACAAGACTGAATTTGTATGCGTACTGCACTACACTTTGATGTAGAAGTCTCTTCAGAGATAAAGCTGAAGATTTTTTGTTTTTTTAAGTGTACAAATAAGGAACAATTTTTATTGCCGATTCTAGGATTCTTTTTATATTTCTGAATTATTTACTGACGGTGTTTTTAAGTGACCTAGTCTTCGTTCAGAGGATGAGTCCCTGAGGCTAGAAGTCTCTCTAAGTAGTTTTCAAATGCTGTTTACCCAGTGTATTCCTGTCCTAATGAAAGCAGTCGTTTTTATACCATGATGTGCCAGGTACCGGAGTTAATTGATTATGTTCTCTGTAGGGAACTTTGAAGTAAGAAACTTGATTCGTCTCCGTTGAGAACGGAGAAGCGAGGGAACTTACTGACCCTATTAGAACATTGCAGTGTATCTGTAGGATGCTTTGTGGTCTTCGGTGATAGCCCAGAAGTGCTTTTGGTTATTGGGGTGTTTAATGACATACACAAGAAAGCAAGGAGTGACTTCACAGAGTTATTTAATGGAATCAAATAATGGTTCTAGATGGGTATAAAAGGTTAAGTATTTTTAATCAGACTCTTTTGTCGATACTAAGCAAATAAAAGTCAATATTTAATTTTCGTAAAGGTAAATCAAGCTCTGAATAATGGCCAAGCTACGTTACAATAATGCAGCTCAATTTGAAAATGTCAAAGGAAACATTCTGTAGGTTTTAGCAAAGTGTATTGGTTCGTGATGGCCATGGTTTTGTGGATTTTTTTTAAAAAAGAACTTAGCTAAAACATCAAAATCTAATTTTTTATTCTTCCAAAAACTGTGAAAGTAGTAAAAGTGATATAACAATCTCCTGTGCTGCAGAATACCCCATTAAAGAATTTATGTGTAAGAGGTGTTGCTCCATGTGTAAATGTTGTATAGGGGAATGGAGAGAGGGAGCACGAATAACCCACTGACTTTTCTTCACTAAGAAGAACAATCAACTACTAATGGAGACAATTAATTAAATGGTTCCGATGATGACTCTGTGTGTGTGATATCCTACAGTGTTATAATTTGGCCTTATCAAAAGATTTTTCACTGAGTTTGAATGGGGCTTTGTAGGCACAAAGAGTCAGTATCCCATATAAAGGATATATTTTTTTTAAATTTGGAGACTTCATAGTATTCCTAGTGAGCAACAGTTCATACAGCCTCTCAATGTATCAATATTTTTTCTGTTTTCACTCTTACGTGGCAGTAGAATTCATATTTTTCAGTGCTGTTAGTTTGTGTGTGTGTGTGAATATGTGTGGGAAAGAAAGAAACAAGTAGATGCCCAGGACTGTGTCCAGATGGATTTTGAATATCTCCAAGGATGGACGCTCCACAACCTCTCTGGGAAACCTGTGCCGGTGCTTGATCACCCTCACAGTCAAAAAGGGTTTCCTGGTGTTCAGAGGGAACCTCCTGTGTTTCAGTTTGTGCTCATTGCCTCTCGTCCTGTCACTGGGTACCACTGAAGAGAGCCTGGCTCTATCCTCTGTGCATGCTCCCTTCATGTATTTATACATGTTGGTGAGATTCCCCTGAGCCTTTTCTTCTCAAGACTAAACAGTCTCAGCTCTCTCAGCCTTTCCTCAAGGGAGAGATGCTCCAGTCTCTTGATCATCTTAATGGCCTTTCGTTGAATTCTCTCCAGTATGTCCGTGTCTCTTCTGTACTGGTGAGTCCAGAACTGGATGCAGGATTCCAGATGTGGCCTCACTGGTGCTGAGCAGAGGGAAAGGGTCACCTCCTTTGACCTGCAGGCAATACTTTCGCTAGCACAGCCCAGAATACCATTCACCTGCTTAGCGGCAAGGGCACATTGCTGGCTCATGTTCAACCTTAGGCACTGCAAGAACATCCTTTCCTCAACTGTGGTACACATCCCTGAGGGCGTTCCTGGAGATTACAGGTGGAGATGGTGGAGTACACCATCTAGTTCGGGATCCATGTCTGAAGTCTAGGAAGGAGGAATCCCACGGGTCAACAACACCGTCATCAGAGATTTAGAAAATCAGACTGTTGAGGAGACAGTTTCCTTGAGTCTCTCCTTGTTTTTCCTCTGTAGACTGAATAAGACTGTCTTCCAGTGTATAAAAGCTTTATGTGAAGAGGAAGGTGATGACATTGTTCTTCATGTCATACCTACAACGGACAGAACAAAATGTGCAGCAAGAAAATTTTCATTAGATCTGAAAAACTAATTATAAAGGTAGGGAAGCACAAGAACTTGATCCTGGGAAGGATTTTAGAACCGCTCTCACTGGACTTTTTTCATAAGGGATAAGGCAAATCTGTCAGGATGAGCAACTGATTTGGTGTCGAAGTTGTGGTACTGACCACACTGTGACAGTGTGACAATCTTCTGCCCTCTGGGCCAACACCCAGAAGTGCTGTATCTTCTGTCATTCTGGGTACGAAGGTACCGACCCCTAAACCCCTTCAGACCTCCCAGCCCCAAAGGCAGAGCTTTTACTTCTGGCCAAGGCGGTCACCCAGGGTTTGGGATAGCCCCTAAAGGGATTTCAAACCACATGCGAAATCCCTTTGGGGTGAAAAATAGGATATTTCTTAACCCTATTTCAACACCAAATGTTCTCTAAAGAAATTGTGCCTAGCTTGGGCTCTGCGTTCTCCTACAGTTAGTCACTTGAAGGTCTGTCTCTAGTGCTAATTATAAATCTTTTGTAGCTTTAATTGGCTTGTTGTTCTTACTGCTTTTAAAGGTAGTAAGGTATACAGTATAATGAGATTGAAGTGACAGTTACTGCAGTAAGTGCTGTAAGAGTTTATTAATCAGCTGTGTAATTGCTGAGATGAATTCTTCAGGAATCCAATGAAAATAGATCATAAATGTCATAGGAGATGCATTAAGATAAAACTCTGTCATGCTGAATATGTATGTGTGTATGAATGTTGTGCTTAAAATGCAGTTCTGTTTCAAAGACAGATTACAAACACAGAATTTATAATTCTTGTGCTTTTAATCTCCTTCATAAAGGCTTTTCTGGGCCACACTGTCACCTTTACTTACAGGGAATGACTGACTAGGTTAGTACCTACAGAACAGACTATGCAAGGAACTCTAGCTGTTCAGTTTGGGCGTTGATAAGAAACATCACAATTTAGAATCATAGAATCATAGAATGGTTTGGGTTGGAAGGGACCTTCAAGATCATCTAGTTCCAACCCCCTGCCATGAGCAGGGACATCTTCCACCAGACCTGGGTGCTCAGAGCTCCATCCAACCTGGCCTTGAACACTGCCATGGAGGGGGCAGTCACAGCTTCTCTGGACAACCTGGTCCAGGGCCTCACCGCCCTCATGGGGAAGAATTTCTTCATAATATCTAATCTAAATCTGCCCTCTTTTAGTTTAGAGCCGTTCCCACTTGTCCTATCACTACACACCCTTGTGAAAAGGCCCTCTCCATCCTTCCTGTAGCCCCTTCAGGTACTGGCAGCTGCTCTAAGGTCCCCCTGGAGCCTTCTCTTCTCCAGGCTGAACAGCCCCAAGTCCCTCAGCCTGTCCTCGTAGGAGAGGTGCTCCAGCCCTCGGATCATCTTCGCTTGGCTTCGTTTCTGAATGAAAAAGTATTATTTTTTACTGTTAGTCTTGAAAGATCTCATGGAAACCTGCATGTGAAATTACTCTTTTTTGTTGCTGAAACTGTCCCCAAGGAAGTAATGTCAGTTATAAGTATGATCAAAATCTAGCTATGTATCTTACAGACATACACACCTCATGGTAAAAAACGTGCTTGGAATTTATTTTGAAATATGAACGGGTTGACTCGAAAAAGAATCTTTTATATCCTTCTGTAACTGGATTCACTCCGTGGTACTAAAAACAGTCAAAACATGGTGCTTTTGCATTTTTATTGAGAAGGTAAACAAATGCGATGGAGCAGCTTACACCAGCGCGTAAGATCAGTATTTTGTGGTACGAAGGTGCCATTCCTACACAGCCACTTTCCTGCCCGTAACCGCACTTCACGCAGTTCCCCACTTGCTGGAAGAGCTGCGGCCATGCGCTTGCTTCAGGGGGCTCTGGGTTAGACTGCACATCATGGCTACATTTCCCTCTGTCAAAATTCACTCCGATGAGAGGTTCTGGCTGCTGTTACCAGGAGAAGTGAATTGTGGAGTCCCGATAGGAAGCCTCGTGGTTATATTCTTGGTTGCTTGTTTTGTGGAGATAGGGGTGGTCCATATAAAGCCCAGGACAGCAGCGGTGGCATGTGAGATGAAGAACTGGATCTTTTTGAAACTGGTAGCGGTATTTAAACGTGGTGATGATTTTCATAAGGGAAATTTTTACTGTATGCCTTTGAAATCAAAACCTTTATTTCCCTTGATGTCCAGACTTCTCTTTCTAGCTTGGATTAAGTAATATAATACAGCTCTAACTACTTCAGTTACTTTTTACCCAGATACTAAGTAATCTGTATTTTTTAAAAAATTACCTTTTTGAGAAAAAACGATGGGTAGCTTGCAGTTTCTGAACTGCAGAGCCAGAAGCGGCAAGGTTCGAGCTCTCTTTCTTTGAAACATCTGGCTCTTCTTTCGTCTGCAAAATGCTACTGACTCCTCTTGCTCTGGAAAGAAAAGTTCCAGTGCAGAAGGAAGTGGAGAATTTTCCCTCATAATCTGTGAGTCTTCTGTTTGGAAACTACAGCCAAACCCTACCAGAGAGGACAAAACCCACCAAAAAAAACTGCTCAATGAGGAATCTTGAAGCATGTCACCCTGGAAAACAAACTTCAGGAAAATAGGAAACGAATGCAGTCTAGAAACTTCAACCCCAAAATCGCAGGACAAAAAGAGTTTTCATTCTGCCGTATGACAAATGGCCAAATCTCCACAAAGTCGTTTTTATTTGTTACAGCTGTTGATTGGATGTGGAAGATACTTGAGTGCTACCACATCTGGCCGAAAGCTCTGTGGTGGAAATGTGTCTACCTGTTTTACCTTGGTGAGGTTTGGAGACGCAAAATAGGGGTCTCTGCTGTAATTCTTAGGATGCTATTTTTTAATTTTGGCCAGTGCAGGCGCGAGTTTAGCAAATGGCATACCTAGCTCAAAATACTCAGATTTCAGATTACAATCCTTGCTGTGAAACCTAACATTTTATAACGAGCTTGGGGAGAGGACGCCAGAGAGCATATTCTCCCTTACAAAGTAGGAACTTTCAATAATACATTTTTAAGAGAGTAATTTGTTTAATCCTGAGAGACAGCTACAATAATCTAAGGTCATTTGAGTGAAAAGAAGATGCCGAGAAAGTCAGAGCAGCGCCACCTGGGTCAGAACAAACATTTAAAGAAGTAGCGTGTTAATACTTAAAGAATTTATTCATGCATTTTTTATGGCCTCTAGCTTTTGTAGTTGAATGTAATGAATGGATCTCCAAGAGGTTGAGTCATCGTGCCCGTAGCTGATGCCAGTTTCCAGGCATTAACTTTAATTATTGATGCTTTCCCTAATAGACCTGATGGCACGTTTTTAAAGTAAAGGTTCTGTCTTACTAAAGGCATGCCCTGCTGCCGGGCACGCTGGCTGGCCCTGGCAGAGGTGAATCTGGAGCTTCCACCTGCTCTTTAAATTAAGGCTTCACTTCTCAGTTTTTGTTCTTTAATTACTCGGTGCCGTGTTTTCACCTCTAGGCTAGGTTTTCTTTGAAGGATGCCATAACTGGAGAAGCAAACCAAGTGTGAAGGGTTGGAAGGGTCTTTCAAAAGCCGTGAAGTCACTTCAGAAGGCAGCATGATACTCTGTTTATGGTTTAATGAGACCGTTGAGCAGCAGTTTCCAGACTGACAAATGTGCCCCAAGAATTTTCAGTGACAGTGTTCCGTGCTTCATAGTACCTCGCATCTTCACTATGTATTTCAACATTTGTTAAACAGTGTATTTTTAGGCAGGTAGGTGGAAGAAAAGGGCAGTGAAAGGTGCAGTGACTAGGATATCAGATTTAGAGGTAAATTTTGAGTTAAAGAATTCCTGGCACAAGGTGAAACCAAAGTTATATCTTAATTTATAATTTTACTTAAATCAGTGCAAGCTCATCTAAGAATCCTCTGTTCTTCACCAGCAGCAGAGGTGGGGAGGGGAGAACGAGCGCAGCGTTCTTTCTGTGTCTCAACAAGAAATTGCCTGATGACAAATGACTTAATAAAAGAGCTCCTTAATAAGGTGTGATAAAAGCAGGAATATAGATGGTTATATAGACCCGCTTTAGATGCTGGACACCCCACATTTGTGCAGCATCAGACAGACCCTGGATGGATTTTCCTATGGCATGCTGTGGAGATCCCCTCCACGGAGAGAGGTTCCTTCTTTCTAGACTTTTGAGCTATTATATACTTTTCATGCAAGAAATCAACTCTGTTCACAAAGATTGTTCATGTGAGAAGTTCTTCCTGCACTTTTCAGTAAAGACAAGGCTGTGCCGGTGGCGTGATTGCTGGTACCAAGTGGGAGCTGCCTGCAGTGTGGCAATGAGGTGGCTGCCGTTGTCCCGTGTCCACGCTGGACATGCAGCAGGTTACCCACCTGCTAGGTTTGCCATTGTGTGGACCACTAACTCCTCCACGTAGAGCGGTCTCCTGGTGTGGATGGGTACACCCTCTTGCCCAGAATAGGTCCTCCTATTCCTCCAAGCCTTTTCATATTGTACATTTGTTTCACTTTCTTAAAATGAAGTAATGATGGTTCTTCCTTCTGAAAACTGTTGATTGCTTACAATCCCTTCCCAGGTATGTCCAGTCTGCTGGTGGTGGCTACCCAGTGCTTGGTCTCCATGATATCCTGTCACCCCGAGCGCACTGGGAAGAGCTGCCGCTGTGTCCTCACCGGTGTGTCCGGAGAAGCGGGAACTGGAGGGGCTCGGTTTATGGCACGGGCCGGTGCACGGCGTGTTGCCCACCTTTCTCACCCTGCTCATTCCAGCAGGGATATTGGCCATACACGATTGTAGTTGCTTTGTATAACAACGGTGTTACATTTTTTCTTATGTCATCAAAAGCATGTGAGTCTTTCTGGATGTTTTTTAATCCGCTAGTAGTTAAGAGAGAGAAAATTCACTTAAAGGAGATATGCAGTGATTTCTCATTCTGTATTATTATTTGGATTTCTCACTTGTTAAGCCCTGTTGTATAAGAAACAGATACTGACCTGGTGAACTTACAGTCTAAATTAGCTTTTAATATAAAGTGAATAAGACATTACAGAAGTCCGTCTGTACACGTAGACAATGTAGAAATCCTAAGATTGCACTCTTTTGATGATACTATAACGATAATGGATAGATTCATGGGTGGATATGATACAGTGGAGAAGAATCAGTGTGTGGCTTTTCTAAAGTTAAGTCCTGCCCCACGGAATTCTTGCGTTTCCTTGAAGGGGTCAGTAGGCACATGGAGAAAGATGATCGTGGCTTTCCAAAGGGTTTTGACACTCAGACCTAGAAGTAAAGATTGTGAAAGTGCTTGGGGTTTAAATATGCATTTTGAAAACTCTGCTGAGTAATGATTTACATCTTCAGGTACCTAAATACTGTCAAAGAACTGCCCTTATGATATTACAGTATCATTGTCTATGAACGACCAACATTTGCACTAATTAACACATCCCAGAGTCCTGACACCAACTTTACTATCATCAGATTTACCGTTATTTTGTTTCTTGCTGTACACTTTTCCCCAGAGCTATAGCTTTAATTTTTTTCTTGCAGGATTTTAATAATATTTTTGCAGATTTGCTTAATGAAAAATACTGCGCAATATGCAACTTTCTAAGGTAAAATTTTCTTTAAATGTCTATTTCAAATCAGACAATCAGTCCTGGCTATAATACTGCCAGGTATTATAGATAATCTATATTATCTATATATTATATTATATAATTATATCTATCTGTCTTTATTCATTTTCTTCGGATTTTATTTAGCTTTTTTTTTCTTATCCATTGATGGTCAGGTCTAAACCTTACTGATATTAACTGGAGTCCTTCAGTTGGCTTTTGCATCAGGTCATAATGACCAGACAACTGCAGAGTGATGATAAATATTCTTGTATAGTGACCCAAATTGATCTCTAATTTAGCTGTGTCCCTACCATAGAGATGCTGTGAACAAATTCACTTGTGGCACTAAAACCAGTACTGATTTCGTGAGAACTATGTCTGATTTGGAAAACGGAGATAAAAGGCAAGGTAGTGAGGCCTGCATCAATTGAATGATGAATATAATAATAGAAACAAAAGGGAGAAGTATAATAGGGAAAACAGTAGAGATCTTAAAGTATCTTAATTTTCTGTTATGCTTATCTATCATACCTGTGTCTTGTCACAATCACATTTTTTACATTTACACTTTTCTTTTAAAGATTTCTTTGTGCCAATATCATGACAGTTGCCTTTCAGATACAAATGAAGGCACACAACAGCTGTGATCGGAGGCTTAATGCATGACACACAGGGGCATGTTCATCAGTGATTTAAACTGCACTGCCAGCTGCTTGCAAACAGATGAAAATGGATAGGTTAGGCCCAGCTTACAAATATCAGTCACATTGCACTGAATTAACATTTGGTTTAATTATACTTTGATTCAACTGGTACAAACTGTTGGAAGAGAAACTTCTATTGGCTTTAAAATGTTCTTACGCCTCTGAAGTTACCAAAAGAGGAGAAGCCAAGTTTTAAACCGAATTAAGGTTTTCAAGACCACACATCATATTTTTTATCAGACAAAAGTCCCAATTTTAGTTTTCCTTCGAGCACAAGGTGTGTCTAAGAAAGCAGTCTGTTCTGCACTGATCTGCATTCAGATGTTTTCAGAACTGGCTGTACTGATATTAAGCCTGTCAGTTCCTGATTTCTGACTTCTGCCATCACTGAAGTCTCTGCTTTCCTTTGTTGGCTGTGGGAGGGATTCTCGACGAGTAACAGCACTTCCTATTTTTTAAATAATATTGTGAAAAGAAGACGTTTTTCCTGTTATCTGGATAGAGTCCACCACACTCCCCTGTTCCTCTAACGGGGTCTGTGTGGTCTTTTTTGCCATAACATCTCAACCAAGTCCTGACACCATAAGCGGAGCAGTACTTGAGACCTCCCACTCTTCCTGTCCCTGGGTGCACCCCATGAAGGCTGGTGCCATTGGCCAGAGGTGCCCACAGAAACCTGGTACTAAGGAGCATGGGTTTTAAACTACAAGAAATACATGGACTCCAAATCTATACAGAAAAAGCAGTGCATCTCTAAAAAGTTCATGGCTACCCTAGGGTTAATAATGATTCTTTCTATTTGCTCGTGTATTTCATTACATGCTCTTCAATTTTCTTATTCTATATCATTTGTGTAGCAGCTGCCATAGGTGGCTAAGGGTCTGGTCCCAAGCCAGGGTTTTTCCCCGTTGTGAGGGACTTGAACTGTGAGTCTGATGGTGAGATCTCTAAAGCCAGATCTTTTTGCCTGACTCTCTTCAGTGGTGCCCAGCGACAGGACAAGGGACAATGGGCACAAATTGAAGCAGAGGAAGTTCCAGCTGAACACGAGGAAGAACTTCTTCCCTCTGAGGGTGACGGAGCCCTGGCCCAGGCTGCCCAGGGAGGCTGTGGAGTCTCCTTCTCTGGAGATAT
>Ga0065711_1049146_pt1 | contig 11447 bp, 4 predicted proteins | sample Hoacrofraction12_FD_59098 | JGI IMG/M metagenome (GOLD analysis project Ga0065711, IMG submission 59098) | Hoatzin crop microbial communities from Cojedes, Venezuela - Epithelial fraction 12 v2 (version 2) | ecosystem: Host-associated > Birds > Digestive system > Esophagus > Crop | place... | reverse complement strand
AGAGATGCTCCAGTCCCCTCACCATCCTCATAGCCCTCCGCTGGACTCTCTCCAGTAGCTCCTCATCTTTCTTGAAGTGGGGAGCCCAGAACTGGACAGAGTACTCCAGATGGGGCCTCACTAGGACAGTGTAGAGGAGAAGGAGAACCTCCCTTGACCTGCTGGCCACACTCTTCTTAATGCACCCCAGGATACCACGTCTCGGTGTCACTGCCACAGCATACCCACCTTACAGCTTTACTTTGAAACGAGTATCTTTTTCCTACACCTAGCTAGTTAAAATTCTTTTTTGCATACACAAATTACAATTCACCCTTTTCCATGCAGCAACAGGGAAGGAGTAAGAAACAGTACAAGTTGTCAATCAACATAATGTTGATTTATCCCTGCAGTAATATCAGATTGCTTACAGGGGGTAAAACCAGTGCTTTTTGCTGAATTCAATTTGAACTGTAGCATAGGCACTAATGATGCTGTGGATACTATAAAGAAGAAAGCAGAAGCACGCACATCTGGTTTCTGTCTCAGTGGAGGTTATGCATTATAGTGATTGATGTACGAGGTCCAAATTTACTGATAAACTAATTATATGATAAAGTAGTTTGTGGGGCTTTTAAATTCCCCCCATTGCAATTGTAAGAGAAGCAATAAAAAAGTCAATATTTGAAAAAAGTAACATTCTTAAAAGGTCCGTAATTAGTCAATACATAATTGGCGAATCAGTCTCGCCCCACAAAGGTGTCTTTGCACTCCACATTTTATTCACGTAGTATCTTGACTTGGTTTTGAACGAGAAGAAGGTCAAGAAGCTACAATTTGGACTGCGTCTCACGCGGTTGTCAGGAAATATAAACTATTCCTGATTACACAAATGAGAATGCTGTTGATGTACTCGGCTTTTGACACTAGAGTATTTTTTCTATTAATAATTTTAATTGGCTGAGGTCAGTTCTTATATCGCTACAAGCATTTTCTGTTTAATTATGTTTAGTCATGTTTCCTAGTTACCTATCCTTGCTATTTTTTCACATTAAAGGGCTGGAAAGTTCATGCAAATAAACTTCTCCGACTCAAGTAATGCTAAAAATTGCAATGGATTATAAACACAATTGGAGGTTGCAGGCATGGCGCATTTGCAAGACGATGACTGGGCTGTGACGCCGCTCTCCGATGATTCAGCGATTGCAGCACACACAGTGGAGCCGCTGATGCTCCACTCGAACATCGGCGGGACTAGAAAACCCTCAGCATCTTCAACAACCGAACTCAAATTCTGCTCAGCTACGTAAAGTCTTTGTAGTTGGCCAGGCTGTGACTGAGCGAGATGAAGAGAGGAGGAGGGTGGTGAGTGCTTCGCCAGCTCACCCCTTGCACCCAGGGGTCGGCCAAACTGTGGCCCACAGCCCCTCCCAGGCGCCTGCGTTGCGTGTGAATGCCCCGGGGTTGGTGGCACTTGGATCTCACCACCTCGAGGTTTACCTATTGTCCAGCCTGCACAGAGTTGCTGTGGCTCTGGTCTGCAAATAGCTTGCTGGGTGGTCAGAATATGCCCTGTGCCTTAAATAGCACAGGGTACTTGCTCTTAATATCGAGCATAATTTGCCTTCAGTGAACAACGTCTGCCGAGAGGCCTTTCGGCCTCATTTTAGCAGAGAAAGTATTATGTGAGACAGCAAAGACGGGAATACAAACCCAAAGACCTTTCATTAGACACAGTTTGTAGGCTGCATGTGTACAGGATAAAGTGGTGAAACCTACCCTTTCAATCACAGGCACTGAAACCACAACATTTTTGCCGAAGAAAACATCACCTAATAGCTCAGAATTGTCACCCTGCAGCTACAGCAAAAGTGAATTTAAAACTCCAACAAACAATTAAAATAATTGGTCTCTTCTCATGTCTGCTAGAGGTATGCCAGCTTTCCATCGCATGGGGGGATCTGTACCCTGGATCTTGTCCCATGCCTTCTAGTCAGGGATTTCAGCACAATTTATGTGCGTGAAACTGCTTCTATAACAGAGCTCTGTGGTAGGTGCAGATTAGTCTCCTGCAAACGAGGAAATGCATGTGTCTGTTATGTGTAAATTTATTAAGCTACTCATGAACATACTTGTTTGGCGAGCATGCCCCTTCTGTGTTCTGTCTCCTTGCCACCACTCATGTAGTTGTCTCTAGAAATGGGAAATGAGTCATACATGACAATTACCACATACATCGAGTGACGAACACACACACACACACACACACATTCCTCCCCGTCCAAATGCGTGTGCGCACTTACCCAGGTGACGTCACCTTATGTGACAGCTAACCAACACCGTGCACGCGCCAGTGGAGGACATGATCAACGAGCAGGGAGCCGGGTACAGGCATGAGATGGCTGCAGCCGGCGCCGGGATGCACGTGCGAGCCCTGCGAGGGCTGCTGCAAAGGGACCGAACCCTCTAAGTAACCGCAGGAAGGGAGTCAGAATCACAGAATCACAGAATGGTTGGGGTTGGCAGGTCATCTAGTTCCAACCTCCCTGCTATGGGCAGAGACATCTTCAACTCGATCAGGTTGCTCAGTCCAACCTGATCTTGAATGTTTCCAGGGACGGGGCATCTACCACCACTCTGGGCAACCTGCACCAGGGTTTCACCACCCTCACAGTAAAGAATTTCTCCTTATATCTAGTCCGAATATACCTACTTTTAGTTTAAAAAGCTTACCCCTTGTCGTATCACAACAGGCTCTGCTAAAAAGCCTGTCCCCATCTTTCTTACAAGTCTCTTTAAGTACTGAAAGGCCACTGTAAGGTCTCCCCGCAGCCTTCTCTTCTCCAGGCTGAACAGCCCCAGCTCTCTCAGCCTGTCCTCACAGCAGAGGGGTTCCAGCCCTCGCATCATTTTTGTGTCCCTCCTCCAGCCCCACTCCAACAAGCCCATGCCTGTCCTGTGCTGAGGGTCCCCAGAGCTGGATGCAGTACAGAGTTATGGGGTTTGGCTGTGGCTGGTGCAAGGCAGGTTTGACAGTCTCCCTGGGCTGCTCCCCAAATTTTTAGGCTTCCCTCTTGGGGTTTTGTAGGAACCTCACGCTCCGCTCAGAGAGTGGGGCTCCTAAACCAGGCACAAAATCCCTCTTCACCACGCAGAAGGGCTGGGGGTAGCTGGGAGGATGATTCACCCTTCGTCCTGGCTGCTCGGTCCCGTGGCCCGTGTGGAGCCGTGCCAGGCTGTCCCTGTGCTGCGGGGTGGAGGGGGCTATCGAGGACGGCAGCACGGATGAAAGGGAGGGAACCAGAAAAGAGAAGGAAGAGAAAAAGTCCAACCCAGCAGCAAAATTAAAAGTTGGGTTTATCATCCCCTGATGCTCTGACACTTGCTAAACCTGGGAATTCGTCTCACAAGTGTCCCTGCATTACTGCTGTCGTTTTGGAGGCATTAAACACCCGGCGCCTGAGCAAAGGGCAAAGCATCTGGGTTGTGCCGGAGAGTATCCAGTGTACCGGGTGTCTGGCGTACGGTGCCCCAGCCCTTCCCCGCTCGCCCCTGACCTCCCCGCTAACAAAGGCACAGCCCAGCCACAGCTCCGTCGCAGCAAACAGAAAAGAGGATATGAAACAACAATAAAAAAGCAGACTCCAAGCGAGTCACAGATGTGAGAAGGGAAAAGAAAATCCCCTCTCCCCCAAAGAGGTTGTGTGTGATTCCTCGGGACGGGGGAAACCCAAGCCGAGCGCGGAGAGATTAGATGGCTGGAGATGCACTCCTGTGACGAATCCGGCCATTGGAGCTCCATGATTAAAGAAGATCAGAAAACTGTTGGTGCACTTGTGGGTGAAAGGTGTTGGGATTGACTCATCTCTCCTTTCCTCTAATTATTCAGTGGGTTTCAATTAGATGCAATACAGTGGATTATTTTTAATATTTAAAGGGATCAGATTCCAGGGGTTTAATAAACTTAGTGAGGCATCTTGTCTGAGTACATACATGCCTTACCAAACCCTCCTCAGTGCATAATCCTGAAGAGCTTATTTTAGGTATGGTCTAAAAATAAGCAAGCCCCAAAACCCCAGGTTTGCAGCCCTGCGAATGCTCCTTTGTAGTTTATTTCTATTTAAGTAACTAAAATCTCCTCTGACATCAAGCTCAAGCACTCCGTTCGCCAGGTGCGGCCGCTCAGCGATATTGCCCGGAGGGTAACGGGCGATAAGAGATCTAAAGCAAACAATCAGGGAGGGGAAATGGAGGACGGGTGCTTGGTGCTGGGGGCCGGTAGCTGTGCCGGGGTGTCCACCATGCGTGGGGCCCCGCTCTGGCCCGAAGCTGGCAGGAGGGATCCTCCCCGGGTACGTGGAGATCCTTGGGAATGAAAAGCATGTGTAAACATTAAACAGTTCTTCTAGCTCTCCTGCCCTGCGCTACTCTCACATTAAGGCATCTTAGGCTGCACTTGGATAGCTGTCTTCATCTTCCCAAAGAGGTTAAGGTGCTTTGGCTCCATCCTTCTGTAAAGTGCAGCCATGTCAATACTTTTAACGAGCTGATGTGTTTAAAGATGAACCCAAGATATTTTTTTTAAATAGAGTGTCGAGATATTTTACCTAAGAACCAGCCATAGCGTTCAAAACATTTTCCATGTTATCCACCTAAAGTGTTAAAGAGAGAAGTGTCTGAGGAACAGTAGGCATTTTTGTTAACTGCAAAGTAAAATTATCAGTAAAGCAATAAAAATTAAATAGTCCTCAACATGAAACCCAGACCACATTATATTGTCCTCCTCGAGTTACTGTGACTTGTGGCTCAAGAAACAAGTACCGGATTAGCTGCATAAACGCCAAAATTTCCCTTGACTAACACGTTTCATTTGTTTGCTGTTTGTTCTGTTTATTGAACACTTGGGATTGTTAGTCTTCCAATAATTTAATGACTTGAACCAGGTTGTGTATAAATGTTACTACATTCCACTTTGGATATTAATAGGCAGCCATGTGTCAGTCCGGCAGTTTTCACTTGTCCGGATAAAAGGAATTGTCTGTTTATCTGCGGCGGAGGAGCGCCCGGGCAGCGTGCAAGTGCCAATGGTGGCAAAAGAGTCAAGATTTGGACCACCATCAGGTTGTGCACCCACCCATTCACCCAGGGCGCATTAATGCACAGCAAAAATGCCAACAACGAGGGTGCTGTCCCCGCTCCCTCTTTCCTTCCACCGTAACACCCAGCTCCAGAGAGCGGGATTTGCACAGGGGCCTTTATTTCTCTGCATTGTCCAGATGAAATTATTTAATTGACCTCCACTTCAGAATTGCTTTAAATAGCAATTAGTACCAGTATAGTTGTAGTGGTGGTACTCCTATTAAAATATTATTTTCCTCCTTTCAAGTACAGTATGGGAGTAATTGGATGCTCAGCCAGTTCTCTTTCAACAGCACATGACGTGCTTGGACTATCATTTATAGATGCAGAGAAACGGGAATGAAACATGAGGCGGATGTACAGCTCCTCTGGAATTGAAAAATCCTGAAATATTGATTCAGAAAATCAATACAAATTTTAAGATATTTTAAAATAACTTTCCTGAAGTTCTACACCATTTTTCAAATGGGAAAACATATCGATTTCTCTGTCCCAGCCTGCACAAGGATGGGGTGGCTCTTGAGGGGTGGTGGTGGAGCAGGAGCATCCACCAGCGGGGACATTGCCACCACCACAAAACCCACACGACCAGAATGGCAAGCAGGAGCAAAGCAATCACGCACATCCAACAAATGTTGCTGGAGTACGGCCTCCCGCTCACACCATCCAACAGCTCACAAATGGGCTGACCTGTGGGGCCTTGGTGCTGGCTCCTCTCCTGTCTTTTTCTTCTACTCAATGTGCCCAAAGCCCCTCTATTTTTAGTGTTGGATGCAACTCAAAGACTACTCAAGCAAAATTCACCCCGGCTTAGGGAAGACATTTGCCACCTGGACAGGCTGAAGAGTTGCGCAGAGAGGAACCTGATGAAGTTCAACAAAGGCAAATGCAGGGTCCTGCACCTGGGGAGGAATAACCCCATGCATCAGTACAGGCTTGGGGCAGACCTGCTGCAGAGCAGCTCTGTGGAGAGGGACCTGGGTGTCCTGGTGGATGACAGGTTAACCATGAGCCAGCAGTGTGCCCTGGCTGCCAAGAAGGCCAGTGGTATCCTGGGGTGCATTAAGAAGATTGTGGCCAGCAGGACGAGGGAGGTTCTCCTCCCCCTCTACACTGCCCTAGTGAGGACCCATCTGGAGTACTCTGTCCAGCTCTGGGCTCCCCACTTCAAGAAAGATGAGGAGCTACTGGAGAGAGTCCAGCAGAAAGCTATGAGGATGATGAGGGGCCTGGAGCATCTCTCCTACGAGGAAAGGCTGAGGGAGCTGGGCTTGTTTAGCCTGAAGAAGAGAAGGCTGAGAGGGGACCTTATAAATGCTTATAAATATCTCAAGGGTGGGTGTCAAGAGGATGGATCCAGACTCTTTCCAGTGGTGCCCAGCGACAGGACAAGGGGCAACGGGCACAAACTAAAGCAGAGGAAGTTCCGTCTGAACATGAGGAGGAACTTCTTCCCTCTGAGGGTGACAGAGCACTGGAACAGGCTGCCCAGAGGGGCTGTGGATTCTCCTTCTCTGGAGATATTCAAAACCTTCCTGGACGCGGTCCTGTGCAGCCTGCTGTAGGTGACCCTGCTTTGGCAGGGGGGTTGGACCAGATGATCCCCAGAGGTCCCTTCCAATCCCTACCATTCTGTGATTCTGTGATTTAGTGGAGCCTTTTCTTGGTGGTTTGAGACTCGTGCCATTGGAGTATAAATTCAGAAACAGCATTATCTACATTTATTTCCTGGGCATTGTTTATTTTTCATGTAGTTTACACAACTGAAACGTAAATGCTTACAAGGGAGTTGTGGCTTTAAAGACCTCTTTGTATTTCATTAGTTAGCCTGTTTAATCTGCTAGAATTTATTGCAACTCACAGTTGTACTATATGGCCTTGTAGTGCCTTTACTTATTTGAATATAAACACCACTGAAGTCAACAGGAATGCAAAGTATTTAAATCAGAAGAGAGAGATGAGTGCTAGATTTTGAGCAAGGACTCTGCAGCAAGGCATTTAAACCGTTATTTTAGACTTCAGTTACATTTCTGTTTCATGCTTTACCCTGCTACGTGCTCCAAGCAGAATCCCTTTCCCTTCCAGGCATGCATAGATTCTTCCCCTTTGGTTTCTTAATTTGGGTTAGATCCCACAATATGAAAAATATACTCTGATATTACACCTAGAGCACATTGATGAGGCCTAAAGAGCTCTTCTGTGATGGGAATTAAGATCAAAAAGGATATGGAATTTAAATATTCAACATTTCTTCTTGGATATGAAACAGAAAAATTGTTTTGATGCAAAAGTCATTGCGACAGAATATGTTACTTAGACTCTGGGACCATATTAGAGTAAAATGGCTTTTTAGATCAGAATTGCACTGAGAGAAACTCCTTCATATGGAAATTATGACATTTTGTCTATTGCCTCTTACTACAAATGTTTAAAAGATCTGTTAAAAATATTCTTTTAAGAAGTTGTATCAATATAAAAGAGAGTAAATAAGAAACGGTATAATTTAGAGGCTCATTTCTGATTAGTTCCTTCATTTAGACCCTGTTAACTGCCAGAAAATTGCACCAGTTACCAGAGCTGGGGAGGCATAACTGATAACGTAGTTTATTTCACAGTTTGGGGTTTGCTGTACTTTTGTCCGGCCCTCACTCTTGCATTAGATGAACACTCTGTTAATTCCATGTACTGGTGGGCTGAGAAAAGGAAAAAAGGCTGAGCCCAAGTACTAACATAACTGAAAGGCAAGCATAGGAAAACCACGTTCTCTCTGTCTGTTTGACAAACTGGTCCTACACCTCCATCTGAATTTAGCCGAGTGATTTTTAGCAAACCATTGATCTTTACTAACATCCCACAAAAAGCACGGACTCGGAAGAAGGCAGACAGCTTCCCCCATCAAGGTTTCTGACACAGCCAGGCAGGACGCAGTCGCAGATGGCTGAGGGACTGCTAAGCCAGCTTGCTGGAAAGATGGACCTTTCATCCCATGTTCCCTCACACAGGGCAAGATGCACTGCTATTGCTTTGCTCCCTCAGTGCAGGCCAGCATGGACCTGCCGGGGCTTCAGTGCTATCCATCATTTCTGCTCCCCCATCAGCTCCCACTGCTCCCACACCTCCGTGCTGGCACGGGGTCCATGGTGGGGCCATCCTCCGGCCACACAACCCATCAGCCCAGGGACCTACTCCAGGCCAGGGCTCACCCAGCAGGGACAGCGATGGGCGTTTATGCTGGTGTAAAGTGCCCGTGTAAGTGTGTTGTAGGCTCCTGATCTAGGCTGCTTTTGGGTCTAGTGCTTTCTCTCTCTCTCCTCATTTTCCAAAGAGAGAAGTATGTTAAAGTTAATCTTGATAAATAACTTGGTAGAGTCTTCAGATAAACACTAGAAGCCTTCCATCACTTTTTTTTTTTTTTTTAATCGGTTTAATAAATAGGGCTTTGGGAGTATTGTCAGGTACCTAAAGCACATCCCATCTATATGTGCTTGAACCATACAACCCTATAATTTTCTTTCTCTATCACTTGCCTATCTATGTTACTATCTCTCCATCTAGTCTCTGCCTTGCCAAGCGGTGACAGCGCCCATGAGCACGGACAAAGGAAAATTAACTCAGCCACAGCCTAGGGGCCTCCTCTCCGAGGGTACAACCAGGCTGCCACTGTGGGAGCAGTGCTTGAGGGCGCGGGGAGGGCTTGTGGCCATGGCTCGATCCCACCACAGCAGTGATGCTGTGTCCTGGCCCAACGTCTCTGAGCGCCTGTGCCTGAGAGACTACGCTGCCTTTTTCTAGCAGGACTCAAAGGTGAGGTTGGACAAGGCTTGAGAAGAGGCTGACAAAACTCGCAGCAATGCCAAGCATTCAGGCCAAGCACCCGGAGCACGCCAGGCACCTGCCTTATTTCTTCCCCCCAGAGACCTCACCATGGGGCTCCTTTCCTCACGTCACATAACCCACCTCCTCTCTCAGGGGCTCTCCATATCTTCCCCACCCTTTCCTCACGGTTGCTTGGATCAGCGGCTCTGCGCCCTCCTTGCACAGTCTCCCACCTGTCTTCTCTCCATTTCTCTGGCTGCGGGAACAGTGCATGGCTCATCACCACTTACAGGTCTGCAGCGAGGGCGAGCGGGAGGCACTTGCTATGTAGGGAGGTATTAACGTCCACTCACAATTGCTCCGTGAGCTGAAGGCAATTGTCAGCTTCATGTGGACGGCTGACCCTATGTGCGCGGTCTCAGGGGCTACCCCAGCCTGCAAGTCACACTGGCAACTCAAACTGAGACAGATAAAAAGACAAAACTGATCCAAACATCTCGGCTCCATGGCTGCATCACCCCCAGTACACTCTGGGGGAGCACATGCCAAAGTCTGCCCAACTCTCCATTTCTGACAGGGAACTGGCATAATGCACATCATCATCATCATCATCATCATCATCATCATCATCATCATCATGTTTACAGCCCTGGCAGAGGCGAGCTGGGAAGTTCTGCTGCTAATCAGAGCCCTGGGCAGCTGTCACACACAACCAGCAGCTGGTGAAATGGCCTCTGGTGGGCAAGGAGGCGAGTCGGTTGGCTGCCTTGGTCTTGCCCTGTTGTTCTTGGATGGGCTGACTTGCCAGGCGATGGTACAGACCCAAAAGAAAACATTTTTGAAAGGTCCGTCATCTTTGGCTTTCCTCCTGGCCTGAAGTGTATGCCTCACATTAGTCCGAGTTTCCTCCCCGCTTTGTCTGGAAAATCCCTACAAATAAATGAATATGAAACTCTGGCCATTCAAATTAACTTTCTAGCTTTTCCTTAAAAAGGGTTTAGCCTTCTTGTCAGATATTTTGGTTTCCTTAAAATTTGGAGGCCAGCAGAATTTTCTTTAGGGAATGCTGCTGGAAACCTTTGATGGGAAAGCAGATGATAAAAATAACTATTTGGTGCCAAAGGCAGTCGACTGGGGATTAAAAGCCCCTCTGAAGTCAGAGACATTCAGGTCTTTGAAAAAGCTCAGAAAAAGAGGCAAGAAAAGCGGTGGGTATCCTGGGCTGTGACCATGGTTGGGCAGCTGATGACTGAGTCTAGGTGAAGGATTTGGGAAGAGGAAAACAACAGGTGGTGGGCGGAAAAAAGCATGAGAATCAGATCTGTCTGGGGAATAGGCGGTGGATAGAGTGACCGACTGCTGATGTAGGAGCGAATACCACAGACTAAGAGAATAATCAGGTGAATCTATGATTAAACTCTTACCTCCTGCGCCACCAAGGCCTTTGTGAAAGATTCACAATAAAAAAACAACGAAGGAAAACCCTAGACTTCAGCAGTTCTTCCCTCGGAAGAGGATAAAAGCAAAACATGTGACAGATATTAGTTGTGTAACTTAGAAAGGTGTTCAAATACCATGCTGAATGATGAGTGTGGCATAAGGACTTCAAATAACTTAGTCAATAAACCAAATTTGGGACACAAAAAGAGATTCATATGGGAAATACTGTGAGACTCACTCTTTGTGTGGATGACTCTCTCTATAACCAAGAGTTATGTTCTTTTTTTTTTTTTCTCTGATGCAATAAATTTTCAGCAATAGAATAAGGGGTATCACACTTCAGGCTACCACAAGTGACATGCACAGAAGCAAAAGACATTTGCGATGTGTCGTCACCCACTGGGAAACTCCAAACCCAGAAGTCAGCCTCACTTAAAAACTGCTAGGGCTTTTTGTTTTCCTGCCCAATACTATTTTATCAGATATCTGTTTACAAATTTCAGTCAAATGTCCTCTCAGCTGGTTTTATAAACTTACGGCAGATGTGAATGAACATGTATTTGACAGACACAACTAAGCGCCTAAGCCTCTCCAGTCTCTTGACCCCTGCTCATGACTCTCACTACATCTCATTGCTCAGGTTTCAAAAGGTATTTGCTGTCAGAAATCAGCTGCCTTTTTTTTTTTTTCTTTTTCTTTTGGTAACCACCTGTTTCCCTGAAATCCATTGCTTTTTCATGATATATTTTGTTTTGAATCTGAATATTTTCTCAAATGTCGTTGTCAGACTTTTAATGATTGCTTTAGAGAGAAATACTGAAAGCCTCTTTGAACACTCTGTAGAACAATATAGAAATGAGTTTGTGTTAAAAATATTGGAAAAAAAGATAATTTTGAAATGTCAAATGTTTTTGCAACTCTGTCTACCTTATCAATGTGTGGCCCTTTCTGGTTCCTCAGGGAAAATTGGAATCACAGAATCACAGAATAGTAGGGGTTGGAAGGGACCTCTGTGGGTCATCTAGTCCAACCCCCCTGCCGAAGCAGGGTCACCTACAGCAGGCCGCACAGGA
>Ga0065711_1049147_pt1 | contig 11448 bp, 4 predicted proteins | sample Hoacrofraction12_FD_59098 | JGI IMG/M metagenome (GOLD analysis project Ga0065711, IMG submission 59098) | Hoatzin crop microbial communities from Cojedes, Venezuela - Epithelial fraction 12 v2 (version 2) | ecosystem: Host-associated > Birds > Digestive system > Esophagus > Crop | place... | reverse complement strand
TTTTTTTTTTTTTTTTTTTTTTTTTTTTTTTTTTTTTTTTTTTTAATTTGGTTTTTTTTTTTGTTAGGCTAAATAACATAAAATCTTTCTCTGCCTTTAACTCATGTTATTTAGACTTTCATCTGCTCTAGTTCTCCTCTGGAGTCTCTGTACGTGTTCTCTGTTCTTCATAGCTTGTTGCCCCAAATCAGTCATAATACTCAAGTTGAGCTGTATTGATGCATGGAGAGTAGGGGTGTTATTTCATCTGTCCTGCAAGCTGTGCTTTTGTTTATACATCTCAGTTTGTTGTCTGCCTGTTGCAGGACAAATGTCAGTTTACAAGTTGAATTTGACTTGAAATGTACCAATACTTTTCTGAAGAACTGTTTCTTGAACAAATTATTCTGTATTTGTGCAGTTGATTATTCCTGTGTGTGTGTATATGTATTTGCTGATACTCCTGTTTGGATATGTCCTTTAAAAAAACTTATGGAGTCTGAGTCATTATAAAGGCTAAAATTCTGTCTTTGCTTTCAAATAATTACATGGCTTTTGAGTAACAGCGAAAGGCCACAGTGAGTGAGAATATTCTAACCAACCTGGCATGAGTTCAAGTTGGCTTTGCCTTGTATTGCCAAAAAACAAGCAAGCAGCATGTTTTGGAAGTATCTGCAGGGAAAGGAGCATATAGGAAGATTTAATAATAAAAAGAGGAGAAATTTGCAATGTGACTGTACTTTTGGCTATTAGCCTTCTCTTAGAGTGAGCACACCCAGTGCCTAATCTTCCTAGACTGTAGAGACAGAATGAGAGGTAGAACAGTTTTATTTTAGTCTTTACACAGATAAGAGCAAAGACCTGGAGAGAAATAATGGAAGAAGTTTGCTTTAGTAAAATCTTAATTGGCTGGACTTTTTCATACTCGCTGTTTGAAGCAACTCCATCCAGAAGCTGTCTGTTCGATTAATGCTTGTTACAATTTCTCTCCGCGTTGTGCTCTGAAGAAGCTCAGTAAAATTTGTGCTCTGTGGTGCCATGCATTGGATTCTGTGACCTCTGGTGGACAAAAACTTCATCTGAAGAAGCAGAGCTTCAGACACACAGACCTAGGTGAAAGTGCATCTCTTGATGCACGTATGTCCTCTTCCCTTTTCATTTTTGGACTATAGGAGGATGCTGCAAAGAATAAAAAGATGTAATGGTATGAGTCCCCAGGACTGTTCTTGTGGAGGGGTGTTCTTTTCTAATGCATTAACAGTAGGTGGGTGTGTTCTTTGTTCCAGTTGGATCATGGTAAAATAATTCCTTATTTTCTTTCTGAAGACTGTAGCATCCTAATTTTTGGTTGTTTTGTACTCTGTAATCTACTGTGGCATTCCCAGAGATTTTATTTTCAGGATGTTTTGTTACGCACTGTATATGTAAAGACAGTACGCTGAAAGGCTGTGGATCTTCTTAGAGGAGAGGTTGTATGAAGTTTCTCTAATGTTCAGTTTGAAACATGGATTTATACACTAGTCTGTGCTACACACCATTAGGGTGTGGTTTTTGTTTGGGTTTTTTTGTAAAGAAGTGGTGCGCTTGGTCAGCCTCTGAAAATACTTGAGCATTTTGGCTTGCTTTGCCTTATGTAATTGGCATAAACGGGGGCTAAAAGTGCGTGGGCTTCTGGGTTAAGTTGATGATGTTACTGGCACTCAAAGTTACTCTTAGTTCTTTGCTTGAAAATATGCAAGTTTTTCCAATTTTTTTTTTCCAAGATAGTTGCTCTGTACTGTATTGAGCCGGAGCCATTTTCTGATTCAAGAAAGGAATTATATTTGGGCTACATTTCTCACTGAATGCTAGAAATTTGGAGAAAAGGTTTCAAGTGGGATGTTGCCCTATAAATAGCATTCAAAGATTGTTTCAGTTCTCTTCCTGCATCTCTGTTGTGCCTAGGGATCATATCCTGGTGTTAGTCTCCAGAGGGGTATGGTACTTTTCCTCCATAAGATTTAGGTTACTCAAAAAACAGAAAGCAATTTCACTCTTTTCTCCTCCTACTGCCACAATAGGTGAGAGTGTCCAGTAATTTGTTTTCAAAGGTCAGAAGCCCTAAAGTAGGTGAAGCTTAAAATATTTGGCTTAGTGAGAATACTAGGAGTCAAGAATAGGATTTTTGTGCACCACCTTCAGCATGAATAACTTTTTTTTTCTTCTCTTGATGTTTCTCAAGGATATCTGAGTTTTCACGTTGCTTCTTACTCTCCCACAGTGGATGGCACCATTTCCCTGTTCCGCCTTTCCATGCTTCAGTAGCAGTCTTAGCTCTTTGGGGTGTGTCTTTCATATTCTTGGAGGCAAGCGATTGTCAGGCTTGAAATAAAGAATTATTATTTTTTTCTCTCTGATAAGGCATGGGAAGAAGAACCATGAATTAAAGATTGATTGCTTACTTGGTATTTTTCTGTAAAATAATGAAACAAACCTTGTAAATTTTTCCATATTTGGTGGCAGGAAGTTAAGAATTTATATTGAAGCTTTCCTTACAGAGGTCATGATTTCTGCTTCTGGATCATTTACAAAGTTGTTGCCTTTATTAGCTGTATTGGTAAATATTGTAAGCAGTACAACCTCAACTTAAATAAAATAAATTCCCCAAGAGTGACTTGGGGTTTAGTACTACTCTGTATAAGCAACCAGAAGCAATTTGAGTCTTTCTTCCTGGATGCTTCCTTGAAATACAGGAGTGTCAGAACAGATGTCCCAAGCTCTGAATTTGGAGCCTAGCTCCTCTGAATCTTGCTGGGGCACTTGGTAGATGATACCAATTTTTCCATGTTCGTTTAGCACCGTATACTGTTGTTACAATCCAGTTGAGTGTGCTGGTATGTATGTGTGCCCTCACGCCTCATTTGACAGGGTGCAAGCAGGTGACTGCCTGTCTCTAGGGGAGATGTGCTGAGTCTGCCATTTGAGTGTGTGTCCATTTAAAACCTAAACAAAGGCAGGCAAACAACTCAGCTTGTGGCAGAAGTTTTCCCTTAGCTAATCGCAGTAATACTGGCAAGCATCACACAACTAGAAGAGTGTTTGTTTTCAGTGCATAAATGTACTTGAATACTTGCTGGTGCTGCGGCCCTGGAAAAGATGTTGCAGGGTTGTTGCAGCAGGAGGTAGTGAGCGAGGGAAGAGAAGACTGACAGTGAAAAAAGCATCAGGCACCCAAGTAATTTACTGTGATTTTGCTGCAATGGCAAATCTTCCTGGGTGTGTATTGCTGGTGATTATCTTTGCTAAGGGTGAAAAAAACCCTAAAAAAGTCCCTGACTTGGTCATCAAAAAATTTTTTTTAAATGAAGCAATAAGCTCCTATTTAACTGTAGTATCCAGTACCTCCCATTTAATCCTAGAGAAGCACCAAAACAAATTCATGTCCAGAGTAATGTGGATGTTTATAAACTAGTGCTTAATCCCATCCTTTCATAATTCCATAAATTAGCATTGTGTTTTGAATATTCCTCTCAAGTGTGTAAGGTCAAACATTTTCTTACAGTTGAAAGCAAATTAGAAAGGAGGCCTTAGTTGCCATGGGTAAAAGAGCTTTTTTTATTTCAAAAAAACCCCAACAAACCAAACTAACCAAAAAAACAGAGCAAACCCCAACAATTTACTGGAGCTGGTAGAATTAGCTGTCACTCTGTGACCTGTCTAATAAAAATACCTGAGTAGCTGTCAAATCGTGCTGTACAATACTGCACTAAGTAGAACTTGCACATAAACTGAGAGAAGACAGGCAGGGTGACTGTGACTTTTCTCTAGGATGCGGAATTTTTTTCCTAAATATTCCATTGTAGATTCCTAGTAGACATTCGATCTTTACAGACTGAGAAAATCTAGAAAAAGAATAGTTTGTGCTGCAGTGATCATCCCTGACTTGACGTGTGCCTTAAAACAGTTGTAGTTACTGGGTTGCAACTGTGCCAGGGTTAGACCAGTTTCTTCATGAATAATTGTTTTGTCTGACTCTTTCCTATTGCAGTTTTTACGTAGCAGTCCCTGTGGATGCCAGTCACATTTTTATTTTGGAGGTATTTTTGCTGGGCTGGTCTTCTACCTTTGCTCTTAACTCATTACGAGTAAACAGAAGCTTTCTTCTCCAAGGCTAAATTGTAGGAATCTCTGTTGCCACACATTGGAAGGATCTTGTTTATCTTTGTCTCTTTTGCCCTATACTTTTTTCTGTTTTTTTTAAGAAAAGACAGGTTCCTTGAAGAAACGAAACTTCTTTTTCTCTAGTACAAAATCATGGGGCTGAGGAAGATGCTCCTGTCTCCACTCCTTTCTGTCTTACCTCTACATCTTGTGCCTCTTGAATGTGCTAGTTGAGCAGATGCTCTGGCCAGCAGGGATGCTGTGGAATCGAAGATGAGATAAACTAGCAGTTACATGTCGATTGAAGCCTAGCTGTTAGTGGTAAGTACAGAGTAAGAACGTCATTTCAGGGGTTCATATGTGTAATAGCTTTCAGTGCATACCAAGTAGTGTTTTGCTATGATTTATTGTAGTATTTCGTAGATGTGGGAAGCGTACTTGCTAGGTTTTTGACAAAGGTTTCATTCCTCCAAAAAGAAGAGAATGAGTGAGTACTCCAGACTAATCTGGACAAGTTCAGCATTAATGTCTGTTCAGTTCAGAACTGTGTTACATTTTTGCTTCTCTACTGCAGGAAATATGAACACTTTCTTGTACTTGAATATAATTCTTCAGGCTTTGTGTTGATCTACAAACCCTCTCATATTCTCCCCTGAGCTTTAGTTTGGTTTGTTTAAAGCAATTCAGCCACTGAATTGCTGTTTAAATGATGGCTGTGACAGAACTGGCAATTTTTGTTTACTGTATTATTGCTTTTGTCCTAATTGTAGATGCTTCTTTAAAGCATGAGGTAATCAGAGGCAGATACCTCTCTCCCAGAAGGTTGTCTGCAATGAGATGGGTGTAAAAACCTAGCTGTTTGCTGATGATGAAGTACATCTGTAACTATGACACAGGAGTAATTCAAGATGCTTCCATATTAACTACGTGTAATACGTATGGGATCAAAGTGCGTTTGGTTGAGTAATCAGCAAGTTTTTATGCACGTATGTGGTAAATATGTTTCAAGGTCCTGGTTTCTGTAAGGAATCAGCACTGTTGAGGATTGTATCTGGGAACTTATCACCTTGTAGTAAGGCAAACATTTCTCTACTAGAGATTTAATAGAAACAAAATCTTGAAAAATACAAAGGTTAGGTTTCTTTATAAAGTTATTTGATTAGGAAGCATGAAAATTTGGACATTCCGAATGAGCGGCACAGGAGGAAGGTATGTGAGGTGGCCAGAGTGGTTTAGTGGCTATTTGCTGTCACCATCAGGCAGGAGTCTTCTGCTCCTGACTGTGCAGTTTTTTCTCCTCTTGCCAGTTCTGATGAACCCTTTGCTGGTCAAATTCATCTTGCTGTGCTGGTAGAAAGCTCCCTCTTTTCCCAAATGTGAGCACAATGGGGTTGATGGGTGTGCCTGGGGAAACCCGGGGAGAGGAGGAGCACTGAGTCATCTTTCTGGTGGTGGCCAGATGTTAGATTGGCACAGAACAGCTCATGTTATTTCAGGTTTAGAAAAGGTAACTCAATTTTCATACAATGGGAGAATGGATGCCTAGTGAAAGCTTGGAAAAATCAAACTGATAGAAAAGTTAAGAGTTATGTTGTAGCAAAGTATGTCATGGTTAGGAATTTAAAGAAGATGAAGAGTATGAGGAGATAGTTATAGGGGTAACTTTTCTGCTATTATTCTTTCCTATTTGAACTCTCATATGGGAACAAAACTCTGTCACAAGGTTTAAACCAATCTTTTCTTCTAGTATTTTAAGTTAAAATGTATGGTATTCCATATCTCTGAAATATCCTTACTCTTTCTTGCTTTAGGAAAACAAAGGAAATGGGTGAATTGGATTGGTGGAGAGGAATTAAATGAAATTGCAGACTATTTAGGCAGATTTGGATTTTACTAGGAACATCTATAAGTCTATGTGGAGCTGGTTTTTGATTGCTTCCTTTGCTTGCAGGGCTTCCAAGCTTTAGTAAAAGTGGAAATCGCTGGCCAAAGTTGTGAATTACCTGACTAGGTAATTTGATGTTAAAGTAACATGAGACTAGCTGAAATCTAATGGGGAAACTCTCAAGAGAAGTGTAGTATTAAAAAATATTGTCTGGTTAAACAAGAACTCGTGTTTGTGATGAAGTAAGAAAAATTAGTTTTCAGATTTTGAGATATCTGAGCACACTGATGTAAAAGAAGATGATCCCAAAAAGGAAGTCTTGTCATCAAAATGTTGCCAACGTAACAGTAAGAACTGATTGTAGCTGGAGAAGTACTTCCTAGCTTTTGATTCTGAAAAAAGAAAATCTTGCTGCTACATTTGCCATACTGGAAAGCAGAGAGAAATGTCATCAAGATTTCTGGCTCTTGTTCTGAGTACTGCATTGAAATATATGTAAATGCAAATATAATATTAAGAGTTTAAAGTGTCAAGCAAGTGGAAAATTAGAAGCTGGAATAAAGGGTAATTTTCTCCCTTGGCATGTGTATGTTGTGATGGCCTTTCATTTTTTTTTGGACATCCCCTTTGACTTGTGAATATTGCTCAAGTGGATGAGTTCTTACTATTTTTAGGAGTGCGGACTTGTGAAGAAAGGGATAGTGTGAGGCTAAGACCATGAAATACAACCCAGGAGAATAAAATTATAGATCTGCTTTTGCCAGAAAATGCTTAGCAGATGATCTGAACATGATTTTTTCAGATAGCATTGAATATTTCATTTTTGGGTGTGATGGTTTTCTGTCAGGGATCTGATTTGTAGAAATTGGAAACTCGGCAGCTCTGGGAGTCTGTGGGGAACTGTGATGGTGACAAATGAAATATTGTAAAATACTAATTACTCAAAAAAACCCCCACCAAACCCTCAAGCTGTAGCTGTTAATTTCATGCTAAATGAGTTTTATTTAACATGTACAAATACTAATTGCGAAGAATAAAAATAAGTTGCAGCCAGTGAATTCTGTTTGTGCCATGCACTCGGTGATATAGGGAGGAAAATAAAATTTGTATCCAATGTGTATAAAAGGATAAACTCTTGTGTTTGTCATAGTTACAATAGGGAGGGTAAGGGTACAGTAAATTTTCAGTGCATTAGAACTAAGATCAGACTATAATTTTGATATTCAGTGGTGAAGATTACAAAGGCGTGTGCTTGACTTTGAAAAGACTGAAAGCCTCAGTGTAGTGGATTTTTTTAGTGTTTTAGAAAAAAAGAAAAAGCTAAAATAAACCCTACCATATTGAATCTCTATGACTCCCTGCCTGGAGCTAATAGTGTTGGAATGACCAGTTGACTAACGGAGAAGCATTCTGGTTAACGCTTTTCTCAAAAAGAGACTATAGGCTATACCCACACTAAAATGCCTTCTAAATGAGAACTTTCAGAGGACCAAACATATTTTTCAGGGCACTCTAGCTAAGCAAAAAAATACCATTTCTTAGCAGGGGAAAGGTAAAATTTCTATGAGGTTTAGTTAGTTGTGGTGGTTGTGGTTTAACTGCAGCTGGCAACTAGGACCACGCAGCTGCTTTCTCACTTCTCACTCCACCCATCCCCCTGGGGGATGGAGAGGAGAATGAATGGGGAAAAAAAAAAAAAAGTAAAACTTGTGGGTTGAGATAAAGACAGTTTAATATGAAAGCAAAGGAAGAGATAATAATAATATGTATAAAACAAGTGATGCACAGTGCAATTGCTCACCACCTGATGGATGATACCCAGCCCATCCCTGAGCAGCCATTGCTGCCCCCTGGCCAATGCCCCCAGCTTATGTGCTGGGCATGACATCATATGGTATAGAATCTCCCTTTGGTCAGCAGGGTAGGTCAACTGTCCTGGCTGTGTCCCCTCCCAACTTCTTATGCACCCCTAGCCTGCTGGCTGGTGGGGTGGGATGAGGAGCAGAAAAGGCCTTGACTCTGTGTTAGCACTGCTCAGCAATAACAAAAACATCCCTGTATTATCAACACTGTCTTCAGCACAAATCCAAAACATAGCCCCATACTAGCTTCTATCAAGAAAATTAACTCTGTCCCAGCCAAAACCAGCACAGTGGTCTAAATAGTTCACAATTATATAATAAAAATGTTTATTCTTGGTCTGTGGTTGCCATCAAGAGAGATTCTTGTTTTGTCTTTCGCCAGCAGGTTTTCTCTCCTAAGGGATTTGGAATTTGCCACCTTCCTCCTCTCCTTCCCCAGTGAAAACAAATTTGTCTATTTTTACAAGCCTTTTGTTGTCTTGAGGGCGTGTTTCAGATGTGTCAGGATTTTAACAGTAGCACTGTCATTAATTGTCCAATTGTTTCATCCTTTTGCATCTGAAGTTAGGCACGATATCAAATTTCCTTTGCACAGTAGTGAATGCTTTCTTTCCCCCACTGGTGTCAGCTCCTGGTGTCACATTAAGCCATGAGAACTATTTGCAGATTTCTTTTATTGAGATTTGGAAGATGGCAAAGGCTTACTCAAGGAATTAAGCTAAGCCTTTCTGCTGTCAGATTGGCAACAAGTACCTAAGCTACATGGAGTTTATCCTCTGTTTGCTGGTACTGTCCACAGGGAAGACCGTTCTTTTCTCTACAGATACTATACTCGTGAAAGTTTGAAGTTTTTCTGTAGCTGTATGGGATTTCCAGGCATATGATTGGAGTTGCTAGATTGAACAACTGTACAGTGTAGGCTGAGGAAGACCAGCTCTTCTAGAAAGAGCTATAGAGCTACTGCAGAGATAGACGTTTTGCAGATACTCTGCACTGTTTGGTCACAGCCCTTCTCTGAGATATCCGATGGGCCAACTGGACGGGCGCAGTTGCTCAAATGCATCTCAAAAGTACCAGATTTAGTTTATGCACATGATCCAGCTCTCATGTACCTGAGTAATAGACATGACTTCCCTGAAGCAGAGGTTATACTGTGAGCTGTGGGAAGATACTCAAAGCTTTTGCGTGGATAGAGGTACGGCGGTGCTAATTACAGGATTTGAATGCCGTAGAGCAGCCTTTTGATGTGAATTAGTTTGCTAAGAAATGCTGTTACTGCTCTGCAAATACGTGGGTATAAAGGACTGAAGCAGAAGGCTCATGGCTAGCTTTGGCTGTACACCTGAGGTGATTGGGTGATACCTCTGCATGATTTTTTTACCTGTATATTTTGTTTGGAGGCATCCCATGAGACAGTAACAGCTTGGTCTGCTCCAAATGGTTTCTGGAGTGAGGTTGGTTTTTTTAAAATATAACAGTGGTGGTCTGCTCACCCACCACGTTGTGTCAGAAAGAAGCTAAAATTTTGTTTTATTAATCTCAGGAAGGTGTGGGGAAAACTTAGAACTTTAGATCTAGTTCTGTGTGAAAGAATCCCTTCAAGGTGGTGCTTTTTGTAGTGAGGAAATGAACATAACGTCTTGCTGAAGTCTCTTATAATTTGATTTCCCCCTAAAACCTGACCCTTGCAAGTGGGGAGGGAATAGCCAACAGAAGACTTGTCACTTGTCCGAAGATTTTTGTATCTTAACTAGAAGATGACATCTTACTGATGCATGATTTTGAGTTATCATGGCTTTGAGGCAGGGAGGGCAGTTTATATGTTTGTTCGTTGGATTTTATCTTAGAGATTTCGGGTCAGAAGACAAGCTCTATTTTTGATGTATTACGTTGGCTTTATAATACCCTGAACTTTCACACTTTGATAGGTTTACCACTGAAACCAGCAAAAAACAGCCAAGGAACTGAACCTCTGTGGCAACAAGTAAACCAAGTACACTTCAGGGTTACTGCTTCAATTTGGGAATGTCACTGAGGTGAAATCTGGTAAATACAGCAGAATACAATTAGAAGGTACATTCTCCTACCCTGGGTTTTCTGTTTGGTTTTATAAGGTGATAAATTATCTGCTCAGGAAGCTATAAAGCTGCAGGCTGCTCAGCTGACCATGGTGTACAAGAGGAGTTACTTGTATTGTGGAAATCATAGAGCAAGCCAGGGCAGTAGGAATGATCTGAAGCACTCTGGTGGTTGCATAGATCTCGAGCCCTGCTTCCCAGGTTGGCACGGCCTTTAGAGAGGTTGATTTTTAATCGTCACGGTAATAAAGAATGCTGTTAGTCTTCCAGAAATGTTACTGGGTGGTATTAATTGAGGTTCAAAAATTTTGGAAGGTTCTGTTGTAGAGCCTTTAGAGATCTGTATTTGTTGGAAATGGAAAAATCTTTCAGTTATGATATGGCTAGTTCTAAGACAAATCACTCAGGTACCTTATTTTGCCCTAGTAAAAAGGGGACAGTAAGGAGCACAAAAATTAGATCTGTAAACACAGTGTATATGCCATTTAATCAACTTGAATAATCCAGCCCTGCTGTATTTGAGACAGTGTTGTGAATTTTAGTAAGAAGTTTAGTAACAGTCAAGTGAGTTACAGAAGCAAGGAGAAAGAGCAGGTATATGATTTTATTTTTTTTCCTGCTGCTGAAGATGTGCTAGGGAACTAGTTTAGTTGGAATGAAGGTTGTTCAGGCCTTTGAGAACATGATCACTTTGTCACCAAAATTTTGTCTACTTTGGTTTGCATTAACCCTTTCTTTTAAATAGGGATTAAGGTTTCCTGTCTTTGAGTATTATACAGTGCAGGAAGACTGATTTTGGAAGAATCCAGAGCAGGAAGGGGACCCAGCTGCTTTGGTTCATCACGTTTTCTTCTTTGAAACAATTATTGGTGTTTAAAGAGATTCATATTATCTATGAATTTGTGTGCTTATTTAAGCACTAATGGGTAGTCTCATACATAGTGGCACAGTAATCTGTGATAATCTGTTACGTAGTGATTAGAAAGGGTATTGCCAAGTGTTTTAGATACCTTGTCGAGGATGTACCAGACCATAATCAAAGTGATCTTGGATTGGGGTGATACGGTAAGATTATAAGCAAGTTTGTTGCAACACTGAAGTATGTGGCATTTTAAATGTCAGGAGTGAGAATTCAAAAACTTTGAATGAGCATTTCTCTTCAAAGTTCATCTTTCTTCTGAATGATCCAAAAGATGAGGTAAAAAAAAAAAAAAATTGTGGTAGAAGGGTATTTGCTACCAATGTATTTAGTAAGGGCGGGTGTGTCAGGAGAGGTGCATTGTGAAATTGATATAAAAATGTGGGGTTTTGGAAAGGCAATGTAGAATCAGCTATTCCTGAACAGGCTTTATGTCAAAATATACAAATAATGTTAGCAATGAAATGTGGGCAGGTGAGGCAAACTGTAGTATCTGATGTAATTAGTTGGATTTGTTGTTGTTTTTTGGTGGGTTTTGTTTTAGTTTTGTGGGGGATTTTTTTGGTGTGTGGTGGTTTTTTTTTT
>Ga0065711_1049145_pt1 | contig 11448 bp, 9 predicted proteins | sample Hoacrofraction12_FD_59098 | JGI IMG/M metagenome (GOLD analysis project Ga0065711, IMG submission 59098) | Hoatzin crop microbial communities from Cojedes, Venezuela - Epithelial fraction 12 v2 (version 2) | ecosystem: Host-associated > Birds > Digestive system > Esophagus > Crop | place... | reverse complement strand
CAGCCAAACGCCCACACAGCCTCTCACAGCTCACTCCCCTCTCCCATGGGATGGGGAGGTAATAGAAAGCAAGAGAGAAGACTTGTGGACTGAGATAAAGCCAGTTAAATGGGTGAGGCAAAAGCTGTGCACAGTGGCAAAGCAAAATGGAGTTCATTCACTACTTCCCATGAGCAGGCAGGTGTTTAGCCAACTCCTGTAAAGCAGGGCCTCAGCAGAAGAAAAGGTTACTTGGGAAGGGAAACGCTGTAACTACAAATGTCTCTCCTCTTCCTCATCATTCACTTGAGCTTTTATTGCTAAGGATGATGCCATATGGTATGGGATGTCACTTTGTTCAGTTTGGGTCAGCTGTCCTGGCTGTGTCCCCTTCCAGTTTCTTGCCCACTTCCAGACTATTTATTTGCTGGGGATGACTGTGCGGGAGAGAAAACCATGATGCTGTACAAACACTGGTCAGTAATAGCCAAAACACTGGTGTGTTCTCAGTGCTGTTCTAGCAACAAATCCAGAACACAGCACCATACATACTGCTATGACGACAATTAGCTCAGTCCGAGTAACATGTGTAAATGCATTATTGGAGCTTTATTAAAGATGTGAAAAATAAACAATGTTACAGCCTACAATCGTATTTAAGTCGTCAGCTGAGGTAACCCTCCAAATCAAAAGAAAACACAAAAGGAACTCAGTAGAGAATAAGAAACTTCACTACTTGACTTCTGATTTCTTTCATATTCAAACGTGATATATAAATTGTTAGTTATGGTTTCCATTAAAAACTGAAAGTTTTTTCATCCAGTAAAACCGACAATGTGGTCTTTTCACGTTGCTGTTAGGAATTCTGGATTCCAAAAGGGTTGAAATACAATCAGTAGAAAAGCTACAGTGGCAGACTAGGAAAAACTTTACAACTACTGTATTTTCAATTACATACACTTGACTTATCCTCTGCAGGTTTTCCAGTTTATCTAGTGAACTAAGAAGTCTACTGTTAGGAGAGTAACACAAGGCATGAAAAACTTTATGTTTTGCTTTTATTCCGGTATCAAGGGAAGCACTGTAAAATAGAAACAAGAGTTTTAGATGTGGCCCAGTTTTGCAAACTAAGTTGCCAACATACTAATTTAACTGCTGACAAGAAAATGTTTCTCTGAAAAGAGCATGGCAAGCAATTCCAAAAAAATTCTGTGTAAAATGCTGCCTTGGCAGGATTCCACTCCACAGATCGTCACACGTGACTGGAGTTGAAAAAGTCCTTCTTCTTCCTCTGTGGAATCCTTGGCAAGGAACTCAAAATGATAAAAAATAAGGATGAAATAAAACAGTAATGAAACAGGAAAGAAGAATGATTGTCATCAAGGGGAAAAATGTGTTAATGGACAATTTATGGCACTTGATCTAGTGTCAACGTTGTCTTCTAGCTCAAACAGATTTTCCCACTGTGATATTAATTCCAAATATCAACTTTATTTATACTGAACAGTCATGTCGTCTCTGAGTTTTCATTTTGCTGGACCGAACAAGACAAACTTTTAAAATCTCCTCACATAAAGAAGGCTGTCCATGTTCTTGATCTTGCTAGTAGCCTTTCTCCGAATTTATTTGAGTCTGGACTAATCTTACTTTATCAGAAACAATCAGATCTGCACATACTGTTCTAGATGAGGTCTCACTAAGTCCTTATGCAATAATATTAGTTTTTAACCATCTCCACTAGACGTATTTTATGGCTTGGATATCTGATAGTCATTTGTCATGTTTGCATAATCACAGCAAACAGTCATCTTTTACTCAGTCATGCTAGGACTTTCACAGGACTTTCTTTATGCTGCTTATCTCTGTGAAGATAAAAGAAGTCTTCATCTTTAATCACTTGAATTTTGAGTTGCCGTAGGCTATTCTATGTCTATCATTCCAACTATCAGAGCCAAGCAACTCTTCTGCATACTGTACTGAAATTGATCTGTACTTGAATATGTTTTTTTTAAAAAGTGTCATTGGCTTAACCTAAATAAAGGGATCAGGGCAAGGAAAAATTCAGAAAAATAATTAAAATCTTAGTAAGTATGGAATCCTAAAGTCTTACCTTTACAGAAAGCTTTTTTTATTCGTGTTTTTCTGGTTTTAATAGAATCACAGCCTATGGGTTAATCTATATAGAATCATCGCATCATGGAATCTTTGAATCATGGAATTCTTTGGTTTGGAAAGGACCTTTAGAGCTCATCTAGCCCAACCCACCTGCAGTGGGTTGGGACATCTTCAACTAGACCAGCTTGCTCAGAGCCCCATCCAACCTGGCCTTGAATATTTCCAGGGATTGGGCCTTCACTGTCTCCCTGGGCAACGTGTTCCAGTGTTTCACGACCCTCATGGTAAAACACTTCTTCCTTAAATCCGGTCTAAATCCACCATCCCTTAGATTAAAACCATTACTCCTTGTCCTGTCACAACCAGCCTTGTCGAAAAGATTGTCCCTGTCTTTCCTATAGGCCCTCTTTAAGTAGTGAAAGGCTGCAATAAAGTCTCCGTGCAGCCTTCTCTTCTCCAGGCTGAACAACCCAAGCTCTCTCAGTCTTTCCTCACAGGAGAGGTACTCCAGTCTTCGTACCATCTTTGTGGCCCTCCTCTGGAACCGCTCCAAAAGGTCCATGTCTTTCTTGTGCTGAGAGCTCCAAAGCTGGACACAGGATTCCAGGAGGGGTCTCATGAGAGTGGAGTAAAGAGGCAGAATCCCTTCTCTTGACCTGCTGGCCACGCTTCTTGTGATGCAGCCGAGGATACCGTTGGCCTTCTGGGTTGTGAGCACACATTGGTGGCTTATATCCAGCTTTTCATCCTGTGGAGTCCTGGCTGGACGAGAGGGGACATAGCTTGGTGCCGTTGAGCAACCCAGGTTCCGATCCGGAGGTGAGCCTTAAGAGCGGCGAACACGGAACCCTGTTGGGAAGGCAGAGCGATGAGCTCAGGACACTGGAGCAGGGGGACCGTCACGTCGCCGTTTCCTGCCGCACTGTCACTTCCTGCCACGCTGTCGTTTCCTGCCACAGCACTGCTTCCGCATCGATAGGCGAAGCCTTGCGCCAACGGCAACGAGTTGCAGTAGTTTTGCCTATATATGGTTAGGGGTCTAACCAATCAGCTGCTGTAATTGCTTTGCTATGTAAACCTTGTTTTTCTGACTAATAAAGGTTGAATGATCAATACTCATATTGGGGTGACATCGTTACAACGGATCCATAACCCACGCCAACATCATCCACCACTACCTCCAAGTCCTTCTCAACAGGGCTGCTTTCACTCCCTTCATCCCCCAGTATTGTTGTCAGGGGTTGCCCCGACCCAGGTGCGGGACCTTGCACTTGGCCTTATTGAACCTCATGAGGTTCACGCAAGCCCACCTCTCCAGCTTGTTCATATTTTTTGGATCACATCCCGTCCTTCTGGCCTGTCAATTGCACCACTCAGCTTGATGTCATCTGCAAAATTGTTGAGGGTGCACTTGATCTCTCCGTCTATGTCATTGATGGAAATCTTAAACAGCACTGGTCCCAGTATGGACCCCTGAGGGGCACCACTTGTCAACAGCATCCATTTGGACATTGAGCTGTTGACCATTGCCCTCTGGATGTGATCATCCAACTAACTGCTTATCCACCGAACAGTCCACCCATCAAATCTGTGTCTCTCCAATTTAGAGAGAAGCATGTTGTGTGGAACTGTGTCAAAAGCTTTACAGAAGTCCAGATAGATAACATCCATTGCTTTTCCCTTGTCCGCTTATGCAGTCACTCCATCATAGAAAGCCACTAAGTTGGTCAGGCAGGACTTGCCCTTGGTGAAGCCATGCTGGCGGTCTCGAATCACCTCCCTGTCCTCTATGTGCCTTAGCATAGCTCCTAGGAGGATCTTCCCTGGCACAGTGGTGAGGTTGACAGGTTGGTAGTTCCCAGGGTCCTCCTTTGTACCCTTTTTAAAAATGGGTGCAATGCTTCCCTTTTGCCACCACTTGTCACTGGAATTCGTACACACATGACGATGAGGCATGTCACGAAGTAATTACAAAGGAGGTTTCAGGAGTCTCTTTTTCTCAAAGAACTTTATTATTTAAATGGAACGTAAAGTTTTTTTTGTTTAAAATCATATATACATATTTCATATTTAAAAATTCAATATCATACATGTATGAATTGTACACTATGCATTTTTTAGATATGACTGTGCATACATCCATTTACGCTCATCTGCATTTTTACTTCTAACCATTCTTCCATTTTACGTTAAAATACATTTTTCTCCACACAAACACACACACACACAAAACCCCTCTTACATACCTGCTCTCTAAAAACAGGCTGAGAAACAGAAATGCAGGATTGTAGGAAATGTAATAACATCTACTGGCTCAAAATACAAGGGACTAAATGCAAAACAAGCTTGGAGCTTACTAGTGGGAAACAACAGAAAAGAGAAAACCCTCTCTGCCTTTAATTTGCCTTCTTCATTACCAGAAACAGACATTTCTAAAACTTATGAACAAAACTATTGTTGTACTGATCAATCCTACGGTAGAAAACTATGCAGTGATTTTCTGTTCTCACCCCTTCAGGTTTTATTTCAGTCTTTAATAGTCAATGGCTTAAGCCCTAAAATCTGATGTTTAATTTTAAAGCGTATTATTAAGACTTCAAGTTTAACTGCATAATTTGTTATCTTGATTTTCAATATTAACCCAAATAACAAGCTGTTAAAAAGTGAACTCTTTTAAAACTGTGTACCAGCCCTTCATGGTTATGACATTGGACAAATTTCCAGTGTTACAAAGACCTTGTTGACTATTTGCAGCGTAAGCTTTATTTTCTGTACTCAGTGAATAGTCTCAGGAGCTGGAAGGATTCCAAAACAGTAAGTTGAAAAGGATATAACTTTTTTTGTGGCTGTATCTGGAAGAACAGTGAGGCAATCTGCATTCCTGCTGTATCTGTGTTGTAAGTAGGCCACAAAGCCAGCTGAGATTGTGTTATTTCTGCCTCATCAGTTAGCAACTTTGGATGAGAAGGCAGATATGATTTATGGAGGAACAGAAGCTGACAGAGCCCAGCTGGAAACATTCATACTATGAGAGCTGAAATGCAAAAAAATGGGTTAGCGTTGAAATGCAAAATGTAATCTGGGTCATACAAATGGAAATAAGTGATTCATTCTCATAAAACTGCCAGACAATAGCCCCAAAATAATAATGTTTGTGTCTTCTGTCTTTGATTAGACATGCTAGTAATACATTAAATACTGTAAGGGTATTCTCCCTTCCTCCTCCTGTCATACAGACTAAACTCTATTGCAGACAAAAAGCTATTGCTGCCTGAAGGTGGTTCGATGACCTACAAAAAACAAGTTAGCAGTCTATCCCAGATGAGGGTGGAAAGGTGTCTGCACACATAACCTTCACAGTTCGTATTTATTGTCAAGCTTGTTGGCTAGAGCAGCAAACAGCATGTTTATATCAATTTCACATTTCATACACAACTTATTCCAGCAAAAACAAAAGGATCTTGATTTAAAATTAGAAAAAAAACTTTAAAAAATCCTACTGTTTTTCCTGTTTTTCCATAGACATATTAAAAATGGTCATGGTGATTGTATAAACTTGTGTGGGACTTTCTGGAAGAAATTTATTTGTAGGCTGTTTATGTGTTATTCTGTTTCTTTTAAGCAATAAAATGAAACTACTGAACTTATGCCTAAAACAATAAAATGTGCATCGAGAACTAAAGTTGAATTCTATGCATTGGATATATTTACAATGCATATTTAGATAAGATCTGAGCATGTTAGGGCCCTAATTTACTATTTACCCAGTTATAGTCCTGCACGTACACTCTGACACCTTCTACCTTGGTTGACCACACTGCTGTGAGTGTCCTGGGTGTACAAGAGTTGCTATATGTTAACTTGGGTCTCCCTGGTGAAACTATATGAAGCTTCTCCTCCCCTTTATTCTCTTATAATCCTGACAAAAAAGGGCTTAGGAAGAAGAACAGCTACTGATGTCACTGGTGTAGTGCCTGTTTAAAATGATATCTCTGTCCACATTACCCGATCAAGCAACTTAAATCAAACAGAAATAATAAGGGTGTATGTCCCGAAAGGCTACAGCAGCTAAAAAGGTGTGATGGCATCCACTGAAGTACCAATTACCCTTGACTAACACAGACTTTTGCAGTCCTGAGTATACCATAACCCAGATTCAATGGGTGATGAGAAGGAGATCACTTACACTAAGAATTCTCTCTTGCCTGGTGTTTGTGGATGTATCTTGGAAGACTGGACTTGTGAATTCTCATTTTTAGCAGCTCAAGAAGATGCAGCTCTTTGCCTTGCAAATGTGTGCTGCATGGTAGAGAAAAAAAATTATAAAAAGTTATGATTTCCAATCTTGGTTGTTGTTTTATTTTTAATATTATTTTTCCCCAAGAAAAGGGTTGTAAAACCATATTGGGGAAAAGTTACAGCCCCGAACCACTGAAGATTGTTACAGTAAAAATATTACCGACTGATTAATAAAAAACATGATTGGAGAGGGAGGGGAAGGTGAGATTTGGTCTGAAAACATAAAGCTGTTTCATAAACCATATGCTACACTCAATTTATCCTTTTTCCTTGAACACACAAGAAATCTACATGGTTCCAATTTCAGAACTGTTGTTTCAGATTTAAAACTGAATTTTAAATGTGTATGGCAAAATGTCCTATAGATTCTGGGGGAAGATACCACTACTCTTTTTGATCTCCTGCGGCATAGAAAGCTGTCATCACATCCACTGCATAGTATTACCATACCACTGCCTTGCCTCTCCTCCTTTTTCCTTCTTCCTGATCTATTGATATCCTGTTCTGTAGTGCTCTATTTTTATAACCTTAATCAGTTTTTCTTGGTACCTATATTTACTTACAAACACTTTTTTTTTTCATTTCCTCATAAAATATCCTACTTTTTTTTTTGTCTAATATTTTTTACTCCCTTGCACTTCTCTGAAATTTGTATCTTTCTTCTGTGCTGATTACCTCCCTTACCTTAGTTTCTTCCTTACTATTCCTCTGTTCCCTCCAGCGAGCTTTCTTCTGCTAATCATGTCCTCATTAACCTGTTTTCTATCTGAAGTGTTCTCATTATTTTTCTTATATACTTCATATAATTGTCTCTGTACTTCTAATTTCCTAGTCAGAGGCACATATGGTGAGGATATTTCAATATAGACAACTTTGTTATTAGAACTGAAAAAGGACTCAAGGAAGGTTTTTTTATACGAAAAATTTATAAATTCCATCTTGCAAAAGTTACTCTATGGCAAAGGTAACTTTATTTAAACAATGAAAAATAAATTAAACTCCATATAAAGTTGAAACACAGTCCAGATTTTCATTTTTAAGATAATACTTGCATACTAATTTTTTAGTCGTTGTTCTGTGTTGGACCTGTAATATAGCTGAAACTTACAGATTTACCATCAACTCTATTTGTCACTTTTATACCATATAATGATTAGACTAAAAATACTCTGTTAAAACATAACTTACTAATTTTATTACTTAGTATTAAAGACATAAAACGTATTCTAGAAGTGGTAGTGTTAGGTTACTGTATGCTAATAATCTGGTGTCTTTTAACTCTGCTTAAGAGGACATATCTTTTTTTTATACATTTCTTATGAATTTGGCTCATTAAGAATAATTAAAATGTAGCAAAACCATTACCTTAGTGGACTTCTTTAGTTTTTGTTTCTATTTTGGAAGGGCAAAAGTTTTTTCAACCTATTGTTTAATGAAGATCCACTAAAAAGATTTTAAAAATTCCTCTTAAAAAGTTGCTTTTGATATTCTCTCTCAAAATCTGTTTTACTGAAAAGACATTACCGAGATCAGTGGAAGACTTCCTCTTGGTAGAACGGATTCAGAATCTCCTTATGGCAACTTCCAATTAGAGATTATCAGCCAAGTCACCAGCATCACCAGTGCTTTGAAAACCCACTGGTAGTATAGAAAACCTTTAGGTTCCTCACTGAAATAGTTTTTTAGGACTATGATTCACTGATTTTATAAGTAAAAAGAAGAAGGACAGAAGGGTTAGAACTTGCAAAGCATAACAGCAGAAAACATGCAGCATGTCACTCCTAATCTATGAAAGGAAGACATGCTGTGATTATTTTGAGGAGCTGTAAAAACTGGAATTGCAACAGTAAATAGAACAGAGAAATAGGAAACACATACTTCAACAGCTGCTTACCTTAGCCTATCATTTCTTTACAGAGGTAACCAGCAGTAGGTCAAAATTTAATCTGAAAGTTTACAATGATGTTTCATAAAATGGACCGTTTCCTCCTCACACTGTATCTCAGTATATTTCTCATGTTATTTCTGTGAAATCTTTGAAGTAACAGCCAGATCAGACATGTAGGTACCTAACAGGATTTCATTCTCTTGGAATCATTTTCATGAAACTTTACCATGCTGCTGATTGCCTACCTTTGAGCCTGTGTTATTTACTTTTAAATTCTGCCAGCATCAAGGCTCCAAAACCTTTTCTTCACCTCCTTAAACTGAGAGTTGTTCAGCTATCAGTACAAAATGAAGAGTTAAGAAAAGAAGAAATTGATGTAACTTGTGTAATGCCAAGTCCAACCCTCACCATTCTATGATTCTATGATTCTATGATTCTAAAATGTAAGAACTCAGTAGGAGTCATGTATGACACATAACCACAAGGGACAGACAGATGCCACTTTGACAGTAGAAGGATAATCATCTTAGCAGCAATTGGATTTGAATGTGTTTAGAAGCTCATCCCTTCTTCTCTGACCCCACTCCCCACCCCAAATCCTGCCATAGCGTGCATGGAGCAACAAATATAAAACTTGATACTTAGCTACACTTCATTAAATTTTTTGTCTTTCACACTCTTTGTATGTTTTGACCTTAACTCTGAATAATGTGTTGATGAAATTGTAACTATTTCTTTTTATAAACAACCTATTTCATTCCAGTGATTTTCAGTTAATATTTTTTTGTGTGACTTTCAATCTCCAATTTTAGTAAAATAAAGTATCTAAGAGTCCTGAAGTCTGTAACCCTTGCTGAAAATTATCAAATATGCAACTGTAATCATACAGACCTTTGAAATATTAATCATATGACAAGGTCAATATTATTGAAAAATATTATTGAAAAATATTAATAAACTCTCTGGTTACAGTGCAGCAAGCATTTTCAGGCAACACTCTGCACTTGCAATCCTGGGATCCTAATATGCAGAGTTACAGTGCTTGCAACTCTCTACAATATTTTTGTGAGTAAAATGTAATTATTATTTATTTGCTTAATAAAAAGTCAGATGCATTCTGCATAAATCCCTCCTAAAAAGCCATTTTTTCAGACAACAGTTCAGATCACTCACTTTCCTTCACTGACTGATCTGCATTTATGCCATCTCATGAATTTTCCTGCTCAAGTAGATACCCAGATATAATAAGACATCCTGGACAGATAGGCTTTCATCTCACATTATATCCCACCATCAAAAAGCACTGCCTAAACTGTTTCAAAATTTAGTAATTCTGATCATAAATAACCTCAGCTACTTGCTGTTATGGCCCAATGGAAAATCTTTATGTAGCAGCCTAATAAACAACCCACTTGCTCTGGGTTTTGAAAGCTTATGTTTTATGTTCTCATCTTTGGAAAGATTGGACCCAGAACTCTCACCTGCAGGGTGCCTCAGTAACTAAGGTATTCATTCTAGGTGATGCCATGCTCTTATCTATCTATGATGGACTCACAAAAGGAAGCATTATGGGTTATGTGCCTCACTGTCTGAGCTTTGATACACTGGAATTTGAAAGTGTAGAGTAACTAACCATGATCCACATTCATGTTAGCTCTTTCTAGGAAAACAAACTATTGGCTTGTGCAACCCCTTCTGTGGTTTACCTTATCTAGATTGCTTCCCAGGCAGACCTTGTTAGTGACCTGTACCACACATCACCTTGCATATGATGTGTACCACACTGCAGAAACTGGCTGGTTTAGATTTCTAATAGCTGTATTGTCTATGAATTCTGTTCCATATCATTGTACAGATAGATACAGAAGCTAAAACCTATTTAACTATCATTTACAATTTTAAAAATTCTTTTCATTGGGAGACTAGATCTGCTTGATGTGCAGTCCACGCATTCTTTTCAAGATATTTCATACCAAATAAGAGTGGCTTGCTTCTCATAAACATAATTTCATTTCAAAAATAATAATCCATTTCACATATATTTCCCAATTTTATATCACTATTCCCATGTACTCTCAATTGTCTCTTAAAATAAACTATATGAATAAAATATCATTATTTTATTTTTGTTTGAAGACCAAAGTTTCTTAGATATCCTACTTTCTTCTCCTTTCAGCCTGAAGTTGCCTACCTTTGAATAATCCTCTTGGGGTTGTGTTCACACAAAATGAAAGAGTATATATGGATATTTCACACGTCCCCATCAGTTTTCTAATGAAGTTCTTTACCTTAAATCTTCATTTTCTTCATGTTATTTTAGGTTACTTAACAGGTAATATCGACAGAGTATTGCTGTTGTGTCCACCTACTTAGTCCCAAGAATCAGAAATAGGAGCAATTTTTTAAGCCAGTTTTAAACTTTGCTTTTCATATAATACTTGATTATATCTGAAGTCCCTACAAATATTTGCAGTTAAATTTAAGTCTTTCTAAATACCTGTATAGGATAAGTTCTGAATAGCCTAAGTCCAACAGAGTTGAGTGATTCATTTTCATCAATACCTATGCCTTCAATAAAAAAATAAATATTAAAAAAAAAAGTCTAGTTCTTGCACCCACATTTTGGCACTGCCTAGCTCTATATTGCAGAGCAGACTGTACCCTCTCAATTCAAACAAGGCACAGCAATGCTGAATCTTTGATACTAAGAGTTTATTGGAACATTTGACTAAGCATCTGTCTGTGAAAAGATGCCCTACCACCTGAACTACGGCATCATATAGTAATCAATGGCATTGCTGGACTTGTCAAATGCAAGAGGAAAGACATACTCAGACTGAGGCATCAAGAGCAGAAGAGTTAACAAAGGAAGCAATTGACTTGTGCGTATCTTATCAGACAAAAGTAAGGGGGGATAGCCCATCGCTGTAAACCAAGTGATCTGTAGGGTGCAGCGGAGGCTGGGCAGACAGAGATTGCTTCGGATAAAGAACAGATGGCCCCTGGAAGTGCACACCAAGATGCCCGCTACAAAGGCATGTCAAACTGCTGAGTCCCACTTCTGACGACACAACATTCCATGCCAAGGGCCAAATGACACATAATAACTGACTTAGTCCCGCCTCACAAAAAGATTTTCAAACATATAAAAATTGGCACTTGAAAAC
>Ga0065711_1011770_pt1 | contig 11448 bp, 8 predicted proteins | sample Hoacrofraction12_FD_59098 | JGI IMG/M metagenome (GOLD analysis project Ga0065711, IMG submission 59098) | Hoatzin crop microbial communities from Cojedes, Venezuela - Epithelial fraction 12 v2 (version 2) | ecosystem: Host-associated > Birds > Digestive system > Esophagus > Crop | place... | reverse complement strand
TCCCTGAGCAGCCTGGGCCAGGGCTCCGTCACCCTCAGAGGGAAGAAGTTCTTCCTCCTGTTCAGCTGGAACTTCCTCTGCTTCAGTTTGTGCCCGTTGCCCCTTGTCCTGTTGCTGGGCACCACTGAAAAGAGTCTAGCCCCATCCTCCTGACCCCCACCCTTCAGATATTTATTAGCATTTATAAGGTCCCCTCTCTGCCTTCTCTTCTGTGTTGTACTGGTGTGAGGCAAGTATAGTTTCCAATGCCTTCATAGATAACACCAAGGCAGCACAAGCATCAGTACATGCTAATAAGCACAAAACGTATCCAGAGCTCCTTGGTGGTTCTACACCTTTGCTAGCTCATGCTGCTGTGTCTCTTCTGCCAGTGCAGGTCACAAAATCTCATTTAGCTGCTGTGCTTGAAGAAGGGAGGTGCCAATAAACTCCCAACATTCTGGCTGTCTTATGATCCAGTTTGTCATTTGGATTCGTGTTTACTGTAGTTAATGATTCAAAAATTATGAAATAGTTATCTAATCCAAATTTCTTTCAAAAATTGCATTAAAAAAATCCTGTTATGAATGGCTGATTTTGAACTGCTGTATGGGACCAGGTGATTCAGTATTGTGGGGTGGTATCACTGGAGCATCTGTCTGTGACGATGAGGCAGCCTGAAATTGCCAGTCGTTAAAGGGCAGGTGATACAATCATGCTACAACAGCACAGATATAGCTTGATTTGGCACATCAAGGTGATATAATTTTTCTCCGTGATTTTTTTTTTTTTTTTTTTTTGCTGTTAAATGACTTTCTCAAGACTTCCCTTTCAGAGATATGTGCTGGCAAGTTGCAATACCGCAGAGAAGGGAAGGTCCAGAGCCGCAGTAGGAGTAAGGAACTTAGAAAATGCAACTGGTGCGGAAGAGCGAACAAGGTCACTGGTGACAAGGCTCTCCTCCATCTGTGCAGGCACGCTCGTGAACAGAAGCATTCCAGCAACGTGGCATTTTGTCACATTATTCCTTTCCTTTTAAATTTCAATAGCTAGTTATTTGCCTGCCTTTGGGTAGAAGACAAAGCCCCTCTTTGTGCAGCCACACAGGGCGGCTATCTCATGTAACGGAGAAATGAAATGCAAATTTCTACGATAAGACAGGAACGGTGCTTGTCTGGGGAAGAAGGAAGCATTGTCTGGCCACAGGAGCAGAAGAAGGTGGTGTTGCCCAGTGCCTCTGACAGTCATTCCCAAAAGGTGGCAGAAACCACAATTTGTGGAGTCTTCTGATAACATTGATGTTAAAACCTCCCATGACCCCATTTCATCTTTCATATAATAGGGACCAAAATCACTCTGCTGTTTTGTGCAATTCAGCAAAGCATGTTAACCTGCACTTTTTTTTAAAGTACACAAGAAGATCCCCAGCTGTCGGCACAGAGAAATACACATGCTAAAGCATTTTGTAACATGGGGCCTGAGTAATTTTTAAAGGGCCTGGAGAAGATTAAGTGAGGATCATTAGAATTATTGAGTAAGAAACTCTTTTAACCATCATTTTTGTCTTTTTTTAAAATCCATTTTTCAAGGAAGTGGGAATTTTTATATTAAATGTTAATATTTTTCTTTTTATCTTTTTTTTTTTGGAGGTGTGGTACAGAGAGTAAATGAGTAGTTAAAAAAGAGTAAAGTAATAGAAAACTAATGCTGGAGCAGAGGCAAACCTTTGAGATATCACTCAGAAACTCCTTCGTTCCATATCGGCACTGAGGTGCATTGTGCACATGAAGAGCTATTCAGAGTTGAAATTGGTGACACAGTCAGGGGACGGTTTAACCTCTGGCATTAGCTAGAACTGGGCAGCAATATGAGCCAGTGCAGCAGTGCTAATTAATGCACCCTGAGGGGACACAACGAGGCATTGGCCCTGTGCACCTGAGACATACTTCTGTCAGCACTGAGGTGCCAATTAGTGTTCTCTCATAAAAATAACCCATGTTAAAAATATTAAAAAAGCAAAATTCCAAGTAATATAGATAAAACAAGATTTAGACATAAATAATAAAGTGGACTCAGTAATGCATCTCTCCAGTTCATGAACACAGGGCAGGACAAGCTCTGCTGTAGCTGCAGTCACTGAAATGCAGAAGCTTCATTCCCGGGTTGGGCAGCAGCATCTCTGCTAACAAAGTTCACCCTGCCTGGGCTGAGAGCTGACAGAACTCACACCCATCATCTCAGGGCAACCTCCAGTGGAGAGCAGGGATGAACATCTCAGGGCCACCACCTCTGCAACTAGCATGGGGATATCTTGGAAAGGATCTCTGGCTACACTGATGGCGGGCACAAAATAAACCTGTTTCAGACTGGAAAAGAAACAAGGAAAGGATTTGATTCCTTTTCCCTTTCTGGTTTGAGTAGTGCATTGTCCTTTTCAGGCTTTCAGTTTCAATGAATTCACTAATAAAAGTCACCAAACACTCAGCAGTCCTCAAGCTGAAAACCACTGCATAGAAAATCAAGCTGTTATGGGAGGATGGCAAGCTCTTGGCTTCATCAGATGACCTGTTCTCGACAGCCGGGCAAGGAAGTATTTTGTCCAACCTAGATAGAGTCATGTTAACCTGAGGTTTAGGGTGGATGGGGGATCTTAAGCATGTATCCTTTTGAAATATCTCAATGCTGCTGATGAAGAAGATCCCAAGGACCTTAACTTCATGTCAAAGACAAACCTTCAGTACAGCTTGCTAGAAAATTGTCTTCCCCCAGATGGCTACAAGATCGATGATGGGATTGACAGAAGTGAGTATATACCCTACAATATGCTACTATTCCTCTAAAAAACATTTTATCAGAGTTTAATATGGTAATAGGACATGATTGTATGGGGCACTACTTTACAACAGCCGGGATGGTAGGAGAGAGGAACCATTTGGCAAATCAGGCCAGACCAAATGGCATTCATTTGGTTAATCACCAGCTATTAAAATAGCATCAAATCATAGCAACCTATTTGTTTATCATTCAGTGCACAATTTTCTGCACAGTATATTCATAACTGCTGTACCCAAGCTAATTTTAAATGAGCCAGTAAAGCCATTTTCCAGCACTCTTCTGGGAAATGGATCTGTGGACTGATCGATCTCTCTGCTTCTGGGGCTAAGGCCCCCCCCAAAATCAGAGCTGATGACATTGGTGTTTAAAATAAGCTGAATTTGGATTTAGACTAATTTTTAAAGCTCTGTGTGGTTTCAGTCTCTTGCATTACTCCAAAAATCATTCAACTTCCAGTGCCTCCAAGTAGATTATATCCCCCATGGTGTCTCCAAGCATGAATGTTCAGACACCGTTGCAGATCACTTTGTGATTTCTGTTAGAGACGACCTTCCACAGCTCCTTGGTGGTTTCTCTCTTTGTCGCCATGCATTCAGCAAATGATGAAATCCTTTTTCTTCAGCTCAGGACTATATCAATAACTTTGATTTTGGTCTTCAAAGTGCTGATTTTCTGTTTCTGAGGGCTGATACATCTCTGTTGGAGTAGAAGCCCTTTACAGTTTTGGGGAGAAAAACAGTAGAGCTGTGGTCTACGCAATGATTATATGATTTTAGTAGTGAGGGAGAAAATGGATGAAGGTGTGGTAGTAACAAGTACACAATGAAGTTCTGTTGTTTGTATTGCAGTAGAGCTTAAGGAGCCTTAGTGATGAACCTCTGGTCTCAGCAAAAGTGGAGGAATGAGTGGTACCTGCCCAAACCACTTTTTTCTGGAGAGTTCAATATTTATCCTCTGGAGCTGTTGGTGTCCTGCTAATCCAGACTCCTCACCTTTAACAGAGTTGCAGAGAAATTAGGACAAATTGTGGCTCTGAAGTTGGATCCAGTCTTGCACAAATTCCCACCATGTACACACCCTTGTGCCAGTGAAATAGGTATGTGTGTATTTTTAGGATGTGACGGGATACGATGAAACCTTAGAGCCATCTTAAGGCTAGCTGAATTGTTGGCTTGGCATTTCATTCTGCACATCAGTTGATTGGTCATTTTATCACCAGTTATGAAGTGAAATTAGATAATCTTGATGCCATATGGTATACAGTATTTATAGTTTCGTATGTTTTCCATATATGTGCACTACAGCCTGCTTTAGGGATTTGTTACGGTCCTTGTGTTTACAGGATTTGGGTCTTGGGTGAAAGAAGGAATTGACAGTTGCTAATGTTTGATTTAAACTGCTACTTTGGAGGCCACATGGGTGATCCCTAATTACAGTCAATTTACACTTTCTGTCCTTCACCAGGGAGGCTGTCGGGGCTCCCCAGGATGAGACCCCGTGTCCATGCAGCTCTGCTACCTCTGATAGCAATCAGGAGGGAGTGACCCCAGGGCACAGGGACAGAAGTCCGTGGGTGGCTGGGGATGCTTAACCTCCACCTGAGCTCCCCTCCCACACGGCCACGAGCACGTGGTGTCTCCTCCAGGTCTCTGACACAGGTAGGCTTAACCCTGAAGCATCCCTCCAAGGATTGTTGTCAGCATTAGGTTTAACTTCAGATTTCTTGCTTTCAATCAAAGTGCTCCATTCCCCTTGAAATCTTGATAAATAAGGAGCTACAGGATTAATTATGTGGGACATTAGTCACTCAATATGTGTCATTATTTTCTCAAAACAAGTCTAAATGAGCACCACAGAAGAGTCTGAGAGATCTGCACTTGGCGCTGACTCAAATGTGATAAAACAGGAGTGTATTCTCAACCCGAAACATTAGTTGCCTGGTACAGGTACCTGTGCTGGGGCCCTTAGTGAGTTGTAAGGTGTGAATACCCTTCATACAATTTCTTGACTGTTTTTCATCAACAAAGATCCCCATGTATATCTTCAGCTCCAGAGAAAGTAGTAGCAAAGCTGTGCTAAGCTTTAGAGCACACCTGTTTGTCTGCTTGAGACACCCCTCATCCCACTCCTCATTGGTGTCTCTGCTGCCGTGCCTTGGTCATTCAAAGTTATGGTAATGGCAGACACAAGAGAAACTGGCTGAAGCTAGACCATCGTTTTTTAAAAGGCAGTAAATAAAAACAGTGAACAACAAGCCCTGAGAGAGGAGAAGCAGTGTTCAATTGCCCTGTAAGAACCCAGTGAGCACTTGAACAAAGAGGAGTTAATAAATGTCACAGTCAGGTTTTTTTGGATAGGATTCTTGCAGAATACGATTTCATAATCCACTGTCTCTAGTGAACAACAAGACCTCTGTAAACACTCAATATTCAAATAGAAATTTGTTTCTTGTAGGCTTCCATGGCACAAAATAAAAGCTCTGTAAATCTGGGCCTCCATATGTGGTTCTCAGCTGGTGTAAGTCCCTGAATGAATTACATGTGAACAGAGAAATTAATGCTACACACATGGTGGCCAAACTTGAAAGGAAAAATTGCAACTAAGAATATACTGCAGTGGATTGTGAAATATTTGAAGATAAATGAAAGCTTGAGTCCTTGTTGAGATAATGCATCACTAATGCATTTCAAGGGAAATACAACTATCACAGAGAGATAGTACAATACTGAGATCACATTGGGGAGAGTCTGAGGACTTGCTCTGTGAAGTCAAGGACTGAATTTAAGCAGAATGCAAGCTAAAGGGGCAAATATGCAATGATGACTCTCTGCCATAATTTTGAGCAAAAAGTAATTGAGTAAAACACTTCTCCTTTTTTTAAAATACAGCAACTTACTGTTCCGGTAAATATGTATCTTATCCAGGTTCTGAAATTATTGTGCTCTGAAGCCACTTTTGTTAATCATTTGATGTCGATGATGAATTACCCAAGAGTTTTGGTACTTCTGAAACAGTTGAGATCTTTTTGTTGTTGTTTTTTTTCCCCCTTCTCCACTCAGCAGAGGAGGGAAGAATGTGCATGTTACAGTGAATTCTAAATGAGGCCTGTGCCTCCCCGGTTTGCAAAACACAAAGCAAAGCGGTAAAAATAATAAATAAAACAATTGAAACCCTCTTTAATCCATTCATGAGCTCGAGTGTTTCAAGTAGGCCATAATATTAAGACAAATTGTTCTGAAAGAGATGGATCAGAGGAAAGGGCTATTGGTTAAACAATGTCAGCCTATTTAATTGAATTACTTATTTGTAAGCACTTCATTTTCCCATGTCCAGGATTCTTACTGTTGATTCAAGGCTTAAGGCCTAAATAGAAAGGGCAACAACTGCAGTGTATTTTGATCCCAAACAAGCTGTGTCCTTTGAAATGCCAGCGCTCGGCGTTTGGAAGAATGCTGGAGTGCTTTGCCACAACAGAGGGCACCAGCAAAAGAGGTAATGAAAATATGTTACCCCTATGAATTCGACCTTACCTCAGCATACTGAGGGAACTTGATTGAGAATTTTTAAGCGTGATGTTATTTCTGTAACAGTTTGCTTATATTTATCACAAGGACACCTGGGACTGGGGTAGTACACCAAAAACGGGGTCGGGAGCCAGGAACTCTCAACTCAATCTTTGAGTTGATTTGGCAGGGTTTTCTAATGTATAAAATCTATAGTTTAGTCATGGGTGATTGCAAATGTTCATAGCCTTATGATCAAAATTTGAACTGTTTTCCATGTTGATGTTTTGCACGAGACAAGCAGTTGTGTTTCCCTTCCCTTGATGGACATCTTGTGCCTCGAACTCCACAACAGGGACAGAGGAAGCCACTGGGACTTGGACAACAGCAGCTCAGGCTGGAGCAGGAGAGAAGTAAAACTTGCAAGCTTTAGGCCAGAGTATCTATGCTGTTTCTATAGAGCGAGCTGCCCACTCTGGCATGCTCCTCTGTCCCAGCCACCTGGCTACTTCTGCCATATACATAGGAACAAATAGAAATTTGACTGTTTTTTCTCTTCTGCACCCATATCGGTTTTGTTTATAGGATGATTTTGAGGACAAGTGGTCCATGATTATGAAAAGCAGGGCCCGTCCATTGCCCAACTCTTTGAGTCACCTTTGGCAAAACTTTGGGAACACACTCCCACTGGCATGTCAAACAGGAGCCATAACATAACTGGAGTAAATATGTTGGTGAGGCACACTGACTTCGATAGGGATGACGCTAGAAAAAGGAAGCTTGAAATTTGTCCCTCCATGCAACTGTCCATATAATAAAACTCTGCTGAGTCACTTTTTAAAATTCAGCCAAATACTCTGTGAATCTCACCGAGTGACATTTGCCCAGTTTACTGTGTCCAGATCCTCAGTCACATTTCATTTATGGTGAGTGTATATAGCCTAGGGACCTCCTTTTCTGTTGCATTGTACTCCAAATGCCCATGGAATTCCATTTTTTTTAGAGGTTCAAACAGCTTTTCCCTGATTAGTACATGAGTGACACAGATTGATGACTGCTTCTGCCTACACTGGTGCCAGTGCCATAAAATAAGTTGACTTTGGTGCTGTGGGATCATGCTCTCAGTATCCTGAATGCCGAGTGCAGAATCTGGCTATTTTAGACTAAATTGCACTTCGATTGTGCTTGAAGGATCATGAAAAACGTGAGCAGGGGCATCGTGTTCCTTGAAAAAACACCATATACGAAATGGGCTGAATAAGGCACATTTTTATCTGGCAAAATTGCGAAGTATGGGATGCATTAGAAGCCATGTGTGTTGAATTTTTATTTTTTTAAGCTTTCATTTCAGGATTGGATGTTTTACTTGAAGAAATACCTTAGTGAAATACAGGTTAACAGGCTCAACAGAGCAATAATCGGGAGAAATTCTGTANNTCTATGCAAGGATCTGACTATTTGGCTGATAGATCTTAAAAATCTCTGGTGCTTCAAAGTACTCTTGTTCTGCTAACAAGCCCACCCATCTCTATGCCACTCGTATCACCTTTTTGCAATAAATTTTTCTGTCGCTAAAAGAAGTGTCTTTGTTTTGCCTAAAGTTCGAGGTGATATGATATTTCTTTCAGCTGGATCTAGTTCTCCCAAGCTGTGTCGAGGCATGGCTTTCCCTCCTGCTGAACACACAATTTTTGCAACTTTAATTGTAGGCAATTTTTTAAGAAGTACTAAAATAAGTTCCATAAATTGGAACTTTATGACCCAAGGAAATAACTTACCCAGGTGGAAGGGTCTGCATTTAGCGCATCTATCAACCCAGCTCCACAAAAACTGTGCAGCAAAACTCCTCTGGAGTTTCAACCTGCCCGTATATAGAGTGGTTTAATTTTGTAATTCCAGTTCCACGGAGAGTAGGACCACAAAATCAGCTCATGGGGCTACTTCAGTCTATCTAAAAAGCCTGTATGATCCTGTTACCTCTGCACTAGAGTCTTCATTTGTCCTCCCAACAGGTGGTAGTAAGAGAAGTGCCACCACCTCCACTTACAGACAAAGAGGTGGGATGCGAAGGAGGTTAAAGACTTACATGAGCTTGCTCAGGGATGGTACATTGAAATAAAAATTTCAGAGCACCAGGCTAATCCCTGTCTTCTTCTGCAACAGAGCAAACGGGCTGTGTGGCCACAGTGCAAGTTTTAAGGAGTTATTGTAAAGTCAAACTGCAAATCTTTTACCACTCTCTAGCTAACCAAACCCAAAGGCAAAAATGTTTCTTTGGAACCTAAAGATTTCATTTGCCGTCTTGCCTCCTTATTTTAGGAAGCTATTAGTTTAATACGATTTCAAATAACTCCTGAAATACTTTAAATACTCTATTTTAAACACCTTTTTTTTTTTAAGTACTACTACTTCACACAGTACTTTTTTCAGGTTTTGGGGGATTTGTATTTATTTTGATTGGAGCACTTTTTTTTCCTCTTTTTGCTCATCATGCCGTTCAAATGTATTTTAAACATTTTCTGGTCATGTCTGAGCTCTGAGCCTGATGTGTGCGAAGAGCATGGCTGCTCTGAACACACCACGTGCTAGAAGGATGAATATTAACTTTTGTTGTTTCAAAGTGACACTTTAATTGAAAAATTAAATATTTAATGAGCTATTTCTATCCAGAAGGGAGAGCGGAAAAAAACACTGTGGTTCATTCCCAGGCAAAACTCCTTCTGGAGTCTGGTACACTGTGAGGAGGCAGCCATGATGTAAGAGTGATTAGTGCTAACAGAGCCTGCGTATGGGACAGACACCCTTTGGGGGTGCTCATCTGCACCCCCAGCTCTTCTCCCAGCCCTCAGCACCTTTCCTACACCCCATAACATATAGCCTGTGTTCAATTTCAACTGGAAAACGTATCTGGCTGTGGCTCTTTATATGAGGCCTTACTCCATCAGTGTATCTGGGTAAAATTTGGTTCCGCTCTCATAAAACATTTTAATCAAAACAAATGCATTTCTAATTGAGCAAGGACCTCCCGGTAATCATAGAATCATAGAATGGTTTGGATTTTAAGGGACCTTAAAGATCATCTAGTTCCACCCTCCCTGCGTTGGGCAGGGACCCCTTCCACCAGACCAGAGTGCTCAAAGCCCCATCCAACCTGGCCTTGAGCACTGCCAGGGAGGGGGCAGCCACAGCTTCTCTGGGCGACCTATGCCAGGGCCTCACCACCCTCACAGTAAAAAAATTTCCTCCTTATATCTAGTCTAAATCTCCCTTCTTTCAGCTTGAAGCCATCACCCCTTTTTCTATCACTCCATGCCCTTGTAAAAAGCCCCTCTCCAGCTCTCTTGTAGGCCGCTTCTGGTAACCAAGGGCAGCAGAGCTGTTGAGTTCACTGGTTCATGTTTCTCTCCCTGTTCAGGAGACTAAACTAATTTATTTATGAAATCAAAACAACCCACCAGATTAGCCATATAACTAGGTAGCTGCATTGTTTAGATTCACTTGTTTGCTATCTCATGACATGCAAGTGAACAAGCTATATGTCGAAAGCGTTGGCGCTCTATCATGTATTATAGACTAGTCTGAAGTGCAAGAAAAAGATACTGCAGTGGGGCTACAAGCAGTAATTTTTTTTTCCAGTGAGCATATGCTGCGAGTGGGAAAGGACCGTATAATGTAAATGGAGGTTTCATTAGCGATGACATGTGGCAGTCCCCGGGTGAAGGAAGACAAAGCAAATCTGGGAGCACCTGTAGACTTTGTAGCCTTGTACCTATGCGGCAAAAGCATGTGCAGGGATGCACTGAGGGCAACGATGGGATCTGCTCTTCCCCCTTAGCCTCCCCTCAGGCCTCCCAGGAAATGCATGTTTGCCATGCTCAGGCAGTTTGGGTGCAGAATGAGTCCTTCTCTGTGCATCTGGCCTCCAGAAACCATTTTTTGCAAAAAAATATGCATGCCCTCGCTGCCACTGGAAGTTTTAATATTTCTATCAGAAAGGCAGAGGATGCGTTGGGAAATAATTTTTAGCCAAATGCCTCCCATGCACCCATCATTCTGGTTTTGTAAGTTCTTGCTTAGCTTTTCCAGAACCCTTGACGACTGGCCTGGCTGTGTTTCCTCTCCCCTGACTTTTTCCTTGCAGCAGGTAGGGGAAGGTGCCCCACGCGTTACGGGACTGACCGCGCTGAACGCTGAAGACCTTGCTGTCCCCGCAGGCACGCTGAGCATCTCCATCATCGCCCTTCCACCAGCTCGAGCGCTGATATTAACTGGACTCTGTGGCGGAGATGCTGGTGGCGTGAGATGCTGAGCTCAGCACCGCTTCATCGGGACGCGCAGATTCACCGCTGAGCTCAAGCGAGGTCTGAGTGATGGCCCCTTCGCTTCCCTCGGCTGGGTTTTATCGCTCAGATGCTTTTCGCTGCGTCAGGGCTCTGGAGATGATGGACGGCAGCGCAGAGGGGAAGAGGGGCCCCCCAGTCCCGGGGGGAGCGGAGGGGAGCGGAGGATGCGCGGGGTGCGGATGGCCTCTGCTGGGAGCCGCCGCTCACTGCAGCATCCCGGCCAGCCGGGCTTTGCCTCCGGGAGGGAGAGGTGAGGGCAGGGCAGCGCCTTGCACACCAAAACCCTCCCTTTCACCGGACCCCTCTGCTTTTGCTTTGTATTCCCCCCGCTCCACGCGAGCTGCCGGTCCACGAAGCCTTCGAAGGCTTTCGCTGCCCTTGTGTCCTGTCCCGAAGGCGGGCAGGCACCCCAAGGCGTCCGCCAGCACAACTGCCTCCAGCCTCCGCTGAGGAACCAGATGCAGCAGGGGAGGGGGAAAGACCAAAAAAACAAACAAAGGCAAAAAAGAAAAGAAAAAAAAAAATCCCTTCCATGGTTTGGCATGCCAAGTGGCGCGGGAGATGGGGGAGAGGAAGCGGCTGCGGGCTGGGGGCTATTTGGCACCCCCTCAGCCCACAAACGGTTTGGGTTTGAGCTGAGGAACAACCGACGTGCGCTAATGTAAAGTGTGTGTTTTCCGAAATTTCAAAAGCCCCTGTTGAAATTCAAAACGACGCCAACCGGTTGATTCTGCAGGCTGAGTTCCACAGAGTTGAAATCCTCCTAATAAATGGGGGGGGGGGCCTTT
>Ga0065711_1049144_pt1 | contig 11449 bp, 7 predicted proteins | sample Hoacrofraction12_FD_59098 | JGI IMG/M metagenome (GOLD analysis project Ga0065711, IMG submission 59098) | Hoatzin crop microbial communities from Cojedes, Venezuela - Epithelial fraction 12 v2 (version 2) | ecosystem: Host-associated > Birds > Digestive system > Esophagus > Crop | place... | reverse complement strand
CCCCCCCTTTTTTTTTTTTAAACAGACAGATTGCTTCAGCACTACTGTGAAAAAAAAATTGCCTACAGTCATGTTGCAAGAGAAAATAAAAAGGGTCTTCATCTATTTGCCATGTCATTAGGCCTTCAAAAGCATCCTATAGGGTTTACTTGCCTATCTATAAATTTTCTTTTTTCTGGTGTGCTGTACTGGTGTAATGGTTCCAGAAATCATTACACTTAGATCAGCCTGCACCTTTCCAACACAAGAACTCCTTAGGGGATATGCAGGAGAATGAGCGAAGGGATCCATTTCAGGCTTCAAATGCTACTGCCAAAATGCACAGCCGCTCAAAGAACCAATTGCTAACTTATTCAGGCAGCGGGCTGGGGAGCTGAAGTGACAATCTAAGTATTAACTACAAAAAATTAAGAAATTGTCCGTTCTCAAGTAAAGTTACCAAACTAAGTATATGAAACTATATGCAGAAAATGGAAAATTCGTAAAAGGGGACATTCATGCATAATGGTGCTTATCAAACCTTAGGAAACCAAGTGTAGAAGCTCTCTTCCCAAAATGCAAAGCTTGACAAATAGCTGGATAAATACATGTTAGGAGGAGTTCTTCTCTAGACAAAGATGTAAGGCTCTGATTGTTAAAGCCAACCATTATTCTGGATAAGTCCACCTACAGCAATACCATATAAAGCCAAAGACAGAGTGGCTGTTTTTTATTTGGGGTGGAAGAGTGGGGGGAGGTCTGGCACTCAAAAGGTTCACACAAAAAAACACAGTAGTAATGAATCATAAGATTATTCTTATGGGAGAATATACTTTCCTCCTCCAGTGATGAGATCATACGGAAAGCTCAAACACCACAGCAAACTGAACCCTAACAGACATCATTCTTTCGCCCAGATGGAATGTGTTCATTCTTTCACATCCCAAGTTCTTCAGCTCAGTGCACGGTGACACCAATGCGCAGTCTGCTGACTCAGCCTTTTTTTTCTCTCCCCAGTAAGTGGATGCTTGGTTTTTTACTCTCTGAAGAACTAAAAAGGATAAGCAGACTTAAATGATCAAACTCATATGGAAAACAGCATGACTGCAGCCACAGAAAAGATCATTTAAATGTATTAACAAGAGCAAGGAAAAACTGGGATTGCTCTGACTCTCAGTCTTTAGTATTTTTGTCAGTGATGTAACAATGAGGTTTTTTGAAAGTCATATCCCCCTACCACTTCTTCTGGTGATTCATGGGTTTTTTAGCTATGTTCTCAATTTACAGAAACCTAACAACATGTTCTTAAATGTGCAGCCTTTGTGGGGCAGAAGGAGCAGAAAGAGATGCTGATTCATCAAACGCCTGTTTAGGATTTTCAAACCATGTGGCACAAAGCTAGAAACTCCAAACACTTCCAATAACATCTTAAAATACACTTTTTTTAAAAAGCAGCTAAAGGCTGGTCCAAATATCAAGTTTTCTGTCTTGGCGGTGGTGTTTTGTAAGATGATTTTCCCTACTTGTTCCCGAACCCAACTGGCACATCACAGTGAAAATGTGTGTTCTCCACTATTAAAAAAAACAAACAACAAAAAAACCCCCTCACAACATACTATGTACTGTACCACTATTTTCTATTAATTGAAACAGACACTTTGTAGACAAAGTTGTCATGTGTTCTAAGCTGCTCCTCTGACTTAATAGTTAAGCTCCTTGTTAACATCTTAAAGTTAACATAAAAATGCTTCCAGTGCCCTCATATACTCCTCACATTATGGCCTGCTGAGAACCAGACTGAACTTAACTGTATCGATGAATCTTTATTTTCGGGAGTAGGGGAAGGTGTTTGGATTTGGGGGTGATGTGAGTGAGTAGAGGGGCACAACTTTGGATCACTTAAGTTTTTAACTCCTAATCTATTGCTTTAATTTTACTCATTTTTTGAACTCTAGCACTTTAGCCAAAAGCCAGTCTCAGAGGAAGCTGAGTACAATTACCATCTCTTCCTGCCAACTAAACCGGCATCCACATCACCAACAGGACATAATGAAAAAACATAATCCATTTGGGCTCAGCTACAGTTAACATAGTAATTCTTACAATAAACTTATTTTCTCAGTAACTCATCCTCAATTGAAAGGTAAGAACCTCAACTTTTTATGCTTTACTAAAATCTAGCCGAATATGCTGCTGCAGAGGAACATTACATGCTTAGTATAGCAGAAGGAACTACACCATGCTACGGTACTTGCATCCAACTTCAGATGATGTGGCCTGCCCACTCCAACACTTCAGCTAGTATAGAATTTACTTGCTATTCAGGTTTTAGAACGAGACTAATTTGAGACCAGCTGATTTATCTGACTGATTTTCATGCAGATTCTTCTTCTGACACTATAACCCCTCTGAGGACAAGAGTGGTTGTAATTTCTTCTAGCAGGTCAGGCTCAAACAAGAGCTGCTGTTGAAATGGGAGGTGAATGCGGAGGAAGTAGTTCCAGATTGCTTCTCTAACACCTCTCCTGCTAATGAGTTCATACTTGCTTGTGCCTAGAAAACTTTCGATTGATAACTGAGAGATTCATTCATCTCTCCCACTTTTTCTTCTCATGAGCTACTCAGAATACAGATTGGCTGCAACATCAGAAACTAGAGAGAAATCCTGTATAGGAAAAGTCTCAGCTAAAAGTAAAACTACTACTCTAAGGAGCAGGGGAAACTAAACCTAAACACTGGGACTAACAGCTGGCAAAGGAAAGGTGCTTTACTTCCAGCACAGGTATCTGCAATACCCCATTCCAGAGATTTAGCTGGTACACAGTTTCCTGAAGCTAAACTTTCTTTGCTCAATGAACAACTTTCAGTGGAAGAAAAATGCTTTTCTTCTCATATATAAAAACCATTACAGAATAAATTTATCTTGTTGCTATACATCTATTCCTTCACAAATCTGCCATTTTAGCTTGCTCCACAGCAGCAGGTGAAGGAAATCACTGCAGGACACTCAGGCAGAAAAAAACATCTAGAACAATAGCTTGATGTCAAAAAAAAGTCCACTTTTCACAAAGAATTACCAGTTTATAACCCCAGGAATTATTTTTCAACTTTGTTTCACATTCTATATTTAACATAATAGTATTTCATACAAGGCACGAAGTGATTTTGAGTTGGCAATTCAATATTGTCTCTAGGTTTGCCATGTGCAGATTCACATAAAAATTCACCTATTCTTTTCATTAAGAAATGGTATTTCAGATTGAAAATGCATGCTGGAGTCAGACTGCAATGCTTACAGTCCAGAACAGTATTCTAGAAATACTCATAGTCTTCAGGTTTCTGTACAAATTGTTTTTTAAATGGACAATAACACTTGGAGAAAGAACACACACTGAAACAATCTGGAACTGAGAGTTGAGAAATCAGAAGAGAGAACACGTTCTAGCCACAGTCAGTGCGAAGAGTGGCAAAAGCAGCTGAAGTTACACAGCATTTCAAAAGAAGAAGAATACTGTAAAGTTTTGTAGCATCTTAACATATTAACTGGTGCTGTATTGGTGGTCCACTGTAACAAAGTGATAGATGGACTTCATAAGTGCTAATCCCTAATTTATTCAAACTCAAAGTAAATCCACAGATATCCAAGAGAATAGGATGACAGTCAAACCAAGAAATAGCCACACTACAGACATGAACATTAATAAAAACAAAGGATTGATAGGACTTAATCATTACAGACTGAAAACCACAGATTTTGAATAGCATGAAACTAGTTATATTAATGATGTTTAACTGTATATATAATATGCAATAATATGCTATAACAGTAATATATATTATTACACATGTGACTATCCTTAGTTGCAATCTCCATCCTAAATTTAAATTCATAAATACTCTCTGAAGTCATCCTTTCAATTTTCGTCTCAAACTGAAGATGGCATTGACATGCCTAGCACGTATACATTTCAGGCAAGGAACTACTTAACCAGTGCAAGAAGTCACTTCTCAGATCTCAAACAGGAGATTGTATGGTTACCAAAACCCACGTATCACTTTTCAAAACAGGAACACAAATCAAAATCTAATACACAAAGGAAGGGATGTTTTTTAGGCAATTACTTCAGCAGACAAAAAGGAATGACCATATGCTGTCTTGTTTTTTAAAAATAACAAAATTCTTAACTTTTATCATCCGTAGTACACATTGCCTTCTATGAAACCAGAGACGCTCAAAACTATTATCTAAAAAACCATGATCGAACTCAGGACTTCACCTCCATCACCTAGTTTTCCATAGGTTACCTTCTAACCCGGATTTTTTTTCCCCTTACTGGTTTGTATTACTGTACTATCCAGATATTTATCTATTTTTGTGTCTGTTACGACAAACAGTTTTTCACAGCTTGCACTTGATGTTCAAGGTTTTCCTTGTAACTAATTTGGACTGAAAAAACTGCAGCACTGCAATGTTGTATGTGTCCAAAAAGCATGCTCAGCCTTGGTACAGACAATACTTTAGATGCTTGAAACAAAATGTGAGGTTTTAAATCTTCGCAAAGAATTTACTTTGAACAATTAGGCATTACAAAGTTTGTCCAAACTTTACTGTCAAAAAAAACCAGGTTTACTTAAAATTCCAAGTTATGAGATGGAGAAGTAAGAGCTTGAATATACTGGAATTTTGTACACAAGATTTGGTCCTTACCTTGTATCTAAACCTAGTGATAACTTCATGGAAGTATTTTATTAAAAGTCTTCATTATTTAGCTTTGAGATAAGGTTTTCAATGAAAGAAGCTGCAAGTGACAAAAGCAATATTTTCCCAGCTTCTTCTAGGATTTTCTGCATTTTTCATCCTACGAAGAATCATGAAGGCTTTTTTCACTAAATGTTTCCAACAGATGTTTTGAAAAAAAATAAATCAGACCTACACAGTGGCTGGCTGTTTCAGGAGGGTGGCACAGAAATCTTTTCAGCCATTATTTTTATACTGGTAAAATAAAGTCTTACATTTAAACTCCACAGAACCATGAAACAAGATAGTTCAGTTTACGCTTCCTCCATGCGCTCATCCATATTCTTGTTTTCTTTTATCCTCTTACACAGGGTGTTCTCTTAGACATGGAACTTTTGGTAGTTTATCCAGATATTTTTCCTGAAAATACTGCATTGTTATAACCAAATCCATTTTTCCACTGATTCTTCAAACATATTTCTCAAGGGCATTTACCACTTTACTTACACTAAAAGGTTATGCAGAATTTATGCAGTAATTTAAATAGATTACGTTTCCTCAGTGCAGATTTGATACAGTGGCATTGCAAGCCAAAGGTTTTGCCACAGTATGGTTAATACTGCCTGGATAGTGATTTTACCTAACAGTAAAACAGAAGATGATTCTTACCACGATCTTTCACCCATCTCAAGACAGATTTTTATCAAAAGTCCGTTTCTCAGTTTGTCCACCTTTTCACAAAGCTAACTGAAAACAAGCCTTACAGCACGATCTGGAAGTGAACCAATTTGTAAGCACCAGGGTACACTGTAATTCAAAGCAGCTAACTGCCATAAAATTAATACCTTTACCGAACAAGAACAATAATGACAGATTTAAAAGTTGAAAGATTTTAGCTGAAAGATCTCAAAGACCAGAGCCAAAAGCTAGCCAGATACATTACTACTTTCCTGAGAATAGTCTACTTTCGATAGTTTGTTGTTTTCCTTGCTACAGTTCCATGAATCCGAGCCCAGTCATACTGTGGAACACCTTTTTAAGTGGGCATGAAAAACAACATCATCTTCAGCAACTAGACTGGCAGTTGATGATTTCCTGTGAAAAACCACTTAAGATAGATTTCCTATCTTCTATACATATTTAAACAAAAAGTGACCTTATTATGTTATTTCTTAAGCTTTGAATACATGGTACAAATCACAGCTTTCAAAGTCCAGATTCCCAGGGGAATCTGAGCTCCCGAACACACACTGCAACAGAATCTGTCGTTACATTACCATCGCTGCAGATCACGTAACTCATTTTACTTTCAGATAAAGAATGCCCTACTCCACCTGGAGTAGTGAGATAGTAGCATTTTATACGTTATCTATTAAATATAATGGCTGCCTCTGATGTACAGAGCTGTGTAAAGGGAATGTGTCTGATCTTTGATTGAGAGATTATAGCCCCAGTGTTAATATACGAATGTGCAATTCATAGTTCATTACAAGAAAGATTCTTGTACGAAGTGTCTTTCTAAAACTTAATTTCACCTAAAAAACACAAAGCTACATATCATGTTTGTTAATTGAGCACTTGCTTTTAAATACCGAGTTGACATTAACATGAATTAAACGAGGACACTGTGGGTCCACTGCAGAAATGAGACATGTTATCTAGTAGCAAAGGACACAGAAAAGCCTACATGTAAGTGCCTTGGTATCTGCTGGCAAGTTTTGTTCTGAGACTTCCGAGGTCTGCGTAAGTACTGGAGTATTACCTCCAGCAGAAGAAAATTAATTTAGGGTCCCCAGTTAGATACATTGGATACAGAAAGTCTACTGAATTGATTAGTAGCCAACTCAACAAGGGTGGAGGTAGCTAGGTGGTGATGTCATGAGGCCACTCTAACATCTCTACAAAGGTTGTCAAGACAAGTTCCTGACGTTGCAAAAAGGCAAGTGTCATGACCATCTTCCAGCCATACAAGAACAAAGGTTCGGGAAGCCAGGGGCTCCAGGGGTTACAGTAAGTAGTTTGACTTCTAACTGGTAAGTTATTACTGGTGAATTTCTCAGCGGTCAATACCAGCTCTGATACTGTTTAATGTCCTTGTTAATGACCAGGAAAATAGGATGGAATGCAACTTCAACACTGCCAAGTTTCAGCATCCGTGCAGGGACAGGAACGACTCTCACACATTGATGCAATGCACAGTCAGTTCCCTTTATTGCTCCGCTTGCATGGTTATATACATTTTTCATATCTGTACACGCGATCACGCTTATTCGGATAGGCTACAGACGTAAATCACGCACTGTTCACGCACCCCATATTCCCTTATGATTGGTAACTGTGCACTAACGCCAATAGCAACAGACTGCCTCCACGTCCTTGAACACATCTTGTTTTTGCTAACCCACATCATGTGCACTATCAGAACTTTCTCAATTGCGATTCTTAGCTGCCCTTTCCAGCGGCCTGTTCAGTTATGCTAACTGTTTTGCTTAAGCGGCCTAGTCATGCTAACTCTCAAGCTGCATCAACCCCAACACAGCACGTCTGCAGATGGCTTCCCCTAAACTGGGATAGATTGATATGCTGGACAGTAGAGCTACTGTTCAGAGGAGTCTCAGCAGGTTGGAGAGACCTGCTGACCAAAACCTCAAGAAATTCCAAGGGCAAAAACTTGCCCCTGGGACAAAATAATCACCATGATGTAGAAGGTGATTATTCCCCTCTATTCAGACCATGTCTGGCATATTGTGCCCAGTTTTGGGCTTCCCAGCTGGAAGACTTTGCCAAATTGGAGTAAATCATACAGAAAACCATTAAGGGGGCTAAAGAAAAAGATGCATCAGGAGAGGCTGAGACAGCCATGTTTGTTCAGTCTTAAGCTACGGCAGGAATGTAACTGCCATTTGCAACTACTCAATAGGTCATTACAGAGAACACAGAGTCAAAATCTTCTTAGAAGTGAACAACAGAAAGGTAAAGAGGTAATGGTCAAAAGTTGCATGAAATGAGCTTTCAAATAGGTAAGTAAAAGTTGCACCAAGAGAGCAGTTAAACACTGGAACAGGTTGCCCAGAGCAGCTGTGGAATCTCCATCCTTGGAGATTTCAAAATTCAGCTGGACAAGTTCTTGAGCAACCTGACCTAACTTAGATGATGGCCCCTTCCAAGCAGTGTACAGCAGCAGATGAGCCGCAAGAATTCCCACCTTGACTAAGTCATTCTATGGCTCTAGAATAAATAAAATTCCTTTGAGATGGTCCCACTGAATTGCAGACCTATTGTAAATACCTTATTTATGGCACAGTGCTTAGCATCTCACTTTATTGGAATGTTCTTCACAAAACAGCATCATGCATTTCACACTTGAAGTTTCAACCAGCCTCTCCTTCTGTAGCCTATAAATAAAGATTTTTAACACCAGTAGTTCTAATGCTCAATGTCTAAAACTAAGAGGTTTAAATAAACTACGTAGTATTTATATCACTGACCTGTACTACAAAATAAATGTCTTGGCAAAATCCATTTTACTAAGCTATTTTAGATTCTCATGATTAGCAAAGTAACTCACTGCATTTGATTGTGAAAAGGAAACAAAACACTACAGTTCTCAACTACGGATGAACAAGCAAGAGCAAACCAAAAACCATTGAACTCAAGGATCTGGTAAGCAAAGATCCAAGAGAAAGCAGACCCCTCAGTATCTTCCTTTCTAGACCAAACCAATAAAGTTTTCAGTCTTTACCGATTTGTAGCTCTTCCTAAACTCCTAATTCTTTTCACTATTAACAAAACCAAAATACCCCATGAAACTATTAGAGGTATAGTGAAGTGAGGCAGAGATTTTGAGCACATTACTCTGAGCAGCGTCTTGGCTGAACTAATGTGGAAGGATTACTCCAGCACCTTATATGCAATACTTAAAAAAACCAAATATGGCTCCCTTACCTCCCCTTTTTAAAGCACCCAACAGATGCATAGATAGGAATCAAAATCAGTACCTCACTGGAGTAAGGCAGAAAAAGTAAAACGTGGTTTCAAAAGAAGGATCTCCAACCAGCTCAGTGAATACCTCAAAAGCAGACAGTATCCTACTCACAATTTAAGTTCCAAGCAATGATGCCAGATTACACTTATTAAACATTACAGATGTGCTTAAGACCATGACAAACATTCTTCCTGAAGACTACCAGCATTTTCTAAACCCATTATAAAATCACAAGAAAAGAGATCGGGGTAGTTTCAGGTTACTGAAACAAAAAAATCACTAACATTTTCATAGGCAACTGCAAAATCAGGGAAGCATCCATCGTTTCAGAAATCCTAATATTCTGAGAAGACATACCATACCTAGAACAAAGCTATTTTCTGTTCCTCACAAAAAGCAGCAGCAGCAAAGACAAAGCAACACCTCAATTTTCTCAAGTCAATCTTGAAATACTTTCTGTTCCCTAAAATAAACGTACTGGTAAAAGCTTAGTCTTGTGCCATATTTATTCTACGCCACCTTTTTCTTCTTTAGAGAGCAATTCATGTATTCTACAGCATATGTAAGAGGCAACGATTTTCTCTACTTAAAAGACAAGGCAAATAAGTTTCCTAACCTGGCACTTTACCACAGCAGCTCAGTAAACTGTTCTAATATTCATGCTAGTTCTTTATCTCATACACACACATGTATTTTCAATACACACACTTCACATTTTTAGATTTGATATCAATTATACACAAAAATCACCTTAAAAATAAGGAAATATTAGAAATAAGAATAAGTAAATTAACAAGTTCTAGAAATCTCAAACAAAAAAAATCAGGCTAAATTAATTCATTAGGTATCTTACCATTTTCAACAGTAATTTCTGAGACTGCAAAAAGTGGTGTGCAATTGTGGTAAAATTACCCACGGTCGGATAACAAGACAAAAAGACGCAGTCTTTTGTGCAGTAAGCCTTGCTTCTTTGCATACTCTCCTCCCAACAAAGCATGCAGGATTGCTTCATGAATTTCTGAAATCTCCTGACAAGTCTGTACTACAGAATAACTTCAAATATAAACGCATCTCTTCACAATCTTGTCATTATTTCCATTTACTGTACCTACAACTGCTGCCTTGTACAGAAAGATCTCATGAGCATTCCGGTGTTACGTATTCAATACAGGCATTTATGATAATCTGTAAAACAAAGGAATACTGAATTTCCACTTACACACCTATCTACAGTAGAGTTCTACCCCTGTTTTGAGCACGGGTTTCCATGTACAAATTCCACGACAATTCAAGAAGAGGTTACTATCATCAAGTTCACCCAATCTGGAAGCATTCTGCTTCCACTTTATTTATCGTTTACATTTGCCTTTGAACACAGTCAAAGTTACGACCTACATCAAAATATGAATTCAAATGTCATACCAAACTACTGCATTTACTCACTGAACAGCATATTTTTATTTCAGTCTTCTCTTTGATCCAAACTACTTTTTGGTAAGTCTAATTCAGCTTTATTTTGAGTAACACTGATTTCTTTCACACAATTTAATCTCTAAATATCACTTTTTAAACAAGTGATTTTTTCACTCCTCCTACTCTCTGCTTATTACTGATATCCTTCTGAAATGGTCACTCACATAGCTATTTCAGAAATCCTACTTCCAGGTTTGACTTCAAGTCAAACTTCAAGTTGACTAAGTTTTAGCCTCTAACTTGAAGAAAGTCCCGATTCCACCCTACATACACCTTAATTCCTCACTCTTCCAACAATTTCTACTAAAACTTCCCTCAAGGTACTAAGGCTTGTCTTTTCAAAATCTAGTCCCTTAGATATAAACCCACTTTCATACACTCTCCTATCAAATGCAGCTTAAATTAACCTGTAATCATTTAGACCTGTGATCATTTTTCCTCTGGATATCCTTCATCTGGTGCTATTCAACAACAAACATCAAAAAATTTCACATTTCCCAAAGTCTGCAGTTTGGCTTTATCAGTTAATGATTTTGATGACAAGGTAGTAAAGATGATTTGATCTACAAGTTCTACCACTATTTCACAGTAGCCATGCTTAATTTAAAAAGAAAAATATTTTTTCAGGAGCTGGAGGAGGGACTCGGGTTATTCTGTCCCATAATATATGTGCTACTGTAATTCTAACAGAAGGGACAGGTTATTTTTACATTAATGAGGCTATAAGCAAAAGGCTTGAAGCATTCTACTCTTCCTCTCCAAACTAGTAGCCAAAGAACAGCACAAGCAGCAACATGAAAATCAATGCTAGACTTCACTGCAAAAGTATTTTGAGTCTCAGTGACCCACTTTTAACTTTGAATACTAGCAGATGATTGTAGTAACTAATTCAATCTAGTGAATAATTAACACTAACATTTGTGCATTCATTACATCCAATGTTCCATCCTAGAAAAAGGGATGATCTACACGCACCACGAACCACTGAGTAGACACTGTTTGATTTTCTCACGATGTCAGCTGTTTCATGTATCTCTTGCAATAAAAATTAAGCAGTTAGAGTGAAGTGGCAGTAAGCACACAGCCCCTGAACAGGTGTATCAATGCAATGTGTGCTCTGAACACTTGTTTGAGGGGGTTTTATCCATGCACCGTAGCTACTATAAACGGACATTTGAATTGTGATCTCCATGAGTAAAACAAAAAACATACCTTGCCTCTCAAATAGGTCTATCACCAAAAGCCTATAAAAATGGTTTGGGGTTTGGGGAGGG
>Ga0065711_1049143_pt1 | contig 11450 bp, 9 predicted proteins | sample Hoacrofraction12_FD_59098 | JGI IMG/M metagenome (GOLD analysis project Ga0065711, IMG submission 59098) | Hoatzin crop microbial communities from Cojedes, Venezuela - Epithelial fraction 12 v2 (version 2) | ecosystem: Host-associated > Birds > Digestive system > Esophagus > Crop | place... | reverse complement strand
CCCCCCCCCCCCCTTCATAGCCAGAAAAAAAATATGCAGAATTAATTATTTAATTTCAGGACAGAAAACATTCTCCTCCTTGTGAGAGGCTATTTTGAATGCTGAGGTTTTGGCAAATTTTATTGCGGCTTAACATTTATAAGCCCATATATTGCCCTTGAAAGCATAAACTTCATGTTACTCGAGCTCGGAGATTTTTACAAATAATAAACCAGCGGAACAACAGGAGTTTGGTTCTCCTGAAGCACTTGAAGAACTTGACTGCATTTTGACAAATTTTTTTGTTGTTTATGTGTGCATTTAGATGGGTGTAGTTCATCTAGAAGGGTGAGGTGGAGACTGCCTGGTACAGTCACTTCACGCCCAGCAGCAGGCTGGTGAAAGCATTTGCCTGGGTGGTGGGAGACCTGCGGCCGAATTCCCTTTGCTGTTTGGTGACTGTAGTTCATGCGTTCACCCCTGGAGCCATTGGGTCTCCAGAGCTTGGTGGTGTCAGCAGCCACCTTTGCTAAACCAGTTACAATTTGTGAACAAAACTATGGTTGTTTACTGGTGGGGGGAAGCTTTGCTGTGCCTTGCTCCTGTGGGCTTGCTAGGTTGAGGCAGAAAAGGTCAGTGATGTAAAAATTTACTATGAGCTGGACAACCTTGTAGTTCTTCTGTTTTATGCCAGAATGATTCCTCTAACAATGAAAAAGTATTCAAACATGAAACAGCAATTGTCAGACTGAGTGAGGTTGTTTTGTGGGCTGACGATTCTTTCTTCTGGTGTCCTACATTAACTCAGGAGTATTGGGCATCATCAGGTTTCTATACGTATTTCTGTTGGATGCATTAGGAGTGTTGCCAGCAGCTGGAGGGAGATGATTCTTCTCCTTTACTCAGCACTGGTGAGGCCTCACCTGGAGTGCTGTGTCCGGGTCTGGGCTCCCCACTACAGGAGGGATATGGACATACTGGATAGGGTCCAGCGAAGGACCATGAAGATAATGAAGGGACTGGAGCATCTCTCCTGTGAGGAGAGGCCAAGAGAGCTGGGACTGCTCAGCCTGAAGAAGGCTCAGGGAGGATCTCAGCAATGTGTATAAATAGCTGGAGGGAAAGTGCAAAGAAGAGGAAGACAGGCTCTTCTCAGTGGGGCCCAGTGACAGGACTGGAGACAAGGGGCACAAACTGAAACACAGGAGGTTCCCACTGAACATCAGGAAACACTTTTTTACTGCGGAAAGTGGCCGAGTACTGGCACAGGCTGCTCAGAGAGGTTGTGGAGTCTCTCATGAGCTGGGGATACTCAACAGCCATCTGGACATGGTCCTGGGCAGCCAGCTCTAGGTGACCCTGCTGGAGCAGGAAGGTTGGACCAGAAGCCTCCAGAGGTCCCTTCCAACCTCGCCTTCTGTGGTGTGCAGGTGAAGTGAAATGGCTGAGGACATACAGCAATCTGAGGCAAAAGACCCAGCTCACCTTGCTCTGGGTGTGTTGCATGGTACTGCATGGGCGTGTGGGACCTCGTACCTCACGGGCTTTAGACCCACGCTGCGGTGGTTGAAGTGGGGAGGGCAGCACTGTGGCCGAGCACTGCCCTGTGCTGGGGCTGAGGGGAAGCTGTGAGCCTCACGTTCTCACCCCCGGGCACTGCTGGGGTCGATGGGCTGACGGCCACAACGGCGTTAAGGTGAAAGAGCCCCGCGTCTCCTGCCCCGGCGGCCGTGGTAGGTGTCCCTTAGTACCGAGGGTGTCGCCTTCGGAGTTGTCACCGCTCCTCCGCCTGCGCGTACAGGACATTTCTGTTCGCTGGTTGCGATGGGGAGGTACCAGAGGAAGACCAAGAGGGATGCCCTCTCATCAGCCTTCCTCCCCCTGGGAAGCGCAGGGTGTTCGTGCCCTTGAACCGGTCAGCGTTGGGGCGATTTGTGCTGCTCGAGAAGATTTAAAAACAGAGCAGTGCCCTGGGCTTTCTGACGGCCGGAGACCGATGCAGACCCCGGGGAGTGGCTGAAAGTCTTCCCACTGCTGCCGCTGGGTTTTGAATTAAATATTCAAATCCTCTCTGTTGCTTTTACCACTCCTGGGGAGTCCTCTCCCTGCTGTTTCCCAGTCCCCTGCTCCCCCTGCCCACCTCGGGTGCTAGCTGGCTCTCCTTTCAGCTCCCCTCTACCCTCACCCTGCGCTTTCGAGTGCACACACCCTGCGTTTGAACTGCCTCGGACTTGCTCTAAACCTGGAGACCATCTGGCTCGAGGTTTTGGAGGTAAAAGGGCAAACAGCTCTGCAGGCAATTGCAGCATTTAAAAGGGAAAGCAGTTTGTCAGAAGATGGAGGGGAAAAAAATAATGAGGTATGATCTTGTATGGTCCTCTGCGTGCAGCTGAGCTCTTACCATTCAGAGAAAATGAGCAGCAAGAGTTTTTAGATTATCCGTGACCGTTGTTTTGTCTCAGGGCTGCTGTTCTGTCGTAGAAAGAAGAATAATGTTTATTCAACATTACCTGTAGCGTATGCAACGTGTAACGTGGCTGAAGTCTGTGGTAGACTCACGGGCCACTCACCTTAAGTGTGCAACAGAAATAAAAACCTGTATTTGTCGTGATTGTTAATCAGGACCCTGCACATCAACTTTAGCAAGGCTGCAAGTCTAATTTCTGTGTGTGGAAATTCAGACAAGGACAACTTTAGGATGCTAGCATGCAAAATTAATTGAATTGTTTTTTTCAGTGATTGGACACTCTTAAGTCACAACCTTACGATTATCAGGGTATATCCCAGCCTTTTCTACCTCCCCTTTACTTTAGGAGAGAATTTGACTGCCCTGGTAAAAAAAAATCTCTGTTCTCTAAATACTACAAATATATTGTCTTTCTGATGTAGAGCCTGCTGTCTGTTTTGTAGAGAACGGGAGTATAGTTTGGGCTGGAAGTCAGACCGTGGGGTGCTGCTGCTCGATGTTTTCATGCCAGCTGAAGCCTTCTCCTACGCTGGAGCAACTTGAGTGAGCTTGGTGGGGTGGCTTTTCTGCAGCTGCAGCATCACCTGTGGTTCCTCCTCCCCCATCCTCCTCCCTTGTTCTCAGTGCTGGATACTTCTGTTGCTTAACGCTGGATTTACCAGCCAGGTGAAAATTAAAATAAGTTGCACCTACCCTGTCTTACTAGACTGACTTAGGTGTCTCACGGATAGTGTCTCCGTTGCCTCCTCACCTCTAAAAAGCAAATGCCATTTCTTTGTAACCTTGCTTGGTAGTAGGTTGGTGGGTTTTTTTAATCCTCTGTGTTGTGCAGACAAGAGAGGAGGACCGTATAAAGGGCAAAGTGGTTTAGAGAAAAGGTGAAAGATGATAGGGGGGGAAGTGCTGGGATTGCCTAGCAGAGGTTGAAAATAAACAGGTAGGGAGCCAGTCAGCTTTGAGGAGGATCTTTTAAACTATGTGCAAATTCAAACACTGCTTTGTAATTTTACGTGTGCTAACATGAGGCACATGACTCAGAGAATTGGCTCCAGCTGCTCTTGATGGTATTTAGGAACTTCTACTGAAAAAAAAGAGAAAGCACTTCAGTGTAGTTCTCCTGTGTTTACTGTTCCGGTAGAAACCAACAAATACTTGGTGAGAGATTGTTTTATTTTCTTCTTTCACTTGCTTATTTGGGTTTTGCTCTCACTTTCTCTCCTTTTACTTGATAAACATTTCCAGAGAAAGACACTGAGTGAATTTTTTTTTTTTTTCAGTTATGCCATCTATAACTCTGTTTTTGTTTGTTGTAGGGGTCTCGGGTCTGGCTGCGAGAAAATAATCAGCATTATCCCAGTACTGTTCATTCCTGTGCGGAAGGAGTCGTCGTATTCAGGACAGACTATGGTCAGGTATGGACATTGCTCCTCTGTGTTTTCTCCTGTTTGCCACTCTGTGGAAAAGAAGCTCCTGTCCTTGCAGCGAGGGCATAGGGGAAACTAAAAGCCTAAGGATGGTGAATAAAACATTCATTTTGTATGACCTGAATGTGCAACTTTGGGTTTAATAGCTCTTTCCATTGCCTGTCCGGTCAGTTGCTATGACTGTGCCTGACAAAGCTGAAGCAATGCCGTGAGAGCCTTGTTCCACGTAGGTCAGGGATGATGTAGTTTACTGGAAGTTGGTGCCTCTCCACATTTGTGTTCCCTTATGGTAACAGAGAGGGGTGGCTGGCCCATGGCACTGTCATCGCGGTGACGGGGCGTCGCTGATCGTGGGGAGGCAGCAAGGCAACACCTCCCGCAGCAACACCGGGGCAGCTCCACCAGCTGCTGCTGCGAGAGGACTGTGGAGGAACGGGACCGTTACTCCCCTCTCATTACTTTTTTGCTTTGGATTTGGTTTGATTTCTTGTATGTTTGTTTTTTTAATTTTAACTGCTTCCTGGCTGTCAGGCGCTCCTTGCTCTGCCTGCCTGCGGGGATGGAGATGGGTCCCAGCATCTTCTCAGGTTACCTCGGCCGTCTCAGGCAGTGCATGCCTGCCTGTCTGGCTGCCAGCTGGTGAAGGAAGCTGGTATGGAGCTTGTTTCCCCCCCCTTTTTTTTGTAATTTTCCTTTTTGACACCCAGAAGAGGGAAGAACTAGCCCTGCCAGTTGCTGACAGCTTGGAAGTGCTCTGCTTTCTCACACACTTATTTTTTATTTATCTATTTATTCTACTCTCTATAAGGCCATGGTTTATCCAGACCTAGCTTCCTGCAGCTTCCCTGAAGAAATTTCAGTTTTAGGTTGAGTTGGATATAAACAATTACACTGAGAGAGTCATTAACCTCTGGAGGACACTGACTTTTGGAGGATGTTCCCTCAGGTTTGCTTCCTTTTCTTAGTTATTTGTACCAGGTGAAGGTAGCTTCAGGTAGTGAACGAGGCTCAGAAGAGCATGGTAGACTGGAAAATGTGCTGCCTGTTCTTGCTGCCTTCTTTTAACGCCTTTCTGGGTAAGCTTGGTGGAAGAGCATGTCTTTCAGAGCCAGGGAACCCTTACTTTCCTTGCATGCCTTTTTCCAGGCAGGAAAGGAACCATACAGATTTGCAGAGTAGTTTTTGATAGGCAAGATGTAACCACCTCGTGGTTAAATTGTTGCTGTCCTGGCAGTGAGGGATGAAAATGAGGGTGAAACAACTGGGTCTGAGTCAGAGAAAACGATGTCTTCCTCAGAGTCCCTGGGTGGCTGGCAAAGGAGACGGGGTGACAGAACGGAGGTCATATCCAAGCACTGGTGTCTGATCATGTGTCTGGTGGCAAACCTAGTTGTGCTCTACATCCCTGGGGAGGCAGGGAGATGAGTGTCACTGCTGTCCTCAGCATCTGAAGAGGTAGTCAGGGAGCCCAGCTCCCTGATAGCTCTTGCGTTCCCACTCCCATCCACAGCCCTCATAATGTCACCGGTTGGTTCTCATGCCAGTGATGAAAATATTAGACAGCAAGATTTAGTGCACCCTCAGCAAGTTTGCAGATGACACCAAGCTGAGTGGTGCAGTCGACAGCTGAGGGACGAGTACCATCCAGAGGACCTGGACAAGCTCGAGAAGTGGACCCATGAAATTCAATAAGGCCAAGTGGAAGGCCCTGCATCTGGGTGGGGGCAACCCCCAGTATCAATACAGGCTGGGGGATGAAGGGATTGAGAGCAGCCCTGAGGAGAACTTGGGGGTACTGGTGGATAAGAAACTGGACATAAGCTGACAATGTGCGCTCGCAGCCCAGAAGGCCGACTGTATCCTGGGCTGCATCAAAAGCAGCATGGCCAGCAGGTTGAGGGAGGTGATTCTGCCCCTCTGCTCTGCTCTGCTGAGACCCCACCTGGAGTCCTGCATCCAGCTCTGGAGCCCTCAGCACAGGAGAGACATGGACGTGTTGGAGCGGGTCCAGAGGAGGGGCACAAAAGTCATCTGGGGGCTGGAGCATCTCTGCCACGAGGAAAGGCTAAGAGAGTTGGGGCTGTTCAGCCTGCAGAAGGCTGCGGGGAGACCTGATTGCAGCCTTTCAGTACCTGAAGGGGGCCTACAGGAAAGATGGGGACAGAATTTTTAGCAGGACCTTTTGTGATAGAACAAGGGGTAATGGTTTTAAACTAAAAGAGGGTAGATTTAGACTGGATATAAGGAAGAAATTTTTTACCGTAAGGGTGGTGAAACCCTGGAACGGGTTGCCCAGAGAGGTAGCGGAGGCCCCATCCCTGGAAACATTCATTGTCAGGCTCGATGGGGCTCTGAGCAACCTGGTCTAGTTGAAGATGTCCCTGCTAGTGCAGGGGGTGTTGGACTAGATGGCCTCTAAAGGTCCCTTCCAACCTAAAGCATTCCATGCTCCTTTGTACCTGTGCCAAGTGACCAGTTATATTGGATTGGTGACCCAGACACAAGTGGTATCGAGGAAGACATGCACAAAACCAGACTGAGAGCAACTGCCACTAAGTGCAAAGCCTGTTTCTCACAGAGAAACAAGAAGGCCACCTGTGTGCTGGTGTGTTTTCTGTGGGTTACATGTTAAACTGTGCATTTAGTGTTGCTCGGATTTGGGAGGTTGCATATTTAGATGTGTCCCACTGAAATTTGAGAGAGAGGCCGAGACTGTCTCCTCTGTTGGCTCGCTGAAGCTGAAAAAAGAAGGATCCATCACATTAAAGCATCACCATTACATTTGGGTTGCAGAGTACGAAGTCCACCATGTGTGTTGTTACACTAACATGTGCTCTGAGCGGTGTCCAGCATCGGGCCTTTCATTGAAACATGCCCTCTCCAGCTCCTAGTAGGAGAGACCCAAGTGCTTATAGGAGGGGCTACCTGCAGTTTTCACAGGATTTTGTAATTGGACACGTAGCTGTAAAGAGCCTGACGTTTAGCAGTGTTTTCAGCTTCAAAACCCTTACGGGAACCACAGTTCATGTTGTAAAACGGACAGCTGGCTTTGGTGCCCTAGGAAAGGGTGGCAGAGCTAATGTTGGCATCTGCAAGCGGAAAAGGAGCTTGCTAATGGACTTGTGTGCATGTGTTATGTGTGATATACATGCACCCTTTCCGTGGTGCATATAATGCAAGCTGAAACTTCAGGTAAGATGGAAAAAGCCTCAAGTCATTACCACGATACCATCTTACTGGTTACATTTCCTTGGAAAACTTTGGTGCTATAAGCATCGCTGGGAAAAAAAACAAACCAACCCAAAACCAACCCAACTTCTTTGGTTTGGCCTGCTCATGTTAAAAGCAGGTGGTGCGAAGAGGGAAGGGCGTAGGGAGCAGCCGTCAGACCCGTGGCGTGGCATGCAGCTCCTCGGCAGGTCTGAGCTGGCTGCTGCCCAGCCGAAGGCGTACTAGCGATTCACTGCGTTTGATAACTTTAATCCTTTTCAAGACTTATGTCTCCAGGAGTGCACTTTGTGTGTATAAGCACTGTGCCAGCTGACATTGCCCAATTAATATTTTTTCTCCCATTGCTGTTCCTGATGTGCTTTTAGACCACCCTTCCCTTGCTGTTTGGTTCCCCATGGGCTGCAGAAGGCTGCAAGTGGGTGAAAGGAAACTGAGCTAATGCCCAACCGTTACATCTGATAACTTGGTGATCCCTACGATGCTGTATATCATTTTGAAGAACGAGGCAGGGGAAGCAAGGGGTGAGGTTGCAGAAGTATGGGGTGATGATGCTTTTTGAAGCGTGGCTGGTGTATTGATTCCCAGACCAATTTGACGGCTGCAGCTCGTGTTCAAGTCTAATGACAAACTGGTGGAAGTGTTGGGACTTTATCAAAGCACAGCGTTGTTATTCATCTTCTCTGATTCGGTAGCTTCTACTAGACTTTGCTTTTCTTGCCTTTCCACTGAGCATTTTGCATGGCTTCTGAAGATGTGATTGATGAGATGGTGGGACAAGGAAGGTGTGTTTGCTGGAGTTGTGCTCAGGTTTTGCATTTATAAGTTCGGACTTCAAGTCTTTGCCAATGTCATTTTGCAGAATAATGGAAATACCATAGCACAGTACATTACGTCTTAATTTCCTCTTTCTGTTCTGTTCTGAAGGGTGAAATAATTTTGCCACAAAAACCTGCGGCGGCATACGGTTGTGTGCCGAAGGGGTGTTGGTTGTAGGGAATCCTACCCAATGCCAATACTCTCTCTTGTGAGAATATGCCATAACCTTTCAGCATTTTAAATTAAAAGTTCCGTATCGGGTATTGAATCCCTTTTTGATAGTCACGTGGTGATATAATTGCACCTCAAATATTCTTGTGCTGCCTAAGCAGTCCATTAGTTAATTATTGTTGAAGTCCATTAGTTAATTATTGTTAAAGACGGTTATGTTATTGCCTTCTGCTGTTGTCACCCTCTGCGTGAGACGGTTGTAAAACTAGTTGATTTGATAAGGCTGCGTGGAATATCGGATACATATGACAGAGCATACTGAAAAAGGGAATTTCAGATTGTAGGTTTGGGTTTCCCTCAGCAAAGAGCTATGGAACAGTGTTAACTCTTTATGAAAAAACGAAAAACGTGGCACTGTATGGGGGTAGATGAAAGCCTCAGTAAATACAGGGAGGGGAAGAGTACATCACAGCCATGTTTCACCACCCCAACGGAGATGAAAGGTGTGACATCCCTCTCGGCACGTGTTCGTGGTGCTGGGCTGCAGCTGGCTCTGGAGTGCCTCTCCAAAGCCTGCTGCAGGCTGGCCTTCAAAAACGAAGGGTCTGCAATGACTCGAGAAGCTGCGATGAGCAGACAATTCATATTGTGAGTGGCTTTCTCTTTATAAGCGCTTCCCAGATGCTTTCCAGCAGAGAAGATGCTGTACCCATTTGCTGTTTGGTGGGTGGGTTTGTTGGTTTGGGTTTTGTTCCATTAGTGTGCACAGAGGTGGTGGTGAAGGACTCTGTGCCTTATGTTTTGGAAACATGACGTCTCTGAATATACAGAGTGGGTCAGTGCAGTCTATGAATGCTCAGACTTAGAAACATAAATCCTAATCTTTCTCTGTGTGTGTATATATATGTATTTAAGATGGCATTACAGTTACCACGTCTTTTTTCATGTGTGAAGGTATTTTTGCTACCTCTATTTTTAGGGTTAAAATGATTTTTTCCTTAAGGGTTTTACTTACAGTACAGCAGACGTTTCCTTGTCACCATATTCTGTAAATTTTTAATGAAGTTGTGTAAGCTTATAAAGTACTCAAGTGAATGTTTAAATAAAATGTTAAAAGCCCTGCTGTCACTGTGTGCTTTGTTTGAAATTACTTACTTGAGTATATTTGGTAGACCATCAGTAGCTCCGCTGAGAAAAAAACCTCTTTCCAGTTTCTCTCCTTCTCTTTTCTGAATAGTGTGAACTTCAGATAAAAACCAGGTTTTCCCCTTACATGAAATGGGACTGCGTTGTGCTCTTAATTTGTACAGACACACTTGAAACTGTCCCCAGAAAAAGCACAGATAGCAAATAGCAAAAGCTTGTTGGGGAGTGAAATCTTTTGGAAGAGCTGAAGAGCTGTCTGGTGTTACATGGCATTAGTTTCAAGTAGATCTTTCTTGTCTCCTAACCAGGACTTTCTACTTTTTCTTCCATTTGTACATCCAAATATATATATAAAAATAACACCAAGAAGTGTATAGTCAGCATTTCTGCCCCCGCTCCTCACCCTTTCTCTTAATGTGGTCATGGTGTGTTCTGTGAGGAGCACTGTGTTTAAGCCTGTGAGTGTTGGGGCTTTCAGAACAGCACCTGAGAGCACACAATTTTAATAATGCCCGTTCCCTTGCAAGGGAGATTTTCTGTAAATGTAGGACATAACGTGTGTGTGTGTGTTGGGGAAGTCTGAATTTCTGAAGACACTCATCCAGGGAGAAGTAAAAGTTCAATCGATGGCTGCAAACTGTCCCGAGTCCGACACTGAAATTTCAGGGTATTTAATTGCATACCTGCTTAATTGGCTGAGAGAAGCTGTTAAATCAAATATGTTATAAATAGAAACAGCTGAGTGATAATATCCTGAAAATGTAGGCTCTTTAAAAACAGATGTCACATTTCACCAGTAAAGACCTTGCCAGTTAAACCAGCTTTCTGTGATCTTTCTTTACAAAGAAGCCCTTCACGGCGTGGTGTTATGTCAGCAAACAGAGTCCCGCTCAGTATCCTGCGCTTCAAACCAGAGGCACCTGTAAATGGTTTGGTCAGCAGCAAAAGTATTTTTTTCCTGTGTGTTTAACTTAATGTGGCTCTTCTGGGGTATTTCTGCCTCTCAGGAATGGGAAGGCTGCAGATGTTCCTTGTTAAACCCAGCTCAAGTATTTTTTTTCCATAGAGGTTTTCACTTTTTATTCACTTTTTTTTGTTCCCGTCTCCTCCTCATCCCTGGTTTGAAGGCTGGAAGAGTTGCTCCTTGTGACCTCACTCAGAAAAGTTGGACCTGGGCTTTGTTTGAGGACTGGGGTTTGTTTTTTCTTTTTTGCTTGGTTTGGGGCATTCTTTTTGTTTGAATTTTGAGTTAGCAATAGGGCTATGTTGAAGTTACAATGTGGTTATACTGGGAGAGTTCAAGTTTTCCTCATTTTTGGTTTAAAATTAAAAAAAAAAAACGCAGCATATTCCCAAACCTGCCTGCAATGGATAAGCACTCCTCATAAGGGCTCTTTTCTTCCCCTTGTGTCCTTTCTCGCCCTCGCTCGGGACTCTCTTGTGCGAGCCTTCGCTGCTGTGAGGAGCCCTTTTCAACAAGAGTCTTCCGTTCATATTCACAGGGCATGAATAACACCACTGAAGTCACTTGGCTGAAGTTATGAAGTCGGTGGGACTGTTTATCAGTAAACGCTGTGTTTGGCTGCGCCGGTCCATAGGATCGGGCATCGGAGAAGTAAATCCTTCTGGACAAGGATTTTCTTAGTTATCGTTGAAAAGCGTCGTGCTCGCTTCTGGCTCTTCCGTGTGATCCATGTGAAGTCTCAACAAAATTTCCAAACAGTGTTTTTTTGGACATTTTCCCGAATTCAGTATCTGTTACCCATGAAATACACCCTTACAAGGGAGCATTCTGAAGAAGCCCTTTGTGCGCTCCCTTGTGTATACAGCCTCTTAAGAAAATACACAAATATATGCAGTGGGCTTTGGTCTTGGCCGCTCTTAGCGTCAAATGAATCCATCTCTTTTTGAGAACTTTGTTTTTGAAGACTTCCATGCCTTTTAATTCAATGGTGCTTATGAAGAGTAGCGACTACCCACTCCGGCCTTCGGGCAGCTCGTGCGTGTTTCGGGCGGCAGATCCCCTGCCTTTGGGGCGCCGGGTCAGTGCCAAATTCAGCGGCTTTGCACCAGGAAATCGGGTTCCATCTGTGTAAACACTGTGAAGTTCACTTCATTCTGCACTTAGTTACGTTTGGCTTACTTGTAATATTCTGGTTGTTTCTAGTTGTACGTAAAGCTTGGTGCTGTGGCTATGTGCATGTTGGCTTCTTGGG
>Ga0065711_1049142_pt1 | contig 11451 bp, 16 predicted proteins | sample Hoacrofraction12_FD_59098 | JGI IMG/M metagenome (GOLD analysis project Ga0065711, IMG submission 59098) | Hoatzin crop microbial communities from Cojedes, Venezuela - Epithelial fraction 12 v2 (version 2) | ecosystem: Host-associated > Birds > Digestive system > Esophagus > Crop | place... | reverse complement strand
CCCCAGGATCCCATTGGCTTTCTTGGCAGCCAGGGCACGCTGCTGGCTCATGGTCAACCTGTTGTCCACCAGGACACCCAGGTCCCTCTCCACAGAGCTGCTGTCCAGCAGGTCCGCCCCAAGCCTGTACTGATGCATGGGGTTGTTCCTCCCCAGGTGCAGGACCCTGCATTTGCCTTTGTTAAACCTCCTCCTTCACATTAGAGGAGCATACAGACTTTTAAAAACGCATTTTGTCTTCTCTTTCTTCCCCTCCTTCCGAAAGATAGACCAATTTCTTTGCTTTGCACACGTGTGAGGACCCTGAGACAGAGGTGGGAACTGTCTTGCCCAAGGACGCATGGCATAAATTACTGTGGCAACAGTCACTCCTCAGTTGCTGTGAGTGGTCCAGCAGAGGAAAATGTGGCCCAGCATCGTAGATTCTACTGCCATCACTGCACTGTCTTGCAGACCCACTCTGTGCTCCTCAGGTGCACTTGCCGTCTCTGACAAGCAAAAGCAGTGGAGAAAGAGGCTGGTCCAGACTGACTTCTGGTGCCGCGGACGCTGAAGCCCTTGCAAAGAGAGGAACTTGGGCTGTCACTGGCTGCAGATGCCCCAGGTTTCTGAGAAGATATTGCAAATTGTGGCACGTCCACCTCATGGCCATTTTTCCCCAATCCTGGCGTCTTGTGCAAGGAAACAGGTAAGTGGTGGGAAAGCCAAGGGGAAGAGAACAGCTATTCTCCTGCAGCCCTGGCAGGAGGAATAAGGACGGGCGCGGGTACCTGGGGTGGCCATGGAGCAAAAAACCTGAAACCCCTTTTCACCCATTTGTTCGGCATTTTCCACTCCGTGGGTCCTGCTCCCCTCTTCCCTCCCCCTCCCCCAGCTCAGCTAGTAATTCAGGAGGAAGAGGCCAAGGAGAGTAATATTGTGCTGGAGATAGGACTGGAAGGGCAGTAATTTAGAATCAGAGGCTTATAGTATTATTGCCTGCAAAGCCATTCATGGGAAATGATTCCCCCCATCCCCATTCCGCTCCCCCCTCCCCACCCCGTTCTCCTTGCTCTGCAATAACAATAACAGAAATGCCTTCAGGAGGCTTTTCTACTCAAAATGCAGGCAAAGGAGCGCTTTCCTCCACCACCCCTCTTCTCTCCCTTCTCTTCCCCCTGCACTCACTTGTCCCCCCTGCCTCCAAGCCTAACCGCTGCTCCCTGCCTTCTCCCTCCCCCCCACCACAGGATAAAAAAATAAAAATAATAATAGGGGTAATAAGAGAGGAGGTAATGGAACGTTCTCCAACTGGGCACATGTCAGAAGCCATTATATGTGGTGCAGATTTGCATAATTCAAGAAGCATCAAATTAAATTTGCATAATTCCTTTGATTACACTTGTTATTAAATGTAAGTGACATTGATTTACAAAATGGCCCAATATAAGGTTAATAGCAAATGTCACCTTCCAGCAGGGTGAATAGGGTGCGTGTGTGGTGGTGGTGGTGATGGAGGAGGGGGAGCGGGGGGCCCAGGGAGGAAGGCGAGCAGACAATTGATTTCTGCTCCTCTCCCTTCCTTAAAGGGCTCGGGTCTCCTTTGCAGAGGGGCCCTGGGCTCTCCGAGGGCTGCGTTTGGCTTTCCTGCGGACGCCGCGTCGTTAGGAGCGGCTGCCAAGCGCGTCGGGGCCGTGGCTCGGCCACCTCCAGCCCCGCGCCGAGGCATGGCATGGCCGCCGAGCCAGCTCCCGAGGGGAGCCAGGCAGGGTGGACGGAGCGGGAAGAGCCGAAAGGCTGCTCTCCCAGGCCCGGGCACGCGTGGTGGGCAGGAGAGACCCCTTGGAAGGCCACTTTGTGGAGAGCTTTCACTGAGGGAAGCGTTTCAAAACAGCGTGTGAGCTGGACCCGGGCTGTGGGTAGGACACCTCGCGCATCGCCCGGGAAGCACCGGGAGGGAGCGAGAGCACTGCTGGCAGCAGCACCTGGAACACCTGATGGCAGGGGTGATGCCGCAGAAACTCATCTGTGACGATGGCAAGACCTGTATGGTACATACAGACCTACAGCCAGAAACGAAAGGCCCTGTGAAGTGCACGCAGAGCCAGCGGGGATGCAGGCGCGTCACCACCATCCCCTCCTGCGTCCTGGCGTGACGGGACCCGGGATCGAGCACTGCCAGCTGACCCCGGGGGTTCTGACAGTATATATGTGTCCATTTTGCTAGGATGGACCTCAGAGCGTCTGGGTCAATCCCATACCTGAAGATCTTTTTGCCTCTCTCCATTCTGAGTTTTTCTCCAGACAGGGAATGTGATTTCACGCGGGGAAGCAGACTGGTAAGTTGTGTGGGCACCCCAGGGCTGTAGTGATAAAATAAAGTTATATGTGCACCAGAACTGGGGGAATGGCAGTTTCAGAGGCACACATACCTGACCATGATCTGGTTTTGGCTCTGTTGAAACTTTTTTTGCAACTGAGGAGGTGGGGGGGAGGGAGGGGGGAGAAACCCACAGCATCACTTTTGATTAAATTAAGTGTCTTGTTCAAGGTTGAAAAAAAGATGCTGCTTTTGGTGACTGAGCTCCGTAAATATTGGCTGTCAGCATCCAAATAAAATTAGAACTAAATGTCACTCTGAACCAACCATCAGAGGGGTTTTTCAGAGTGTTTCAAAAGAAAAGGCACCCAGTTTCCTGGAATATTTTTTTCTAGGGCTTTTTTTTTGTCTCACTTTGAGCAACAGCAGCTGCTGTGAATGCCATGAATTCACAAGATGCTCCAGCCAGCTCAGATGTGAAGTTTCCTGAGAAAACATCTCCCAAAGAGAAATATCTCAGCTGATGTCCATGTCTGCATGGAAGAGGTGAGGACTAGCAGTGTGGGTGGGGGAAACACCTGATCCCAAGCCCAGTGGCACCAGTGGGCTTGGCCATCTGCGAGGGGAGCCGTGATGATAAAGCTGATGCTAGCGATGGAGGCTTTGGAGCACCTCCTGGGTCTGCTGGTGTGAGAGCTTTGGCAGCCACAGGGGAGCATCGTTTAGGTACGGTGAAAAGGGTAACAACGGCAGGATGTCAGCGCACCTGGGCTGCACAGGAATCCCACGCTCCCAGTGCCAGGTGTTGGGGACTTTGTGCACGTTCTAGGATGCATAGTGATCGTAGGCAATATTTCCAGCAGGTAATGCTTGCTCCACAGCAGGATTTATTACAATGCTCCAGAACCCAGACTCTCAAAGGTGCCCAGTGATTTGGGGTGCCCAGCTTGGGGCAGTTGAAGAAAATACCTTTTTGAGGTTAAGCACATTTGTAGCGGCTGACAGCTCAGGCCTGGGTCCCCTCCCTGTTGTGGGAATGAGGAAAGAAGATGAGGTGTCTGGACTCGGCGGACGGGCACGGAGGGTGGATGGAATATGCGGGTCCATTGCGCACACCCTGGATTCCCTGGGAGCGTGCGGGAGGTGTCTGTGTGTGACACCAAGGGACCGCTCTTCACGTGAATATTTGCGTGTTCTGAGCAGGTGCTGTGCTTCCCTCTGCGAAGCGGCGTTCCCCCGCGGCCCGGTGACAGGCCCCTTAATGCAGGAGGCGCTGGCTGTATTCCCAGCCCTGTCAATCCGGCCCCCTCCACTGCGTGCCTGGCGCAGCCGGGCACATCTCGGCCGACATGGGGATGCTGGCTGGAACGTGGAGAGCAGGAGGATTGTCTGAAGCATGGGGTAAGGGGCTGTGATATCTGCCGCTATTTTTGGCAGTGCAGAGGATCCCCGCCCGGGCATGGCTGGTGCTCCCATGCCTGCTCTCATCCCGAGGTATTTTCACGCCGGTGTACGCCGTAGCTCTCCCAGGTCAAAGCTGGCATGGGCAGAGGCATTTAGGGCTGGCAGCTGCTCCTTGCCTCTCTGCCAGGAGAGAGAGTCATTCCTTTTCCCTTCCTCTTGCTACTTCGGCAGCTGCCGGGCTGGTCCAGGGCTCCCCTTGCCGCTGGGAAGACGGGGAGCTGAGCCGGAGCCCCTGCGAGCCGGCGGCGGGCAGCCAGGCAGCAGAGAGGGAGACTCTTGTTAAGGGTAACCCCGGCTCTGGCTGACAATTGCTGACATCGTCATATTTAGCACCCGCACGCAGTGAGCCTGAGAGACGCTCACACACTGGGTGAGCCAACTGCAAATTAATCGTCAGTTCATTACTGCTCTGTGCCTTTCATCCTGACAGCAGCCTTTCAAACGTGGATATAATTGGAAGGGTCCATGTGGCAGGAATTTGGTGAGGGCTGGGAGGGGGAGCTGAGGTCTCTCCCTCTCGCTCCCCCTCTCCTTTCCTCTCTCTCCCTTTCTCAGGCTGAGTTCTGGGAACAAACGGCAAGCTTAGGACAGGCGGACGAAGGGAATGAATCTCTCGCGCCCCTGCCACCTACACCCCTTGACATGCATCGAGGTCTTCATACCGGCCGATCTGTTTGCATCCAGGAGGTTCCCTCGAGCTATAATTACCCTCAGCTTGCAAACAAAGTGTGCAGAGTAGCAGGGTCGCCTGCGAGAACTTGAGTATGTGTATCACTGCTATTGCTGGTGGCGGGTATTACTATTGTTGTCATGACTGTGCTGCTGGGAGGCCCCACCGCTGCGCTGCACAGATGGAGTGGAAAGGGAATCTGCAGCCAAGGAGGGTTTTCCAGGCACGGGGCAAGGCTGAGGAGCAGAGTCTGAGGTGTGCGGAGGGATGGGAATGGCTCCAGCATCCTTGGGAACTCATTCTCTGACAAAAGGAACGAGCCCCTGGGTTTTATTCGCCGCAGCGTGGCGTGGGGCACTGTTCCGCTCCTCGGAGTCCCCGCCAGGCACGGCGATGGAAACACGCTCATCCTCGTTGTGGGAACAGCCGGCCCCGGGACATCAGAGTTGAGTCTGCATCAGCTCCTCCAGGGTGTGGGGCTGCTCTGGCATGTCCATGGGGAGCGACATTTCCCCCCGGGGCTGGCATCCGGGGTGCTGGAGTGTGGGCCGGGATTGGGGTTCTCACTGGTTTTTGGCTGATGTTAAAGAGTGGCATTAAAAGAGATGGTTGATGCCACTCTTAAGGAGTGTAAAAGAGAGAAAGAAAATAAGTAAAAGAAGTGTTTATCACGCTTAAAAAACAAATGGCATGGGTTTCTCAAAACCCTGACTTTGTAACAGGAAGCCGCGCTTGTAGGCAAGTGATGGAGCTGGCCAGGGCCGATCGGGAAAAGGGATTTTTTCAGAAACCCCTTTGGAGGGAAACAGCCCTGGAGCACTTCTGGGAAATTGTTTTCCTCCTGTTTCCAGCTTCTGCTAGTCGATGTGCAGGCAGCGTCCCGGCAGCCTGCCCTGGAGCACCCGTCCTCTCTGAGCTCCCTCCACGCGAGGGTCCGGCTCTGCCCTGGGGACGCGGCAGCCGAGGGACCGCGGAGGGGGTCCGGAGGCCGGGGGTCTATGCTGACCGGGTGCTCGCTGGAGAGGACCCGGGAAGGGTTAAGCGCTTCCGACAACCTGAGCTGTGCTAATTTGCTTCCCTCGGTGGTCTAAACGATGAGGCCATGGTTCTTCCCCACCAGGCAGAGGGAGTCGTGCCGTGGGGACTCCGGCCCCCCTTCGCCGTGTCCCCCCACTCCTCCCGTGCAAAAGTTATTGTGTATTCGGTGGAGTCTCAGGTAGGCAGATGAATGGGAAATGTTCCTCTCCATTACTAGCTGCACTTGACTGGAGTCTCATTACATTACGATGGCGCTTTAGCAGGCGAATGGGCCTTGCGTCTGGGTTCCCAGCACCCCTCATACCTCCCTGATAACGTAAATTACCCTCCGCCTCATTGCCTCAAATGATCAAACATCAAATTGCTAGTAAAAAAAAAAAAAAAAAGAGGAAAAAAGAGAGAGAAAAAGAGAGAGAGAGAGAGAGAGGAGGGAACGAAGAAAAGCTGAACAGAACCATGGGTTGAATCTAGATGGTTTGTCAGCAACAAGAGACGAGTCAATGGCTCTTAAACATTTGCTAAAGATGAATCCATCGAAGGCTCTGAGCACGGTAATTTCACTGGCATTAAAGTACACCTGTAAAACCCAAACAATGCTCTGTGACTCCAATTTACGCCAGTCAAGACGTGCTACTGATTTCCCTTGGTCCAGGGAGGGAGGACCCACAGGAACCCTGTGTTTCTCCATGAAAAGGCTTCGGCAAACGCTGAGAGAGACAGAGAGGCAGAGGCGTGCACACGGGACAGATTTGTTGTTGATTTTGCGGCTGAACAATGTGCCAGATCCTCTGCCCTCCCTTCAGCCCCCCCTTCCTGCCCCCTGACAAATCTCCCAAGCCAGAAGAAGGGCTCCAAGGATGGACAAAACAAGGAGAAAAGGAGAGGGAGCGGCACTGGGAGGGGAGGGAGCAGAGCAGGTACGCACAGGGCTGCTCGGCTCCCGCAGAAAAATATGGATCTCGGCAGGGTAACGAGGCGCAGTGGACAGAGGAGGCTATACGTCTTTTCTCAGTATTTAAACGTGTGCTTAATATGGCGCTCAGTGGAATGGTTAATCTGCTAATGCCGGTAGTGTTTGCTATAGTACTCAGAGAAATGTTTACTGCAGTATTTCATGGGGATTGTGTTCTGGATGGCACAAAAGGAGGAATCGCTCTAGCGTACTGGGAAAATGTTCATTGCAAAATATACTGGAATATTAAGAGGTTTATTTAGTGGCGTACTTAGTATAATATGAAAAGAGTTAAGTACAGAGTGTTTTATTAATATTTTTGGGGTGTGGATGAATTTCAGTGCTGAGGAAGGTTATGGAGAAGCAATTCCAGCAAGGGCTGGTTTTATTCATAGATTTATAGATCTTAAGACCATAAAGGACTCTCTGATCAGCTAATCTGACCTTCTGTATAACACAGGTATATACAGTGTGGACATACCTCCTGATTCAGCAAAGCACTTTAAGCGTTTGCTTAAATTTAAGTGTTTGAGTTGCCCCATGGAAGGCAGAGAAAATCACCCCATTGAATCAATGGGACTATTCATGCCCTTAATGGGAAGGGGGTGTTTAGGCACTTGCTGAATTGGGACCGCAGAAGATAATGCAGCTAAATGAGTAATTCATAGCCACCCATTTATTCAACTGCTTTTGCCTTCTTTTCTGCTTGCGGATTGCTCTGGAGCCAATCGCCATTTCCTGCGATGTATTCATTGTTCGAAGTCATTCACTGAATAATCTCAGTGAAAACTCTTTCTTGATAGCTTGCTCATAAACAGGTCATTGTGAATATGGGGGAATGTATGCACATACATTCTGAGGGTGTGTGAGCGCACACACGCGCGTGTGTGTTTGCGTTAAATATGTGAACACAGCCGCACGCGCACACACACACACGGATGCAGGGTCCGGATCTCCCGCTGCAATAAGAGACGGCTCCCAGATGCTGGCGAGGTTGCGCCGACGCCGACCAGCTTGCTCACAACCCCGCTTCCCCGTTTCAAGTTGCCTTTGTTTTGAGTGGACCCGTAATGTTTCTGACCCCTGACTGCACGCGGTGAATCCTGAGGTCCAGTTTCTAACATAAATATTTACCCAGGGAATTTTTTAAGTTCGCTTTTGTGATTTTTCTCCGCTGCCCATTCGTTACACGCTGGTTTGCGACACATCCCTCACCGCAAAGTGATCGGCTGGGAACTTTGCAGAAAGTGAAATGGAAGAAGGTGCAGAATCAGTTGGCGAGAACTCGGCAGATTATCGTTGGTGTTGGTGTTCCTGTGCCAGGGCTTCCTTCCCTGTATTTACTCAACTGGTCACGAATCAGTTCTGATTTATTTTGAACGCATTGCTTGCTTAGGGATTTTCCAGATCAGCCAGGGCATATCTTCTTCCTGCAAGTGTGTTGTTTGCAAACCGCTTGTGGCACGGAATTGGTCAGTGAAGTGACATGGCATTTTTTTAAACAGGAACAAAACTGAAGGACAGGTACTATGAATGAGGCTGGAAGCTTCGCTGGTGGAATTGTGTTTGTGCAGCGGCCAGCTCCCCTTCTCATGCAGACCTGACTGTGCATTATGCATTACAACATGGGAATAATTTCTTTCTGGTGCAGGCTGCCAAAAATATATTCTTTCTAAAAGTCATACTGCTTTTAAGGGTTCACCTACATTTTCAGGAAAGCAAAGAAACTACCGTGATATTTAGGAGTAGTGTACGAATGGCTAGAAATTAAGAACCGAATGTGGTGTTTCCTGCATTTCAGTTTATTTTACTCCTTTACATTCCTCTCAGCACCAGAGAGGGATGTGATGGAAACGAGCTGTGATCTGGGCGGTTGCAGTGGTGGGGCAGTTCATGTAAGCGCGGTTCGTGCGCGTGAGAGAAGCGACAGTTTGGGATTTTCAGCAGACTCCGTGCAGGGAGGCCAAGGCCGCTGTCGGACGCCTGTGCTGGTGATGCTGCAGAGCCGGTCGGGTGCTCCACGCTCTTCTCTTGGGCTCCCAGCAGCCCTGGCATCTGAAATAGCTTCTGAATGTCCCTTCCGTTCATTTGTCCCACTGAAAATTCAGAGAGGTTTGGTTTCCCCTGGGTAACCCAAGGCGGAGTTTTTTCTAGGTCTTTCAGTAAAACAGAAGGCCACTGTAATTTTTCCAATCTGAAGGAGATGTGTTGTTTACAGAGGGCCACTGTCCTTTTTAGAAAAAACGTTATATTTCACAAAGGGAAGACATTTCAACGTGAAAAATCAATTATAAAGATTCTTTTTCCAAAATAGAAAACGAAATGTTTTGAGTTTTTAAAATTACCTTTTCCTTTTCTATTTTTCCCTTGGGGGGGATGATTGGCCAAATTCAGCAAGAGCTAGCAAACGGCTTGAGTCAGCTAAAAGCACAATTTATTCTGCAGATCAACTTTATTCACTGAAGTATAAGAGAGACTGCAAGTCCTGATGCCGCTTTCCGAAAAGTTTGGTTGGTGTTGCTGTATCCGGACTCAATGATCTTTAGGTTTTTTCCAGCCTAAATGACTCTAAGATTCCCAGATCTGAGAGATCTTTAAACGAGAGCGTACATCCTTCAGCCAATATTTGCGTAGCACTCAAGGCAGCAGAGAGGGTCTGGAGGGATTTAATAACGGGGGCTAGGTGCAGGCACGGAGGCACGGCGCCCGACGGGGCTGTGCGTGCGCCCGGGCAGCGGCTTGTTTACGCTCTGGCTCGGCTGTGGTCCAGCCGGCCTCTGTCAGCGTCGCTCGCTCTTCAGTGGAGAGTTTACCACTTGTACACGCAGAGAGTCATTTAGGTGTTCCTTTTGTTTGCCAATATAGGCTGTCCGTTAGCTATCTTAATCCTATGTCTGTCCTAACAGGCTGAATCAAAAAAAAAAAAGCTAAAAAAAAAAGTCCATCTAAAATATTATTGTAAAGGAAAGAAATGCCCTCCCGCCTTTTTTGTTTTCAGATGGAAATATCTTGCTTTATTCAAGTTTCCCCTTCTGAAAGTTGACGTATTTTTCACCAAAAAAACTGGAAACTGCTTGCAGAGAGTTCGCAAAGGGAATAAACCCGCTGACTTCTTTCAATGCTTTGCACAGAAAATGAGAACGGTTTTCAGGAGGCGTTCTGGGCTGAACTTTCAGCAGGTATGGGGATAAGTGGGACTAGTTCAATGCTTATCCTCCTCATCAACTTCCCAGCACTGTTTTGGATGAAATGCAAAATCGGATCCTGCAAGATATGATCATTTAGGGTACTGTGGCATATTTTGAAACAGTAGGGCTGTTAGCCCCAGCATCTTGGCCAAATTCCAGCCTGGATAATTACATTCTGCCGGCCTATATTCCAGCCTGCGGTTCAATTAGGAAAAAAAAAAAAAAAGGGAGTTATCATTTCTCCTCCAAGAAGTCCTGCTGTGTGAGGACTGATACTTTTCCACCCCAGAAGTAGCTGCAGTTCGGGAAGGATCGCCTCCATCTTCCTCCTGGTCTTGCACATTGGATAAAACCCGCTGTGCAGGTGCCCAGGCCGGCTCCTTTGTGGGAACCCAGCAGCAGAGCCGGCCAAGACAGAGCCGCGGTGCGTTACACCAGCCCCCTCGCTACCCCGCAGCCCTGGCCCTGTGGAGCCCAGAGTCCTGCGCGGGGTCTCCGTCCCCTGCGACCCGCGGGCTGGGGTTTTCGTCTCCCCGGCAGCCACGACTGGGGGCACTGGGGGGATGCACGGCGAGAGGAGGGAGTGGGCAGGCTGGCATCAGATGGAAGAGGGAGGGCTCACCGGCGGGCTTGACCCATGCCTGTGATTTGTAAAGAGCATTTTTACACCAGATCAATGCTTTCCTCAGCATTTTAATGCACCCCATTGGTGTCCTTAAACTCTAATGATGCAGTCTGTGAGAAGCTGCCATTTATTACCCACAGATGGGGTGATAATTATTGACAAGATTGTAACTAATAATTAAACCCATTTGCTCCTTTAAACAAGTTGGTGTGAATTATTTGCAGGGGGTTCATCAGCTGCCCCGGAGCGGGCCCACTGGCAGGGATGGAGGAAGGCTGCTCGTGAGAGCCGGGCTCTTCGAGTCACGATGGGAGCCCTTCCGCCCCGGTTCGGCATGGGGCCCGCGCCTCTGGCCATGTCAGCAGGAGCAGCACCGTGCTACCCCCGCTCCCCATGGCCGTGCTGCGGAGCCCCAGCTCCTGCCGGGGCTGGGGACTGGCTCTGCCCGAGGGACTTGGGTCGCACGTGGAGCCACGGATGGGAAAATCCATCCATGAGAACTTTCCTGATGGTTTGTCTTCCTCTTCCTGAGTACCTGGAGAATAGCTCTTCTGCAAGTGGAAGATCTTCTTGAGCCTGCCTCTTCTGCAAGTGGGAGATGAGTAGTCACACGTTCCCCATTGTCAGGCTTATTATTCCTCAGGTCAAAATCCTACTCCCATCCCAAAGCAAAGATGGTGCGAGGGAGGGGGGGGGGATAATTTCTCCGTGCTTTTGTTTCTTTGGGGAGCAGAGAGGTTGCAAAAGAACGCTCTGTGGCGTGGTGTGGTGCTCTCATGGTGCTGAGGACCGACACACCGGCTGCTGCCCAGCGTTCGTGGTGGGGTGGTGGGCACGTGCACAGGAGTGAGCCTCTGACGCTGCGGGCTGGGACGGGAGCGTGCAGGGGACAGCTGCTGCTCCGCTCGCCTTTGCCATGCAGCAGAGGAGAATGTGAGCCGTCCTGCTCCGCGAAGCCGGGCTGGGTGGAGGTGAGGGCAGGACAGAGTGTGCCGGCTGGCGTGGAGGCCGTCGGGGACGGGCATGGTGAGCAGCTTTGGCAGCACCGCGCCGTTTGGCGGGTGGCCTGGGGGAGCTGCCTTCCCCCGGTGTACGTTCCGAGGGAGGGTGTAAATCTAATCTCGGCGCTAGGGTCCATTAGCATTAGAGGGGAGTACTGTATATGCATCCATTCCCCGCTCTCACCCCTGGATGACAGAGTACCCCCCCCCCCCC
>Ga0065711_1049141_pt1 | contig 11451 bp, 7 predicted proteins | sample Hoacrofraction12_FD_59098 | JGI IMG/M metagenome (GOLD analysis project Ga0065711, IMG submission 59098) | Hoatzin crop microbial communities from Cojedes, Venezuela - Epithelial fraction 12 v2 (version 2) | ecosystem: Host-associated > Birds > Digestive system > Esophagus > Crop | place... | reverse complement strand
GGGGGGGTTGGGGGTTGCAGCCTGACCAGGCAGGGTGTCCGCGGCGACCCTGTGCGTGGGCGCTGCTGGACGGCAGCTACTAACTGAAGCCTGCAATAAACTATATATATAGATATACACTTTTTTTTTTTTAACGTGAGTTTCACATTTTGGCTTCCTGCGTAGGATTTGCTCCGTGGTTAAATGCAGCGCGGATCCGCTATTTTTCCACAAGGTAATGAGCTCGCTCTCGGCTGCGAGACGTACCCGAGCTTTATCCGACGCAGCCGCGGAGGGACCCGTCAGCACAGTTCAGCGATCCGTTGTGCTAATTTGTCAGAAATGGGTGGTTAGTTTAGCTGTAGTTTCCATGTAAGTTCTGCTCTTTTAGTTTTGTATTTTTTTTAATTAAATCTGGTGCTTTGGCAAGCAGCAGGCAAAAGGACAGTTCTCTGAGGAGTTTTACGAGCGGTGGTGGACGATATAGATAGCTCTGAAGGTGTCGTAAGGCCTCATGCACACGAGGCACGTGTAGAGTTAGCTGTGTGAGGTGTCTAACGTGGGGAAGAGTCGCTTTAGAGTTTGGGTGTTTGGATCTGGGTTGTAAATATAAAGATGCTAGAAGATTTATACGAAATATGTAAAGGTTCGAGGTGTTTCTTTTAGTGCTGAGGAACTTCAGTTCGGTGCTATAGTTCCACTTTGTGCAGTGGATAAACGAAAGAGCAGATTACTGTTTAGAATATGTTAGATCTAACCCAAATGTTAACAAAACTTCAAAAATTCGCTTGGAATGTGAACTTCCCGTCTCTCTGTGGAATGTATTGGCCAAATCATGACTTAGATTGTGAGCTTTTTTTGAGGCATGGCTTGTATCTCTGTACTAAGTATAGTACCATTCAATAAATAAGTTTGTAAAAAAACTAATCAGTCTTGTTTCTGATTTCTAGCGGAAAAAATCCTGTCCACCTGGATGTATCTGTTACAGCCGGCGTGCTTAGGAAGTTCGTGGCACATCACCCATCTAGCTATCGTGAGCAACAGGACTCTTGTATACAGTCAGTTAGCGGGAGAGGTGACTTGTTCTTTTATGGTATTTAAAGCAACCTAAGAATGTCTAGCTCGGCAGCTAACAAAGAGCATAAACATTCTCATGCAGCTTTGGGATGATGTCTGGTGTAATGGAATGAAAAAGCTGTGCTTTTGGCAAGTGGGTGGAAGGGTCTAATTTTGGTTTAAAGTAACTTTTCATTGGAATATGAACTTCAGGACTCTGAGTTAGGCTATGATACTGAAATTTTACATTCTAAATGCACGTTGGTGTTAACTAGCCCTGAGACTTCAATGCAGCTTGGCTGTATGGGGTCCTCGCAGCTGTGCCCCGTCCCTCAGCGTGATCCCTTATAGGGAAATGGTTGAAATGAGTGGAGGCGATGAGCAGCGGAATTCTGTGCTGTGAACCACTCTGTTACCTTTACAAAGTCAACACTTTGGAAGCTCTACATGAGACAATCCTAGTAAGTCCATTTAGTATCTAATCTCTCTGTAAATATACATGCTATAAAGTAAAAAACATTGTAACATCACTGTTCAAAGGAGCAGTACTTGTATTATGTGTACTTTGTTAGTACTAAAGGTCTCATAGATGCAGTACAGGAGATTCACCTGGGGATATGCATTTTGGTCTTAGCTTGTGCAAACTGGTGCAAGGCTTCTTCATTTGAAAACTTAAAAGCATCAAGGTGCTGCAAGCATGACACTAGTCTTTGATCATGTGTAATTCTAGAGCTTAGGTGATGTCTGCAAGTAAAAATGTATTTTAAAATGTCTTCTGTCTATTAGTCACACAGTGTACAGAAATTTTGCCCAAAGTCTTCCATATACGTGGCACTCTTACAGCATTCTTTATAAGAATAGCAGGATAAGTAGCAACCAGATACGTTCAGCAGTTCTATCATTTGGCTTCCTTCAGAAGAGAGATTTCTGGGACAAATAAGATGATGTAATTCTGTTCTGTATTCACATATCGCTTTGACGTACTGCATTTACAGGCAGATAAAAGAACTTGGAATGCACACACCATTATAGCCAAACTATTTTAGAAATATTAGAAATACTGATTCTTTTTCCAACACTGAGCTGCTTTGTGTGTAATGAAATACTATGCTACTTTGTCAGACTGCAGATGTTCAGGAGACTTGTAGCTGCTTTTATTTAAGTGTTTAGTTCTCCTTTTTTTAAATGCTATTCCCCTTGGTGTTTCTATTCTGTAAGTAAGCAGGCAGCATTTTTCCAGTGGTGGTTGAGCAAGCATCTGCCTTGCGGTCCAGAACCTCTGTCTGTGTGGAACTGCTGTATTTCTGTACATATGAAGGTCAGATGTATGCTTCCCATAGAGCTTTGTTACCTGAGGGATCGTGAGCTGCTCAGACAAGAGTGTGTGAAGTTGTGAAGTACTTAGTGTGCAGGTATAAAGAAAATAACCCACTAAACATGAAGTTGGCAACAGAGAAGTTCAGTCAGTAATAGCTGGTTTATGAAAATGAAAGGTCAAACCTTTCCTAGTCATGGAGAAAAATGTGTTTTACTGTCAACTATCAGCAAGAAGTTCCTTAATATTTATTATTGTGTGTGAGAGAGAGAAAAAAAAAAAAGACCCCAAACAAAGCCACCTGGTAATGCTAAACACTTACCTACAGTTTGCCCAGCTCTGCCATGTTCCTGTCCCCATATTCAGGAAAATGGATATTTAGTTATTCAGACATGACTGTGCATGCTGTTTCTCATCATTTCATTGTGAGCGTTGCTGCTGGAGAAGATGCAAAGTTTAGCAAACGTTAGGAAGCCTGAATTAGTGTGTTATATCCACTGAAGCTGAGTAGTGATGTCTTGAATCTGGTGTGGGTGTGTTTTGCAGCAGTGCAGTATCTCTTCTGGATATGAATAACGTTAAAAATATTTACAACACTTGTGTGTGAGAGAAATCTGGTAATTGAGTTTCCTGTCAGTTCTGCAGCTAAGAGTAATACTCGCTTTGTAGTTGCTTTTTCCAGTAACACGAGTAAAATGATGTTATGTGCTCAGCTTGTCAAAGTAGAGTAGCTCTTGCTAGCGGATTCAGAGATCTCCTGGGAGAAGTAGTGCCATTTTTACTGAAAAAACTATGTCCAGACTTTGTTACGCTTTGTGGCTGCAGTTGTTAACCACAGTCCTGTGTGTTACAAAACGTGTGCAGAGATCGGTGATGCATTACCTGATCTGTGGTATTTGCAGCCTAGCACCAAGGGAAGAGGTTGAGTTCTCAGCTGACGTAACTGCTGCTTTCACCCTAGCCTGGTAGCTGTGTGGGGGTGTCTTGGCGTGCATCGTGCAATCTCTTAATTCCAGACTTAAAATGTTCCTTTTTTTGAGACTGATTTGGTAAACTTGTGTTTGGACAGAATAAGAGCTGTGTTGTATGAGACTATTTTTATTCTTTCTGGCATGTAATTTTCTATTATGATCGCTAACGTATTTGTATCAAATGTTAACATTAGCTAATTTAGTAATTGTGGAAGAACGGTGCCCATTGCCAGGGTTTACTTAAGTTTGGATTCTAAAGCCAGTTTTTGTATGCTTTGTCGTGTGCTGTTAAATTATATGAACATAGATGTATAACTTCTCTTTTGTTGCCTAGCAGCAGGATGCAAGATACAAGATACAGAGTTTGATTACAAATCCACTTAATTTCCTGTATTATTTCTAAGGTCAAGAAGTTCACATTGGTGACAATAATGAGGCTATTATAGCTGCACTGGGGCAGCGTGCGGTTTTGCAGAACAACAGTGCACAGTACTACAGAGAAGCTGACGACTTGTACAGCAGCTTTAGTTTAGATGTTGTAAAGGACTTTGGTTGATATCATCTGCAATCAGGTGATCAGCATGTCTTTCAAAAGTTGGAGTAGATGCTTGAAGTCAAATGAGAATTTAGTTACTGTTCTGGGTGGCAGTGTTATTTCACGTCACTGCTGAAGGAGAGCATCCATGCGTTTGTCAAAAGAACAGTTTTTCTCTGAATGCCAGCAGTAAAGGCAAAGGATTAGATCTACCTGTCGTGAGTAATCAGACCTTCTGTTTCATACGTATAAATAACTTCTTTTGCGACAGGCACAAGACACTAATTAGTACTAGAGATGTGTCCTATGCATATAAATGTGTGGGCTATGTTAGTGCATCAGACATTCCAGTATTGTAAACTCTAGTTTTTAAAACTCTCTGTACTCATTAACTGGCTTCCAAAATATCTCTACAGCGTGCAGATTTTCTCCAGGCTTCTGAGCTGCAGACGTTATTACCGATGTAAACATTTTATCTGTGGAAGTTTTGATCTTCCAAGGTGAGAGGAGATGGTTTTTCTACAGGATTGGACAAGTGGTTTTCTATGTAAATATAGTCAGTCACCAGTCTACAGAGCAAATAGGGTTTTGGTGTTTGTGAATAAACTTAAGTTGAAAACATTTAAACTTACATCTGGATCTCTAAATAGTCTGTATTCTTCCTAACAGGGTCAAATCTTGTGTATAAGTGCTACTGCTTGAGTAACCTCCCAGCTAAATCAAACACACAGGGTGAAACTTGAATGCAAACCCCATGTGTTTTGGGGAGTGGCAATTACGTATTTCATTGCTGTGAAAACTAACAGGAGAAAAAGTCTTTAAAGTTTTTAACAGTTAAATGAGGGTCCATGTTTTATTTGAAGAACCTTCTGCGATCTTCTAAGTTAAACTTCTGAAATAGAAGGAATTCCTCCTTAAACGCTTAACTTCCGATACCTACTTTGGAGCAACAGTGTGGTCACTCTTTCAGCCTCTTGTGGTGGCAGACTGGGAGGATGTGCGTACTGAATAGGTGTCGAATGCTGTCCATGTCGAAGATGTCGATTGATGTGACGTTGGAGAGCTGAAATAAGCTGCTGTTTCACTTTGGCAAAGAGCACTAACTCGAGGTGGATTAATTTCTCAATACCTGTGTTAGTAGATTCAGGGTTTTCTTGTTCTGCAGCAGTAGTTTTGAGTGATCTGGCATGGCCAGTCTGAAGGAAGCATCTTCCTTGCTTATGCTATCTGTTGCTAGTTTATATCTTGGAAGGCTTTTTGATTTGTTTTTTTTTTTCTTCCTGATAAAACTTCTTGCTGCAGAAGTAGCCATGTTAGAAAGTGCAAGAAGGAAATAAAACTGTTAGAGCTATGTTCTCATGTACGCAGGCTTTTTCAGACAGTGGCAAGAGGCTTGGATTTTTACTAAAAAATATATCCTTCCATACTTGTAGAGATAAAAATTAGGGTTCCAGTACTGATGGCGAGTCCTTGGATGTGGACCACCTGCGAGCATAGGTGCCACTGCAGCTTGTCAGCACTGATGAGCCACTGATGAAAATGATGGATTGTTGGAGATGCGTGTTGCAGAGCAACGTGATCCAGCAGAACTGGCACTGTGGATGCACGGTTATTCCTTGTAACTCATCTCCAGAAAGCAATGTGTATGCCACTAACAGTATGCAGCCTAGCACAAAGAAGCAAGAACTACTGCAAAGCATGGCTGCTCAGCAAAAGAAAGCTTGTGAAGGCAGTGGTTACGTGGCCTGTCTTCTAGGCTTTTGCTTGTCCAAATTACTTTAAACATTAAGGGTTAATTTACTTTTCACCCTCAGGTAACAAGACTGCAGTTGGTCAGTATTGATTCTTTTTTAAAAGTATTAATGCCCTCAATGTTTTGAATTAAATATGGTTTATTAGATAAAGTAGATGCTGTTAGTGAAAATCTACAGTTCGGCCAGTGATCAAATCCTGAATTTTTCCTACTTAGCTGCTTTTTTCAGAAGATACTTTTTATTTGTGTATATTATTTGAAGGATTTTATTACAGGTAGCTAATTTCCAGGTGGCCAGGGGGTTAGGTGACCAATCAACACTGTCATGCACACTTAACCTGTGAATTAATTCCAAGACTGTACTGTCTGCAGGAGGTTTGTACCTGGAGGGATATGCTTTCTCCTGCAGTGCTTCTGTGTAGTCTGTCACCTCATTAGTCACACCAGTACAGCTGTAAACAGAACCACTGAAATAAGCTGTCTTGTGTGACATCCACAGCTCTGAAAGAACAAAATACGTGTCTTTTTGGAGAGTTTAATTATTCTGGATCAGTGAAAGTTCTTTTATTAGCGTGGGAATGATCTCCTCCATGCAAGCAGCACAATGGGGGACAAACTGCTATGAGCATAGAAACAAGCATTTGGCTGGGGGAAGTAGTTGCTTGTTCAGCCAGCTGACAAGAAACACATCAAACTACACTGTGATTCTGCCTCCTAAAACAGTATTTCGGATTTTTTCTATTGCTGATGTATATAGGAAAAGTATTTGGGAAAAGTAACCTCTCCAGTGGTGTGCTTTGTAGACAGTGGAAACACCTAGAATTAAGAGCTGAAACTGAGTTTTATATAAGCATTCTGTTAAAGTCATCTAGTGCTTCCTGTGCTGCTCGTGACACCTGTTAATGCAGTCTGCTGTAATAGCTCTCTGTCCTTCCCTGAAATAATGAAAGTAGCAGATTCCTGCTTTTCTAAAAGCCCTGCGAACAAGATAAAATTTACTTCCAAAACCTTGGGTGTCACTTGGATGGAATTTTGGGTTTTGTGTGTGTTCAAAATGTATGGGCTTCTGGGTGAATTTACTGTAGTTGAACCTCCTATTAATCTGCTGAAATTGGAATGTTAATGAGTTTATTTTGGATATGCAGACAATGCATACACCAAATGATATCTAACTTCATGCAGCGATAAATCACTCCATGTTCTTTTTAAATTCTTGGCTTGTCTTAGCATGTTGCCTAAAATGGTATTTTCAGTGGGTAGTTCTACACTGTCTTTAGGGGAGACTTCAAGGGATTTCACTTTTTCCTGTGTTGGATTAGATGCACTTGTTTGGACTATAAACTATGTGATGGTGCTGCCTGCTTTATTCTAGTTGTCCATTTTTGGTTGGCACAGCAACTTCTAAGAACCATTTTTACACAACTACTTCAGAGTCCTTTAATAGCAATGTACTGAAGATGAGTACTGTACGGAGGTTGCTGAGTCCAAGTAGGAAGTAGGAGACTTGGTTTGAGCTTGGTTGCAGATCCCATGTTCTTAAATACTAGAATGTATTCACTGGAGCAGCAGTAGGGCTACACACTTACCTATTCTACTGCCTGTTTTCTGCAACTCTGTGTAATTAGACCTAATAGGCAGCAAGATCTGTGATGGAAAGTTACAAGCAGTTGGTGTCTCAAAATAGCTGTCAGTTTTTAAGTAAAAGTAACTTCCTTGCCGCATGTAACTTGAAAAACTGGTGGGTGGAGGAAAAGCTAGTCCTTGTCTTATAGGCATACGCAACTGAAGGAAGAAAATGAGAACAGTCTTTGTACTGTATTTTTGGTGCTATTGCAGTCTCAAAATTGTCATGACAACTAACACTATTTTTCTCTGCAGAATCTTGAAAGTGTGCTTTATTTTAAGGTCATGATTATCTTCCAGCTGGTAAATGCTTAAGATGCATTGTTGAATTGACTGTTTTGTGTTCCCTTCTATGGTTACGGTTTTATCTTAAGGAAGAGACTTGCAAAACAGCGTGTGTAGTGATTCCAGTTCTCATTCCTCAAGGGTGACTTGGAGGATACACCCAGATAGCATCCCAAGCAGTATTGTGTTCGTATGGAAAGTCACCCTTTCAGCACGTGGGGCTTTTAACCTCAGGCCATCAAGCTATTTTTGGTGATGAGAAGGAAGTAACAAATGTCCCAATGCCTGGCATACTTCAGATCTGCATGAGACAAATTCTGTTTGAAATGTGTTGCTTCTGGGAGTGTAAGATTAGTCCTATTTGTTTTGGAGATGGCCCTTACGGTTATCCTGACACACAGGAAATTTTACATATGGGTTACTTCTGTGAGCTTCTAACAGTGCTCAATCTTACCATAATTTCATCAGCAGTACTAGTCAGTTGTAATAAAGATATTATCCAAACCAGTAATTTATGGCCATGTAAAAGTAGTAGAGACAACGAGAATTTATTATCTTGATGTGATAGCGTACATTTGATTTTTGAACCCTGCAAGTCCAGTTGCATATTCTAAAATCTGTTCTGGTGCAGTCATGGAGATGTAAATTAGATGCTGAAGCTTTTTTTTTGTCACTTGCAGTTCACCATAAATCTCCCTCTTAATTCTCTTTAACAGGGCTTCTGTATGTGGACTTGCTGACTACATAATTATAGTAAGGAATGTGATGTACCCAGTCTTATTAAATATCAGAGTAGTGATTCATCAGGTGCTGAGTAACAGTCAGTGGATGTATGAGACTTGAAGGGACAGGAAATATCTTGCTGTATAGCCTACTTCTGCGTCATCGTGGGATCTATGTATTTCTAAAATACTCCTGGGTGGAGGGATGACCTTAAGCTAAGAGATGAGTTGGTCTATACAGTCTTACTTTCTGGTGTTCTGTTAACGTCTGTGCTTTGGGTCTTAAGCAACAGCATATGCTGCTAAAACTCTGAGCTTAAAGTGTTTGAGCATGGCAAGACCTAGTTATGCATTCTAAGTGGGTATTTGACTTTCTGCTCTACTATGTATTCCCATAAATGGCCAGAGTCTGGACCAAGTAGGTTATTTGTGGAGTCTGAAGCGAGAAGTGCTGCTTGGTATGGGCTAGTTATGCTTTTGTGGTATCTTCAGAACTGAAACTTCCCAGTGCTTTGGGCAGAAATAATCAAAATGATAAGAATCACCTCTTGCTCAAATCTCTGATTCAGAAACTTTTATCCTGCCCATTTGTTAGCCTTGCAATGCATTTTTACATTTTGGTGTGAAATAGAAGTTATAATTGATCATTTTCAAGGCAATTATAAAAAATTTTTAATTTTAGGGAAGAGGATCCAAGCCCTGCTTTCGTAGGAAAGCAGACTGCCTCCGCTGCTGAAGGCTGGGAGCTGTCAGAGGTCACTGTCACAGACCGCTGCGGTCAGCTCTATCCTATTGGGCCTGTGCATGCTACAAGCAGCCTGGAATTGAGTCAGCCAGCTGGGCTGCCCTGCTCCCTTGGCATGTTAGGAGACTCGCTGCTCTCAGAGTGAGCTTACTCAAAAGTAGTAAGATTTAAGTAGGAGCACATGCTATTGTTTGTCTCAAAAAACAGCTCTTCTACAGCTCTGACTCTGAGCATACGTAGTTTCTTCAGACAGTGGTAGCTCTTACTTATCTTATTACTCCACCCAGGACTGGTGGAAGCTTTCAAATCTTTGTTTCAGCTACCCGATCAGTTGTTGGCCTCTGGGCTTACATCAGCTCTTCCTCCTATATGTTGTTTAAAACTGGAGGGTGAGGGAGTATCTTCAATACAGCTAAATTGTTTTTCCTAGTCCTGTACATAAAACAGAGCCTCTGCTAAAAGTAAGCTTTTTTTGTTGAGATTTAATATTCTTTGCTCTTTCTGCAAGAGATCTAGTCCTCACTTAAATAATAATCTCAGATCCAGCTTGAGCCCTTCTGGAGCTTAGCTTTCACCAAGCGATTTGCCTCAGAGCTCTACATATTTAGAGAAAGAACCCATGGTCTCCAACATTTAATCAAAGTTTAATGATGCTGTGTCTCACTGCGTTTCTAAGTCTTTGTGGTCAGTGTTGCCATGAGTAGCTGCTTCCTTCTTTTTGGCCAAAGACTTCTTCCCCTGCTCAACTTCCACTGTTTGACACAGCAACAAGTAAATACTAATTCTCAGTACCAAAATTCATTAAAGTTGGCAGTTAGCCTAACAGATGTGGACTAAATTAGTGAAACATTATAATGGCTACTACACAACTGTATAATTAAGCATTCTTAAGTAACTGGCTTCAAATTAATAAGTTAGTTGTTAAATACAACGTGGTTGTCTCTGGTTATCCCAGCTGGATCTGCAGCTAGGTTAAAGCTGCAATAATGGGGAGTCTGCAGTAGTTTTTCTACTGAAGTCGGAGTCCTTCTGGACTAGAAATCTTCCCTGGGCTGCCTTGTTAAAAGTGAGCAATGCTTAATTTCAGATCATATAGAAGCCTGCTAGCTTTCTGTTTCTGAAGTTAAGGGAAACTTTACTACTATAATAGCAGTATTTTCCTGCTTTTTTTACCTCCTTGACCACCCTGTCCTGAATAAATGTAAATATTTTTCCCCACCTACTAATGCTCACTTTTTTCTTCCTTACTGTCTGCAGTCAATGGAAATAGTAGATTTTTTCCTTCCTACATATAAAGATCAATTCTTATAAACAGGTTGAGCCTATATTCTTAGTGATTTAATTTGGAAAAGAACCTGACAGTAATAATCACCTTGGTATTGTTTAACTAAACGTTGCCATGACAGGCATGACTGCTGTGCAGCACTTTGCATGTACTACTCTCTACAGACTCTTGAATTGCTTCTCATTGGGCTTCACTATGTACCTTTCCGCAGCAAGCAAAAAGCGTGGTTCCTCAGAGGAGCTTTTTAGATTGCCATGTTCTCTAATAAGTAGCTAAACTTGAGTAAGCACGTAGGTGGCTCTGTTCCTACCTACATCTCTTCACATATTGTGGGACATCTGCCTTCTGCTTTATCTTGTAACAATACACAACTGACCTTGTTCTTCTCACTAACCCTGAAACCTGACTTTTATAATTGTTGTTAAACTTTCTGTCCCTAATTCTGAATGGCTGTCACTGAAAGGACTGGATGGATGCATGTAGCCATACAGGAGGATGGCTTTTAATTTCCATTTAGCAGTTCGTCAGCGACATTTTAGGTATAGAATAAAGACAAAGCAAAGGGAATCAAGTAGACTCTGCTGTCACATACAGCGAGTGGGAGATCAGCCCTCAGCCAGTGCTTTAGAGTGCTGATTAGAGCTTCCTGACTGGCACTAGCTAATGAATCAAACAGCTGAATCAGCAGTGAACTTCAGTAGTAAATTCAGTTTGGAGAAATGCAACACAGAACTAAAGGCTGACTCAGTGTGACAGCCATACTGTGGCCTCAGGAAGGAAGGAGGCTGTTTGTCACAGTCATGATTAATGTCAGCTTAGGCAGGCTAGATCAAGAGCTCAGCAGCCTTCCAAAGCTATGCCCAGCTGGAGAGGCAGAGTTCAGGTAGCTTGACTCCAGCTGAGGCTTGAGCCTGAGACAGTGACTTTCCCTTGTCACAAAAAGGAATTAGAACCTGTATCTTTTCTAATCTCATTAGAAAGGAGACTGTAGAAGGGCAGGTATTTCTTCAAAAGGAAAAAAACAATCTGAAAGATGGCCATTAGAATTTTAACTGCATGTACAAGCAAGACTTCAATTCTAATGGAGTTTTAAGGTGGTGAACAGAATAGTTTGTTACTTTGTCTTTCAGGACTTTAAAGAGACTAGAATAGAGTCTTTTTTTCCCAGAAGTTGGCGGGGGG
>Ga0065711_1049140_pt1 | contig 11451 bp, 6 predicted proteins | sample Hoacrofraction12_FD_59098 | JGI IMG/M metagenome (GOLD analysis project Ga0065711, IMG submission 59098) | Hoatzin crop microbial communities from Cojedes, Venezuela - Epithelial fraction 12 v2 (version 2) | ecosystem: Host-associated > Birds > Digestive system > Esophagus > Crop | place... | reverse complement strand
TTTTTTTTTTTTTTTTTAATTGAGCCCGGGGAATAGCTGCCCTCCTTCTGTTTAGGAAGGGCCTAGCAGCAATGAGGGTGTGCTCTGCAGTCCCAGGTAGACCTCTGCCATCATCTCATGCAGGTCTCTGAGCACACAGTTGTTTGGCGATAGAGCGAAGTGGTGCAGGCAGCTCCTGCAGCAGCAGTCAGTATGATCGCTCCAGTAAAAGCAACACACTTCTCCTCTGATGACAAGTGATGCCACTGAATGGAGAGGCAGAGAATCTCCTATCATACTTCGATGCTCATGCTCGCACCTGGCATTACAGACCTTAAGTCTGGCTGTGCTTTTAGCTGAGATAGCTGCCATTTTAAATTTCTGCGCCCTGATCCCCCCTTAGCTTCCTGTGTGATTACTGCTCCTGCTCCAGGCTGTGAGATAAATAATAAAGGGAAATAGTTAAATTTTATGTGTGTCACTCAAGAAATCCACACCGCAAGACTGAATCTCCGCTAGTGGCAATCAGCGTAGCAGGGCTGAAGTCAGTGCCAGTTTACACCAGCTGAGGGGCTGACCCCACTGCACCACCTTGAGAGGTTTTACTTTTCGCTATGAATGATGATAAAATCCAGTTTAGCAAAAACTATATCAAAATTGATCAGATGAAGTAGAGGATTGCCAGAACTGGCTTTCCAAAAGGCTCCGCTTAAAGAGTTTCCTGAAAAAGCATAATTCAGTTAGCCTGGAAACAGTTAACGTGATAAAGGAAGTCCTCAGCTTTGCAGCAAAAAGAAAAGAAGCAAGCGTTATGGAGGCACTGGAAAGGCATCTTGCTGCTCTGCTGCATCAGCCTACAGATGTCAGACGAAATCCTCCCTTGCCTGTAGTCAGTGGTAGCCTGAACAAAATGGCAACTCCTGTTACCCCACAGAAATGCAATCACATCATTGACTGACAGGACAAAAGACAATGTGTGACATCCACAGATTTATTGTGAACCTGATGTAACAGTTCTGTAGGCTGCAATCAATTACTAGGGCTTAACCGCACCATGTTTACCAAAATGAGGAATAGTTTACAGAACATGATGGCAACGGCTTGGAGAGGCAGGAGAAGGATCCTGCCTGTAGCTGTAGCATAATGTGAAGTCTGGTCTTTGAGTGCTTGTGTGGACAGAGAAGATATTCTGTGCACCGTCTCCCCATGCAGGTGCACTGTTCAAACACACATGCACAGACTATTGCACAAGCAACCTAAATATCTTATTTTTCAAAACGCAGCTCAGCTCACTTGCTGCAAGGATGAACTTCCAGTCCTGATCATCTTTCTCAGATATTTTAATCGCTGAAATTCCTCGGGCTCCCCTCTGAACTAATCTAACGAGATTTGACCCACAAATATGCGCTGGTTACAAAAAGACTGCATGTATGTTTTTGTTCTTCTCTTTGCTATGCACAAATGTAAAGACAAAAGTCTGCTACTGACAAGATGGATAAATGATAGAAATAACGAGGATGTCTTTCAAATGGTGATGTCTGCAGCTGTCATGGAGTCCAACAGGGACTAGGTCTGCTCGGCACCCTGATAAATACCGAGGCGCCTCTCCATGTAGACATGCACATATGCATCAACACCCTCCCTGCATGTGCATACATGCCCGTTTTATTATGCCATGTACGCCTAATAACTTCATCCTACAATTAAAGCTTTACACACACACACACACGCATGCTAACCAACACCCCCTCTGCGACATACACACACACACAACCTAATGACAGGCACCAGAAAAATCCAATGCAGCTCTGCAGGCAGAAAGTGCTCACTGAAGCCATGCAGTGCACACCCAATCCACAGCGACTGGTGTCTTATCGTTGTGTATAATAAATAACAGTGGTTAATAATAACAACACTGCCGTGCTGCCTGCGCTCGCACCCTCCCGACTCCATGCTCCCAAGCCGTTTCTGCAACATGGTCCTGTGCATGAAACACACGGAATGAAAAGCAGGCAGGACACGATCACTGCAAGAGATAGGCTCCGGCAGTGAAAGCTGCTTCATGTCGGAGTGGGCTCTTCCCAGCTTTCAGACGTGTGATCTGCATGTCTAATAATGAACAGATTTAGTCAATCCATCGTTTCTGGCATCAGTCCCTTACCTTGAAATGCTGCAGCTGAAGTATCTGGTCCTCAAGCTGTTGTCTCTTGCCTTCTATTTCTGTCTGCCTTTTCCTTTTCTCCTTGGAAAAATAATTTGAGAGAGAGAGAGAGAGAGAGATATCTCGTCAGAGGAACGGAGGCTTTAAGGGTAGCAGATTCGTAAGAGCGTGTAAGCAGCCAAACACATCTGTACAGATGTCACCAGTCCCATTTCACCTGCTGCTCTGCCTGCTGGTATGCAAACAGCAGCGTCCTGGGAAGATGCCAGCCCCAGACTAGCCGGTCGCTCGCCAGCAGAAGAAATTCTCCTCGCTCACTCCAGGCAGCCGGAGCAGCAACAGAGTGCACAGTCCCAGAGGAGGGGAGAAAACAGGCATAACAGCTGAGAGAGAAGTTAAAGGGACAAAGATGTGCTTTCGCATTGGAGATGCTGGGCCAAAACCACGGATTGCATGGTGCAATTGTGTGACAGTAAGGCGACACAACGTTGGTGGGTGGCATCACGGAGGAAGGGAGCTGGGTTGCAGACCGTGTTTTTGCCTGGTGCGGTTGGTGGTAAGGCTTTCCAGGGCTCATCGCGGAGAAAGTGTTTCAGCCAGCTTGCACGGGGCTTACATGCAAAGTAAATGGGATGGATAACTGCCCCAGCTGGATTTGTTTGAAATTCAAGCCACCGGCACACACTAGTAGCTGGCCCTTACTGTCTCCCAGAAGCTGGGCTGACCGCATGGTGTCAAGGACAGCGCGGTCATATCCACAGCTGAGGGTTTTCATGGTCACGTTCATAAACAGCCACTCATCCGTGTCTGGGCTGCTCCCTGCAACAACCAGCAGACTCTCCCAGGTGTATCAAGAGGAGAACGACCTCCTTTTCTCCCCTGCAACACCTTCCTCTATCAACAAGTATCAACTGTTTGCCTTTCGTCAGTCTTCTGCACCATGTGGGGAGCGTGCGTCCTCACCCATCCCCAGCCTGCATAAGGTTCCCTGTTCTGGAGTTCTTTTCTCATTTGTGATTTTTGCAGCCAAGACAGAAGTACTGAGTAGTAAATGGAGGCAGTCAAATAAGTGTGACAGCCTCAGTATTTATTGGAACAACAGCTTTTATTCCTCACCTGTGAAAGCATGTTTTTGTTATTTATAAATTTCAGTAGCTGTAGAGTTGGTCCCCACAGTAATTTTTCTGTCTCATTTCTAGGTGCCCTACCAATCCTCTGGGAATTCTCCGCTTTTCAGGGATTTCAAACCTTCATGCCGCATCCTCAAGGGGCATATGATAAGATGCTGCCTATGCAGAAATTAATTCTTTATATTAGACCTCGAACCAGGGCATTTTGAGTGAAAGCACTGCATTTACAAGGACGATTAGGAATAATTTTTTTTTAATGCCAGGCTCACTCAAAACAAAGAAAAACATGGAGCTAGATAACTGTCTGGACCACTCCTGCTGAAGGGTGAAACATCAGAACAGTGATGGAGGGCTGGAGTAGTGAGCCCAAGAAGAGGCAAAGTAGTCAAATGGTGCATATGTCAAGCAGTTCTGTAAAACACTGCACACTTACATGCTGAGATTTTGTGTATATCTACATCCACACGCATGGAGTCCCACTGTCTGAAGTATGTAAGATTATTATTGCTGAACAGAAATATGCTACTGAAGTCGTTTTGGAATAGGAAAATCATATTTTTGGACAACTAAAATGTCACAAATTTTGCCTGTGTTCAGCTGAAAAATTGGCATCTCACTGCCCTGTGCACGCAGAAGATATTTTGGAATTGTGCACACACAAGCACACAGAAATTATGCAGGCACCTTTAAAAATCCTTCCTTATATAAAATTGATAATCTCTGAATCATCCATCCTATCACTCCTCCAATCCCCATCTCTCCCTTGGATTTTTGAATGGAACAGGATACTAGATGGTTCAGGCTTTTTTTTAAAGGGTTTTTTTAACCCAGCATTGTTCAGGGATCTCTCTTGCATTGTCTTCATTCTGCGATATGAACATTGTACTTTGGAGACTGAAAAACAGAAATTGTTCTTTGCTGTTTCCTGAAATAGCTGGTCAACCATGGACCGGAAAAAAGTAGTTCTAAAAACTGTTCCAGTTAATGGCCTAATATTCTCAGAATAAGGATATATCTGCCCTGTTTGTGTCAAGATGGCCACCTGACAGAATGTTTGGATTTCACAGATGCAGGCATTAACACGTCATATCCGACACTCCATAGGCCAGCATAAGGCATCTACTCCTTCACAGTTAACTGACCTACATTTATAAGTGTGTATATACACACATATATATTTATATATATATATATGTGTGTGTGTATGTATTCTACCCTTCACAAAAAACCTTACTAAAGCACATGATGGAAATCACCACAGTACCTCCTCTGACTGGTTGTGTCATGCTGTATAATGGATGTGACAAGACAGCCACATAAAACATAGATGGAAACTTCTTTCCTTTATGAGAAAGGGAAAGCACTTAGAGTATTTTCCCTGTAGGCAGCAACACAGCAGGCACTAAAACACTTGAACTACTTACTAACTAGTGGGCTTCTCTGGAGTTAAATTGGAATATTGCTCATGTTTCCATTTCACTGGCTTTCAGTCAGCCTGACTGCACACCTTTACCCTCTGATTTTGTACCACAGCTATGGCTGAGGAATATGACAGCAAAAGTGTTGTTTTTTTTTTTTTTTTTTAAATTGCATGAATCACAGCATCGGTAATTAGCTATGAGGACATTTCACCTTCAGGTCACTAGATCACATTCAATTTAGGTTTATCCCAGTCACTAAAGGTTGTGACTAATTTTATTCCTGGTTTATATGGGCGTGTTCTGAAAAAATGTGGTAGAAGACTGCAATGGTTGACAAAAATCCCACCAAAATCAGCATGTCAAGGATTTTAGACATGCAGTTGCTGAACCAGTCCCCACTCAAGCAGGCTCCTGATTCAGGACTTTACTGAAAACACTGCAATATAAAGCACGTGCTTACACCCGAGCACTTGTTAAGGCATATTTCTGTGTTGAAGCCAGTAAATGTTGCTCATTACTCTGTTCATCTACTTATGGATACCTTTTCTCCAAGTATGCCTGCTAAGTTACTAATTTACTAAGGGTGCTGGCGCCAGGAAAATAAAGTGCTAGCTTTACACAAACAGGTTCACTCTGGACAGCTTCATTGAAACATATATCCTCTTTTTTTCTACAATGCAGGGAGTAATCAGTCACTGCTTCAGCTAGTGGTTAACACTAATCATCTCAAAGAAGTAAGCCCCAAGAACATACCAGATCTCCTCCCCCTGGGCCAGGATGCATGGACGTCAAGCCATAAAGGGAAGGAAGGAGCCAGGAGGATGTTTGAGTATATACAAGATGACTGGGTTTTGTACAGTTCCTGCACCTTTTGAGGGAGGTAGTTAAAACTGTCAGCTGGGATGTCAAACACGTGTGCACAGCTTTAGGCTATTCTGTTTTGTTGGTTTTTTTTTTAAGAAGTCAAGAGATTATAGAAACTAGGTTGAAAGGAGGTGGAGAAAACAAGCACTGAAGCCAGTTTTACTGTGAATGTGTTAGGTTTAAAAGAAAACATTTGTGTCTATATCTGAGGTGTGCTCCTTTTTTAACAATAGATACCCATGACAGATGGTTACCCTTCCAAAATGGTAGAGGAGTACCATTTGGGAGGTACACCCAGGAAGCTCTGAAAATTTGGGACGTTCACAAGTAAAATAAGATTCAAACCTTACATCCCTCCCTTCACCAAAAAATACCAGGAAAATGTGTGAGTGAAAGTAATTGGTTTTTTTACTCATAGACCTAAATGACGGGAAAAGAACATAGAATCATAGAATCACAGAATGCTTTGGGTTGGAAGGGACCTTTAGAAGTCATCTAGCCCAACCCCCTGCAGTGAGCTGGGAGATCCTCAACTAGACCAAGTTGCTCAGAGCTCCGTCCAGCCTGGCCTTGAATGTTTTAAAGGATGGGGCCTCCACTACTTCTCCGGGCAACCTGCGCCAGCATTTCACCACCTTCATGGTAAAAAATTTCTTCCTTATATCTAATGTAAATCTACCCTTTCTCAGTTTAAAGCCATTGCTCCTTGAACATAGATCAAATGGCAAGGTTACTTACACCCTGAATCCTGTTCAATGAAAAATGAGATTTGTACTCGGGCGTTCATGCATGGATATGCAACATGCAAACTATAAATTTATTCCCTTTTCCAGGAAACCTGATTTCAGAAAGGAAGTAATTGCTGCTTGGCACTAACGGTGGCCAGTGATGCCTTCCTACTGCTAAAAACCAAACTAAACTCTATTTGATTGACCTCACTGGGAAAATACGTGCCCAGATCTGAGAGCAGGCTATGGTTTATGGTGCAGGTATCCGGGAGAACATGGCGGGAAAAACAAAAAATTCTCCAGCTCTACAAAAAACCCTGTGGGGATCTTGTGACCCTCAAGGAGATGGTCATCAAAACACTGGAGGAGCTACCACTAGTAGTTTCAGTGAAGCACTTTCCTGTTGGCTTCATCCTGCATGTCAAGCAACTGTCCAGCCCGCCATGGAGGAGCGGGTGGAAGAGGGTGAGCTTCTGCCAACTCAAAACAAATGCACCCAAAAATGGCACAGGTGAAGGAAAATTATAGTCGGCTTCAAAGCAAGGAAAACAGTTACAAAGAATTGTCTTCAAAGAATCACATGAATTTCTTCAGTGAGACATTATTTTCTCCACTCTGCACAGTTGGCAGATACTATTCCTTGTTTATTTAAAGCTTCCAGATTTTTAGTGAGGCAACTAAGGAAACAGAAAAGCAAAAGAGCTGCTGACACCTCATTTTTCTGTTGCCAGTTCAGGGACATCCAAAACTCTGGGGAAAAAGGAGCATCTGGGTTATGCTAATGATTTCAACCCATAGTTAGCATAATCCCCAGAATTTACTTCTCATGGAAACTGAAACTTTCACCATGGTGGTAGTTTAAATGAACATCATCACTGTGGTGACTTCACATCTCTCAGTAGTGAAATCAGATCCATAAATTTGTCTCTTCTTTTGTGGTTCAGCAGTAATGGTTCACAGGAAAGAAAATACTAAGAAAGGCAGAAGGCTAATTTTTGCCCTTGTGTTTCTTTTTTTTTTTCCACTTCCTTTTCTTTGCCCACCTGGTCGATTGTATTATTTTCCTGTTGTGTTTGAAGAGTGGGAAACTCTGCCGACAGCAACTATACCTACCAGTTGCAACGATGCAGCCCAGTACTGGCAGCACTTTTCAAAATGCAGTTCCAAGGATTTTCTGCTGTTGTAAACAGCATACAATATAAATCACAGCACCAGAAGGGGCAGGACACAAAACTGAAGCAGAGACACAGCAGAATAAACAAGTCTCAAAGGTTGGTGACAGGATGCCTGCTCTTTCTCGATCATCAATGCCCACTTACATTACTTGCTGCCAGTACAAGAAGACGGAGCCTGCCATCCTGCCAAATGTACCAAACTAGATCACCATATGCACTGGCATGACTATGCTCAACGGAAATCATCTTGTTATGAGTAGCCACACAGCCTCTGTAATTGCAAGCTGGAGGCTTGTCTGGTGTCCTGTTTCAAGCATTGGGAAATATCTATTCTTTCTGATTATGAGAAATTACTTCTCCTACAGTTCCTCTCCTACCCTGCTCCTAGCAGAACCAGAGTCTGTTTCAGAGTTTCAGAGTTTCAGATCCATTTTTCTCTGTACTTACACCACCAACAACACACAAACGTAGCTATTGGCTTTCCTCCTTTAGGCATTTTCCTGCAAGAACCTCTCTGCCTCAGTACCCTGAAACCCGTGGCCACCAGGCTAAGGTTTGTTTCACTTAAAACATGACCCAGGGACAATTTTCCTGCATCTGTATACTGGAATACAGCTTCTGAACTTCAGGAAACTGCGTTCCGTGCTCCTATGTAACATCTAAGAAGCTGCCACCCTGTTTCACTTTTACAGTCTCCCTGTGATGAAGACTTATTTCCTGAAGCAGATTCATGATTTCAAATGTCCTAAGGGCCTAGGACCTTGGTGGCTCATCTTTCTTCACCCCCTCCCTACCCAAACAAAGCAAATTGTACGTTGAAAAGTTCTAGGTGGGATAGAGGTTGTCACAGGAGTACATGATGTTGCTGCAAAGATTTCCATGTACGTTCCATATACCCACATATCTTATGCCAGACCTGCGCCATTTCCATTACTTCCAGCAACAGATAGGTTATTTAGGCATGAACAACTGGAGTTTCCAACTGCACAGGTGCAGCAGATAAATGCCCAAGGTGAGCAGGTGAAACCTCTCATAAAAGATAAGGGCTAGGTTTGGCGCTCTTCATCATATTTGCTCTTTCCATGCTTGTATGCACAGCAGGAAGCTAAGGAGAGATTCGAGACAGGTGAACGGTTAATGATCACATATGCCCTTAACCTCCTCTCTTGTGAAACTGGTTTAAACTGGAGATTGTTGTCATGAGGGTTGATTCCCATTAAACAGACAGCTTGCCACAGAATGCAAGAAATATATTGGCATGCTGGTTTTGGACACAGAATAGACTTCATTCACAGAGGCAGACCCTGGTCAGGGAGTAAGCAGGAGAGCCTGGAAGTTATGGAAAAGCTTCACTTCTCATTTATTGAACAGGGATTTTGCTTAGGGATTTGGACAGGCTGGATCGATGGGCCAATGTCAATTGTATGAGATTCAACAAGGCCAAGTGCTGGGTCCTGCACTTTGGGCACAACAACCCCATGCAACACTAAAAGTGGATGGAAAGCTGCCCAGTGGAAAAGGACCTTGGGGTGCTGGTTGACAGCTGGCTGAACATGAGCCATCAGGGTGCCCAGGTGGCCAAGAACGCCAATGGTATCCCGGCTTGTACCAGCAATAGTGTGGCTAGCAGGAGCAGAAAGGGGATCATGCCCCTGTACTTGGCACTGGTGAGGCTGCACCTCGAGTACTGTGTTCAGTTCACTACAAGGAGGACATTGAGGTGCTGGAGTGTGTCCAGGGAAGAGCAACGGGGCTGGTGAAGGGTCTAGAACAGAAGTCTTATGAGGAGTGGCTGAGGGAGATGAGGCTGTTTAGTCTGGAGAATAGGAGGCTTAGGGAGAAATTCTTGCCATCCACAACTACCTGGAAGGTGGCTGTAGTGAGACAGGTGTTGGTCTCTTCTCCCAGGTAACAAGTGATGGAACGAGAGGCAACAGCCTCAAGTTGTGTCAGGGGAGGTTTAGACTAGATATTAGGAAAAACTTCTTCACTGAAAGGGTTATCAAGCACTGCCCAGGGAAGTAGTTGAGTGATCATCCCTGAAGGTATTTAAAAGGTGTGTAGATGTGGCACTTCAGGACATGGTTTAGTGGTGAACTTGTCCGTGTTGGGTTTATGGTTGGAGCTGATGACCTTCAAGCTCTTTTCCAACCTAAATGATTCTATGATTCTATAAGGGGAAGGCACAATCAATTGCAGAGAGCTGAACACTGAAGGTGAAGAAAGAAAATCCCCTCAGGCCAGAAATACATTGGCTTTCATTCCAGCCTTGCATCCCTTTTCTCCAGTAGCACGTGTCAGAGAAGTTATTTGCTTATGTAGAAGAATGGGGTGGTTAGAGTGAGACAGATATGCAACTTAAGTGCTCCAAGTAAAGGAGCAAACCTTTCTGGTCTGCAGCCCACTTTCTTGCTGATTTTGTCACTTGCATGCAGAATAACAGTTCTTTCTTGGATGGAGAAAACACCCTTGCCAAATTAATTTTTTCCATTTCATCTCACACTTAGGCTATACTTGCATGATGTCGAAGGATGGGTTTCTCCTGTGTTGATCTGCTAAAGAAAACTGAATGGCTCTGTGTCCACGTGTGCATTGCCCGCAACTCAGGTTCAAGTAAGAGAACCATAATAGTCATCCTATGTGTTTCGAACACCAAAGGAGGAATTCACCCACATGGAGCACTGTAGGATACACTTGTGTTCAGGGCTTCTGAATATAAACCTTTCCTGACTGCTACAAGCCTACTGCCAATATCATACCTGACACTATGCAGGACAAAGCTGTCCAAGAGGAGCAAGGATCCCTTCTGGTGAAGACAACAATCCTCTAAAGGGTTGCAGCAAACATTTCAGCTGCCGTTATAACTATAGCTGCTTATAATTATAGCTCACTGGTCACCGAATTCAACCACTACAATGCACACAGAAAATGACTGCCTAATTAAAATCACCATGCATCTCAAACAACAAATAAAAGAATGACGCTGCTCCCAGAACAACAGGTCTTAATGAAAAATGATGAATGCGGGAAGGAATTTTCTTTTGAAGAACTCCCTCATTAGCATTTTTGGAAGGGGACACAATACAAAAATATCTCATTGAGAAGGTGAAGTGAAATCATTTTAGGACAAAACATGGTTCCTCCAATGTCCCACGGGGAAATTCCCACTTTGATGGAGCAGTCATCCCGATTTTGATGCAAGCAAGATTTTACCTGCAATATCCTCCTTTCACTGAATGCTACTGGGTCATTGGAAGGTCGAACACAACCCATGTGCATTTTTGACTGGGCCACCATCATGATGAGTCCTTGAAGTATGAAAAGGTTTAGTTGACTTTCCTTCTTTCTTCCCAAGTCTGAACTGAAACCGAACATTGGTTGAGATCCACAGCCATCGCTTCTGTTCGGTTGCTGACAGGAATAAAGCCACACTTTCCTATGCATTTACGGCGTGACCAGGGGTGTCAGGCTCTTAAATGCCTGCTGAGAAGTGAGCAGGGTCATTGCAGTTTGAGTATCTTTTCTGCAAGATGTGACAGTGAATCTGAGCTATGAGTGCCAAATCCCCTCCCCTTATAAACTCCACATCAGCATTTACTCCAAAACTTACAAGTTTTTACACTAGCCCTGAGAATGGGTAGGAGTTCAGGACCACCTTAGTACTGCAGCAACTTTCTCTTCAGTGTCAGAGATAATTCATCATTATCTCTCCCCTCTTCTCTGCCCTAGTGAGGCCCCATCTGGAGTACTCTGTCCAGTTTTGGACTCCCCACTTCAAGAAAGATGAGGAGCTACTGGAAAGAGTCCAGCGGAGGGCTACGAGGATGACGAGGGGACTGGAGTGCAGCATCTCTCCTACAATGAAAGGCTGAGGGAGATGGGATTGTTTAGCCTGAAGAAGAGAAGGCTGCGAGGGGACCTTATAAATGCTTATAAATATCTGAAGGGTGGGTGTCAGGAGGATGGGGCCAAACTCTTTTCAGTGGTGCCCAG
>Ga0065711_1049139_pt1 | contig 11452 bp, 5 predicted proteins | sample Hoacrofraction12_FD_59098 | JGI IMG/M metagenome (GOLD analysis project Ga0065711, IMG submission 59098) | Hoatzin crop microbial communities from Cojedes, Venezuela - Epithelial fraction 12 v2 (version 2) | ecosystem: Host-associated > Birds > Digestive system > Esophagus > Crop | place... | reverse complement strand
ACGTTGTATAAAAAAAAAAAAAAAAAGGAAGTGTTTGGAAGATTTCCCAAAGGAAAGATGGAGGAAAATCAAAGGCTATGTCCTGATGGAATCCACAGCCTAGTACGAGGCATTTAATTCTGGGCCTTGTCCCGACTTCACCCCTACTCTTCTTCTGAGAAAGTCAAGGTTGGCGACCTTTCGTTCCCTATACTCCCCCAGTGCCCTTGCTGCCTCAGGCTATTAATGAGGTCTTTTTCTTGGTGTTTGTTGTTATTATGTAAGAACAAAACCAACTTATGCACCATAGTTTTGCTTAAAATATATATCTACAAATTTTTGTAGCTATTCTTCAACAAAATTATGCTATTAAACTACCACACTCTAACTCTCGATGTTGAAAATGGCAATAAGATGCATTCCACAGAAGCTAAGCCTTGTTATATTTTTAACATATTTTCTTAGTACATGACAGGTCAGCGCTAAACTCTCCAAGGATGTAGCTTTCATCTCATGTTATCTTCACCACCACCACTCTCACATTCCTCCAGGATGTACTGCTAGCGGATTGCCCTTACAATTCACCAGAGACAAGTTGTTATGCCAACAAGTATAGTTATTTGACAGCTTGCTGCTGTTTACAGGATCTTCCTTCCCCCCAGCTGGGAAGCATTGCTCTTATGCCTTCTCTTTTGTCACTGAGAAGTTAGTACGTCCTCAGAGTCCAGAGTGTTTTAAAGAGCATTACAGAATGTTAGTTTTGCAGGGCATCTGTTTTTTCAACTGGACATTTTTATAGAATCGTGGAATGATAGAATCATTTAGATTGGAATAAACCTTGAAGATCAAGTCCAGCCACAAACCTAACACTGCCTAGTCCACCACTAAACCATGTCCCTAGGAGCCACATCTACATTTTGTAAACGCCTCCAGGGATGGTGACTCAACCACTTCCCTGGGCAGCCTGTCCCAGTGCTGGAGAACCTTCTCGGTGAAGAAAGTTTTCCTAATACCTAATTTAAACCTGTCCTGCTGCAGCTTGAGGCTGTTTACTCTTGTCTTCTCACTTGTTACCTGGGAGAAGAGATCAACACCTACCTCACTACAACTGCCTTTCAGGTAGTTGTAGCGAGCCATAAGGTCTCCGCTCAGCCTCCTCTTCTCCAGGCTAAACAACCCTAGTTCCCTCAGCTACTCCTAATAAGACATGTTCTCTAGACCCTTCATCAGCCTCGTTGCTCTTCTCTGGACACGCTTCAGCACCTCAATGTCCTTCTTGTAGTGAGGGGCCCAAAGCTGAACACAGTACTCCAGGTGCGGCCTCACCAGTGCCAAGTACAGAGGCACCATCACCTCCCTACTCCTTCTGGCCACACTATTCCTGATACAAGCCAGGATGCCGTTGGCCTTCTTGGCCACCTGGGCACACTGCTGGCTTATGTTTAGCTGGCTGTCAACCAGCACTCCAAGAACCTTTTCTGCTGGACATCTGTCCAGCCACTCTTCCCCAAGCCTGTAGTGTTGCCTGGGGTTGTTGTGACCCAGGTGCACCCTCAGCAAGTTTGCCAGTGACACCAAGCTGTGTGGTGTGGTTGACACACTGGAGGGAAGGGATGCCATTCAGAGAGACCTTGACAGGCTGGAGAGGTGGGCCTGTGTGAGCCGCTTGAAGTTCAACAGGGCCAAGTGCAAGGTCCTGCATGTGGGTCGGGGCAATCCCAAACACAAAAGTACAGGCTGGGTGGAGAGTGACTCGATAGCAGCCCTGAGGAGAAGAACTTGTGGGTACTGGTGGATGAGAAACTCAACATGAGCCAGCAATGTGCACTTGCAGCCCAGAAAGCCAACTGTATGCTGGGCTGCATCAAGAGAAGGGTGGCCAGCAGGTCGAGGGAGGTGATTCTTCCCCTTTACTCCACTCTCATGCGACCCCACCTGGAGTCCTGCATCCAGCTCTGGAGACCCCAACATAAGAAGGACATGGATGTTTTGGAGCGGGTCCAGAGGAGGGCCATGAAGTTGATCAGAGGGCTGGAGTACCTCTCCTGCGAGGACAGGCTAAGAGAGTTGGGGCTGTTCAGCCTGGAGAAGAGAAGACTCTGGGGTGACCTTATAGCAGCCTTCCAGTACGTGAAGGGGGCCTACAGGAAGGATGGGGAGGGACTTTTAAAAGGGCGTGTAGTGATAGGACAAGGGGGAATGGCTGCAAACTAAAAGAGGGCAGATTTAGATTAGATATTAGGAAGAAATTCTTCACCATGAGGGTGGTGAAACACTGGCACAGGTTGCACAGAGAAGTTGTGGCTGCCCCCTCCCTGGAAGTGTTGAAGGCCAGGTTGGATGGAGCTCCGAGCAACCTGGTCTAGTGGAAGATGTCCCTGTTCATGGCAGGGGGGTTGGAACTAGATGATTGTTAAAGGTCCCTTTCAATCCTTACCATTCTATGATTCTATGATAAATCAAAAACACGGCAGCTACTGGGAGGACAATTAACTCTGTCCCAGTTGAAACCAGGATACTGATACAATTAGCCTCAGCCCATCCACCCAGCCTCTGCAGATCCCTCTGCAGAGACTTTCTGCCCTCAAGCAGATCAACACTCTTGCCCAGCTATGTGTCATCTGCAGACTAACTAAGGGCCCACTTGAGCCCCTCATCCAGATCATAGATAAAGATATCAAACAGAACTAGCCCCAATACTGAGGTCACCAACTTGAGTTAACTCCATTCGGCACTCAAGGTGATCTGCTCTATAACCTTCCCCGGCACCAAAGTCAGACTGACAGGCCTGCAGTTGCCTGGATCCTCATTTTTGTCTTTCCTGTAGACTGGCGTCACATTTGTCAACCTCCAGTCAACTTGGACCTCCCCACTTAGCCAGAACTGCTGATAAATGGTTGGAAGTGTCTTGTTGAGCACCTCCACCATCTCCCTCAGTACCCTTTAAGTGGGAGAGGTCAGGTAAACTGGAGGGTGACAGTGTTGACTTGATTTATGGGCTATCTAGCTTTTGCGCGTGAATGCCAAGAGGACAAGGTTACTTGAAAACTGCTTTGCCTTTGTAAACAGTATCTTAAAGCTCAGTGCCTGCACTTTTGTTTATATTTAAGTACAAAACTGTTCAGTGAACTGGAGTATAGCCTTAAGACCCAGTCCTAAAGTTTTGGTTACTGTGTGTAAATTCTGCTACTTTTTTAAGTTAGTTTGTTTCACCTTAGGCACTTTTGAAAAACGGGGCTGTTTGCTTGAAAATGATCAGGCAGCTACAGCATGTAAATCGAATGTTTTGGATGTACATGTTTGAACCTGCACTGAAGTATTTGGAAAGTGGTCTCTACAGATGATATAGTTGTATTGTCTGATAAGTGAGTAATGTGTCTGTCCTTCTGAGAGGAGTTTCTTTTTTTGCTTGTGTTGTAGGGTTGAGGTTTTGGTAACTAGTTGGATGAGACTGATATGGAATTGGCAATGCAAAAATAAACAGACCATTTATTGGTATGTTGACTGATTTCATCATGTCAAAACTGTCAAATCTCCTTCAGAGTGATTGTCACCTCCTCTTTGCTGTAGCACTTTGTTCCATCTACAGCCATTCTTCATGTAAATGAGGTCAGGTGGGTCTTTTTTTCCTCTCCTTGGCTTAGTTAGTGATCTGACCAATTTTATAGGTTGGCCTCATTTCACATTCTCATGAAGTTTGTCACTTGTCTCTTTTCCCCTTAATTTTAGAAGCCGACTTGTATCCTCAAATTCTTGAATAATTTTGGGGGCTGTTTGTAACCTTGTTGTTATTCTTTTTGTAGTATCTTGATCAAAATTGGTAAAGTATATCCATTACGGTCTCATTAATGCCAGAACACTGCGACCATACTTGCATTTTCTTAAAAAGCTGTCGTTCGCTTTGGTAATTTCTTAGTCTTGTTCACCAATAAACTTCATTCAAGTATAATGCAGAAAGAACATTCCTTTCCACTAAGATGATTTATGCTAGTAGGTAATAAATGTGGATTTTACAATAATCTGCACTCAAGCCTATTGGGTGCATTGTGATTAACTTCATTAGAAACAGCTTCTTCTCATTTTAACATGTATTATAGTACTCCGTAGTACTGGAGGAAGAGATACTAGACTTACGGCTTACCTTTTTTGGTTTAATTTATTTTTCTTCTCCTGTGCAAATCGTCTACAAACAACCACATCTTAACACTAGTCATTCCTTTTTAAATCACTAGCTAGTCACATAGATCTTTGAAGAGGTGGTCCCTTCTGTCTGTAGAAACTTTGTTTGTCCCAGAACATTTGCACAGAAGTTTTCTCACATGCTTTTTTCTTAATGCATGGAAAGCTGGTTAATACTGCTTGTGGTTTTTCTGTCTAATGATGTCTCAGTACCTTAGATAAGAGACAACTGCATTGTGCTGTGCAAAGACAGCTGCTGCATAAAAGAGCTCACAGCCTTGTGGGCATGACATTGAACAGGGTGAGAGAATTGTTTTTACACAGAGGAGGAAGAAGCTGAGAAAAAAGGTGATTAAGTGACTCACAGAAAGAAATCTAATAAAATTGTTTTAACTGGAGAAAATCCTTCCCGAATATGGTAATCTTAAAGGCCAGAATGTGCTTTGAATTGTTTTCCTTTAGAAAAAGTAACCAAATATTTGTTGGCTACAAGCTCGCCTTTTAACCGTTTGGTATAACAGCTGTTTCTGGTTAATGCCCTTGTGGATTCATATGGTGATTTATATTTTTCAAGGTGCCCAGGGTATACTACATTCATTTACTGGCACAGGGAGTTAGATAGACATGCCTTTGTGCACTGATCTTTTTCCAACTCATCTTCAGGTTAAAGAAATTACATATTTGTTTGTTTTGGTGCTTTGAAAAGTCCTTCTATTTCTTTTTTTCATGTCTGAAATGGTTCATATTAAAGCTTTCATAATACCCTTCAGTTTCTGTGTTAAATTGATGTTTAAATTGGAATGAAAGCAGGAACCTTGGCAGTTTAGATAATTCACTTCATCTGGTGACCAGCTATGTTAACAATCACATCATATGCCAGCACTTACACTAGATGAAAGGAGTCCCTGGGGCACTAGAACTTCATTTTAGAAGCAGAGTGAAAATACAGTTATGGTCTTTGTTTCATCGTTTTATTCTGTAAAATGGTAAATTATTTTAACTGGAATTTTAAAGTGTTAAAAGAATAATTTAAAGGTTATGTTGAGGGCTATTTTGGGTGAATTAGCCTTGGAAGCTGAATGACAATTGATCAGTATTCTGGACAGGAAGTGTTCAGCACAATGTCAGCAAATTACGACTTTTTATTCCAATGTATTGAGCACTTGGAGGAAATGGTGTATTGTTAGCATATGAATAACATCAAAACCCCACATTGCAAGATGTATTTCAGTCTCGTGAAATAAAATGCATGGCCTCCCCTTCATGTGTTTAAGTGCCTCCCCTTGTAATATAATGTATGCTTGAACCCAAAAGCTTTTTCTTGTGTAGCATGGACAAACTGAATTTCAGGATCCAACTGCTGGTGCATGACTGCAAGTTCCATTGCTTAGAAAAAGAATTTGCAATAGCAAATTGGCTTTCTGCTTGAAGAGTAAAGTGTATTTGATTAAAAATAAGATTCTTGTAGGAAAAGTGTTGGGTTTTTTTCCTAAGAGCAATCATTGCAGAATGCATTCATGTCATCTGTATTTGTCTGATAGTAGTAGTGACTATATCTACCCTGCATGAAAAGCTTGAGTTTAGACATCTTTACGGCTGAGGTTGTTCTGATTTGGCCTTCATTGTTGTCTCCTGCTTTTACATTTCTAAAATTAAGCCAAATTAAAAAAATAAAACTAAATCCCACAAATCAAATGAACTACTGTCCTTCTTAATGAATATTCTATTCTTAATGAAATCAAATGAACTACTGTCCTTCTTTTCTTCACTCCTAACAAGCACTCTTTTTTTTTTTTTAGAGTTCAGATACTGTGCACAAAAAGAAACTCTTGTAACTTCAAAATAGCTAGACTGAGTGTGTGGGATGAGAGCATACTTGACAGCCTATCTCAGACAAAGTAATTCCAAATGCTTAAACTATTTAATCCATTGATCCATTGTTTTAAAGGCTATGGATAAGAAAATCTGTTTATACTAACTGTGAACTACTTATCAGAAGATATGTTTGACTCATGAAGGTTTTACTCATTTTCCATAGTAGCTTTGTTTACTGTTGTAGTAGAAAAGCACTTGTAATAGAGGGTCAGTGTAAGTTAAATTAAAAATATCTGACACTATTATGAAACTAGTAGAAACTGGGGGCTTAGCACCTGTCAGGAAATTGCCAGTATTCTGAACCTATCCCTATTCAGCGGTGAGTCTGGCTCACATAGCTTTGTGTGTCAAATCGATGTTGGTTTCTCTTCTTTTTAACATCAGTTATTATGAATTTTCTTTTAATTTATTTAGCCTTTTAAAAACAACAGTGTGATGTATTTCATAATTCCCTTTTTGCATTCAAATTTATTGCTGAAAACTCAAAAGCCATTGTTCCTGGAACACTATGCTATTACTATGGCAGCATTTCCAGTGCTAGAGGCTCTGTGCTAGTTTCTTCTTTGCTGCCCTTGCTCAGCAACACTCTGATCCACCAAAGCACTTAAGTACATGTTTCACTTTGGGTCCGTGAATAATACTACTGGAGTCAAGGAGATTACAAATACTTAAGTGCTTTGCTGGACAGGGGACAAAGGGTGTCCGTCACTTCAAATGACAATACAGATAGAGAAAGAAGGGACTGATCTGTCTCATAGTTACTAAAAATGGTGTTGCGTACTCTGTCTCCTTATTACCAATATGAAATACCATTCAGGTACTTAGGAATACCTCTTAAAAGAAAATTTTGGAAGAAAGTATAGTTTTTCTAAAATCGTTACTGCATGATACACATTTTAAGCTCACAACTACACACTCATAAAACTAAACAAACAACTGATGCTGTCTCACACTAAACATACAGTTCCAGTTTCATGCAAGGCAAGGAAGAAGGTGAAAGAAAAAACTTGAATGAAACCCACAAAATTAATCAATTTACTGTGCACACATGGCCTTGCTTTAAAACAAAATTTTAAAAATCACTGTTGTCTTTCCAAGTAGTTCTCCATCACTTAGCTGATAGAAAGATTTACACCTAACCATTCTGATTTTTTAAAAGAACACGTGGGAAAAACTTTCCCTGAAATAAATCTGTAACTTTGAAGAGTGAATCATCCAAAAGTATGATGACTGCATATTTGGGATTATTGCTGGTCTTGCTGCAGTTAAACATGTGCTGAAGATTTAAAGGCATCTCAGGTGGTCTAAACCTTTTACCACCCAGCCTGATTTTGGTTTTAATATACTATAAATAAATGTCAGAAACCATGCATTGTTATTAAGCAGTGCTTTGGTTACTCTGAGAACTGGCAATAAGTCAGTGGAAATGGCGCTTTAAAATGAACTAAAAGAAGACCAGTAGGCTTATGCTTTTAAACGACTAAGTCCCCACCACTGTAGCCCGTGAGATTAAAGATTATGCTAACTGACTGTCAGATGTATATGAATGCATAAATGAGAACCTGCAAGATAAAGTACTCTTTAGAGGCAGAAACATTACTTAATATTAATTGTATTGAATTTCAGATTATCAGATCTGTGACAAAGTGCCCTACAAGAAATGCACAGGTATTTTCAGCAGGATCTTGAAAAATGTTAGAGATATTTTTGACTTTATAAGGACTATAAGCTGTTAAACAGTAACTTTTCCTGACAAATCCCAGTCCTGGAAACACCTGTGCTAAAGAGCTTTGTGCTGATCTGCTGTGAAAATTGGCAGAACACTACAACATGTGCTGAATAAAACTGGAATGAAAATCTTTCCAAAGAATTCTGAAGACAAGCTCTTTGAGGTACTATTCAACTCTTCTACCCTCATGACATTTACTAAACTTTTACGAAATAAGCAAAATACTTCAGCTGAGTTACTGGTAAAGCGAATGAAGTGGGATGAAAAGGGAATTAAGAACTTTGCTTGTCTGCAGAGAAAATGCAAATAACTGTGTAGATTCATTACACATGTTTAGTATACGTCAAAGGTAGCTGAAGGAATAGTTAAGGATTAGATAATATACTGAGAGTTGCCACAAGGACTTATGCTTTGTTGATGGAACAATGTTTTTTGTACTAAAACCACACAGAAAAATGTAGATAAAAACATTTTTCGGCAAGTTTGGAGACTTCTTTATGTTTATGCTTAATCTAAATACTAAAGTGCAAAGTTGGCAGGAGGGCATAGGAGGAGCAGATAACAAAGGTAAGGATGAGTCTGTACTCCCTAAGTGTGGATAACCATACTCTAGTGTCCCCCTTCCTCAGTCTTCACTTGTTCACTCAGAAGGAAGATAAAGAAGATTTATTCTTGAATTGTGTTGAGAATGTGAAAAACCTGAAGGAGAATACAATTGTCTTAAACTTGGTGCAGGATACTCAACAACCACCTCAAGGATTCTGGATTTGTTGCAGTCACTCATAAGTTCTTTGAACGATCCTTTATATTTCTATTCCTGTTATTTGAACCAGCAGGAGACTGAAAAGGACAAGACTATATCTTACAGATGTGTTCAGAGGGCTACAATCTTGTGAATTCTGTTTCCTGCTGACATGAAGAATAGAACGAAAGAGAAGAGCAGAATAGCACTACATTATATCATGATGGTATCAAAACCGAGTGCTCTGGATGATTCATTTGATCACCTTTTAAAGGATCTGTAATTTTAACATTTTTGTGACCATTTCTCTAGGTTGGTGGAAGATGACTTCTGTCATTGCTCAAACCCTCCTTATCCTTGACTGTTGTCTAAAGGCAGTGTATTTTTTCAGGGCTGATGGTAAGGAGAGCGAAGCCTTAAAAGGGAAAAAAATAGCGAGAAGTGGGGAGGAAAATAAATCAAGAAAAAGTCCACAGTGAAACCTGTAACTGTTCAAAGATTGCTTCCTTGCAATTATGTTACAGATGAAGATCAGATTAGTTATGATAAAAGGTCTGAGTAGGCTTGCAAACTTTCGAACTACATGGGCCTAGGCAAAATAAAAAACAGACTTGTTTACAGTGTTGCAGTAATTTCATCTGAAATTACTCTTCACAGCAAGGTGTATCAAATTTGGCATTTATTAATTGAGCTTTCTTTAGATCTGAAGCATGGACTTGTCATTCTTTCAATTTTTAAAAAAAAGAAAAAAATACTGTATTCATGTCAATGACCCCTACGATGGGTCATGAAGAAAAATAACACTGAAGCACTATCTCACTTCTTGACTCTTGTCAGTTTACTTTTGTCTCACGTCTGTTGTAATCTTAGGTCTCAGCCTCGTGCAGAAGATATAAACATTTCTCTATATAATCTTCAAATGCAATAGATGGTATGTGGAGAACAGGGGTAATTTGACGCAAATTGGGAATATTTCTTTGGTGTGTCAGACAAGGAAGGAGATCAAGTGTATGGGAAGAAGGTTAAGCCCAATATCATCAGATAAAAATTATCCTGTAATTTTTTTTTTAGTTTTACTGTATGCACTGCTGAATAAAAAATAGTAATCAGGGAACCTTAGATTTATTGTGCCTCTGCTAGTGCTGAATTTTGCTTATGCCAAGGCATAAATCGATGGTGACCACATCAAGCAAAACAAAGGGCATAATCAGAGTTCTGTGATAGACTTAAGCGCAATGTTCTTTGTATAGCATTTCATTAAATAGCATTTAGTTACGTTCTCTTAATTTCTGTGATTCTTGCCTCTCTACTTGCATAAATATTGCTCAGTGAGAAATATTAGATATGTGACAGAAATCAGAATTTTAACTTGCAGACTCTAACTGCAAAACATGGTTTGATTGTAGTCATAAAGTGAATTTAGTTGTTGCATCTGTACATACTGTCTACATTTCACTTGTGCTCCTGCTGTGTAAACTACCCATTGTTGACTAGTATAGGAAGTCGATCAGTAATGGGACAAAAGGAAGTAAAGAATGTGTCATGATTTTCAGTGTAAGTCCTGTGTACTAAGAATCTGGCTTTTGTTGGTGCATATAATTTGCAATTCTCATATGACTTTGTCTAGGTTTCTTAGAATTATATCAATGTACAGGTAAGTTGTTTTAAAAAAATTTTAAAAAGCGAAAAACAGGTGTCATATATTTTGAGGGTAATTGGACTGGGATTGTAATCTAGCTTCTTTTTGTCTCTGAACATTTGAGACAATATTTATTTACCACATTCACTGGTACGTAGCTGATGGTATTCTCTGTTGTAGCTCCAGAAATATAGGGGGAACACGCATCAAGAACTGCTTTGGTTCTTTAAGAGAAAGCGGAAATAATTATTCACAGATATCAGGTGTTACAGCACTAACTACAGCCCAAGCAGTAACGGTCTTTTTTTCTACCAGTTTTCTTTAATGGAGTTTGCTATTGACAGCTGATCATGGCTTTCTTGTTTACTTTTTTCTTTTGTTTTGTTTTTGCCTGGAGTAAATTACAGTCTCACTAAATCATTAAGGCTGGGTCCCATAGCCATAAGATTATTGACTTTTATGTGTGTGTGTGTTAACAAGCAGAAGATGCTAATCAATTACATGAAGTGGTTTGATGGCTTATTGGTTGCTTTTCCGACAGCGAAATGACTTTCAGGAGGATGATTTTGGCCACTGGATAATAGAGCAGGTATATTTTGACATATCTTCTGCTTTTAATTCTGCTCAAAGAAGTCTGAGGTAAGTGGCTCAGTTCCTAACTATTGGAGGAGCTCAGAAAAGGGGTTCCTAGATGTCGCGTTAAAGGGGGAGTAAGGGGAGTCTGATAAGTGGCAAAAGGAGAGCCCTCCAGTTGAGTCACGAGGTTCAGAGCAGACCCCTTTGCATTCTAAACTCTCTCTCAGAGGAGAGTCTTGGTGTGGCTGGATCTACTCCTAGTCCCAGACTTGGTCAACGGTTTATGTCTAAAGGGTTAAGTGTGTTGCCACTTCTCAGATTCAGCTTGCCTATCAGAGCCCCTCCAAGGACTTTCACTGAAACAGTTTTGCAAAGTTGAAACAATAGGTAATTTATTCAAGCGACAGGTATCACAGGTTTGGGGTTGCCCTTGGTAAATGCACTGTGTACAATAATTGAGCTCAAGGTAATGGTTTAGCACTTTAGTTAACACTGTGTTCCCGGGAATACGTCTGACAAAGTCAGAGGCGTGACTCTTACCAAAAAGGCGTCCCTTCTTGGGGGGAGGAAGAGAGGTTCAGGCCCGTCGACCCGTCTGTCAGGTGAAGTTCTCACTTGGCTCCTCCTCCCAAAGAGAGTTTTCAAGTGCCAATTTTTATATGTTTGGAAATCTTTTTGCGAGGTGGGGCTAAGTCAATTATTGTGTATCGATTGGCCCTTGGCATGGAATGTC
>Ga0065711_1049138_pt1 | contig 11454 bp, 14 predicted proteins | sample Hoacrofraction12_FD_59098 | JGI IMG/M metagenome (GOLD analysis project Ga0065711, IMG submission 59098) | Hoatzin crop microbial communities from Cojedes, Venezuela - Epithelial fraction 12 v2 (version 2) | ecosystem: Host-associated > Birds > Digestive system > Esophagus > Crop | place... | reverse complement strand
CCCCGCTCGCGCCATGTCCCCCGGTCGAGGGTCTGTCCCCCCCCCTGCGCTGGCACCAGGTTCCCCCCTCTGCACGCCTTCCCCCCCCGAAGCGCAGCGCCTGGAGAGGAGCAGGATCCTGCCCCCAGCCCCACACCCGGGACAGCCCAGGACCCCCGAAGGGGACCGTGGTGACGTGAGCGCCCCGACGGCACAGGGCCTTGCGCCCACCGTGTCCCTCCGCCGACCCAAGCCACCAGCCACAGCCCCTTCCCCGCCGGACAGGAGCACCCGCAAAGCCCACAGCAGGCGGGGAATGGGGGGTCCCCGCTCCTCTGCTCCTCCCAGCCGCCAGCGCGGTACGGCGCAGGGCCCCCCTCGACACGACGGCAGTGCAAGGCACGGCGAGTCTCACGCTTAACGAAAGGTTAAAAATTTAAATACTCTCCGACTTTTAGTGCAAGGCAAGCAAATGATACCACAGGTCCAAGTAGGTGCTCAGCCCCGCGGGGGGCCTGGCTCAGAACGAGCACGAGGCAGCAGCACGCACGCGTGCACGCACACACACACACGTGTGTGCCTGCACACACGCAGAGTTCCGGCGCGAGACCCAGCGGGGACGAGCGTGCACAGGAGGGGACCAAAGCGGAACGGAGAGCCCCTCGGCCCCTGCCCTGGGCGCAGGAGCTGTGCCGGCTCCCCAGCACCCCTGGGACCGCAGGAAGCCGGTACGGCGGGCAGGCTGCTGCCAGCCCCGCTCGCTCGTGGCTCACCGCACGACCCCAGGAAGGGACACGTCCCTCACCACAGCTTTGCTCCCCGAGAGCAGGGTCCCTTATGCGTCTGCTCCTCCATCACCGAGCTGGGCCTGGGGACCGCGGCACCCCCGGCACGCGCAGACGGCTGGTCTGGAGCTGGCGGGACGGCGCTGGGGCCATCCTGCGCCACGCTGGGGATCAGACCGACCCTCTGGACCCCGCAGCGGGGACCGCCCGAGCAGGTGCCATGGGAGCGGCTCTGTCCCTCCGTGCCGCAGGCAGCGTGCCGGCGGTCTGGAGAGGGGGCCGGGATCGGCTCCCCGGAGCTGGCAGCACGTGCGAGACGAGGCAGGAGGAAGCCGGCGCCGGCAGACAGGGCAGCGAGGACGAGGCAGCGACGCTGCGCTGCCGGGATGCAATGGCAGACGCTTTGGCACAGCGCTTTCCCGTGCCTCAGGGCTGAGCGATGGACTCCGCTGGAGCCAGGGCCACCTCAGCACGGCCAGAAAGGTCCAGGAAAGATGCTTTAGACACCTCAAGGCACAGAAGGCCTCTGCCCAGGACTCCCTGGTACACAGCTGGGACCGTCGCTCCCCCCATAGGAGGACATTTGTGCCTGTGACAGGGTGGGGGCAGTGCCAGGCCCCCACCTACAGATTAAAAACCGACATGTGATATGTACAGACCGACATATATAAATATACACCAAACCTGCAGTGCCGCTTCGGCACCGTGGAATGTGTCAGCAGAGCTGCTCCAGCCTGGCCTCGGCCCACGCCGGCGCAATCTCTCCCTCCCACCCTGGGCCCGGGAGGGGAGCAGCAGCCGGCGGGCGGCAGCAGCACAATCCCAAGCTGCAGATTCAGAAGCATCCAGGTCTGTCTCGGGGACGAGGGCTTGTCCCCAGCCAGAGGCACCTCGGCCCGAGCCGAGCGCTGCTGCCAGCCCTGGAGCCGTCCTCACAGTCCTCAAATACGGATGAGTAAAGCTGTAAACAAATCCACCTTGCGGGGCCGCTGCTACCTTGTCCTTCAGGCTGGGCGGCTCTTCTGCTGGGCACCCGGAGAGGCAAGGGGGTCCCCGGGGCTGGAGAACAAGCTGTGCTCTACAGCCGGGTGGGCTCTTCCTCGCTGTCGCTGCAGTTTCCACAACAGTCCTGAAGTCAGAAGGGCAAGGAGAGGGAGGAGGGAGAGAGAGGAGCACAGCAAGCAGAGGGTGAGCACAGTCCCACAACCCAGCCTTCTGCCAGGGAAGGGCCAGGCCCCCCCAGCCTGTGCACAGCCGAGCTACATGGAGGCAAGGGGCTGGAGGGGACCCCCAGTCTGCACAGTAACAGTCAAGCTGCATCTGGGGGTTCAGCTCCTAGCAGACAGACTGGTGAGCACGCAGCTGACTAGCTCAGAAGCTGGGAAGAAGACGGGCTCCGTGGACTGCAGCCACGCAGGGAGACAGCTCAGTGCCAGCACAGACGATCTGCCCCGCTCAGGGCTCAGCCGGCCGCGGAAGCAGCTGAAGCCCTGGAACAGGAGGGAGCCTGAGCACAGGGCAATGCCAAACCCTTCACGGTTTCTCAACCCTTCCGTGCGTCCCGGACATCCGAAGAGAGGGGTGAAGGGAACTTCCCACAGCCCCCTGGGAGCGCAGCTCCCAGCAGCAGCTTTGGCTCAAGCTGAGGGCAAGGCCTCCCTCACGAAGGCAGCGAGAGCAGGGAAGCGGAATTAGTGGCTCAGGGGGCAGTTAGAACAACAAGCAGCTTGTGCTCGGCTGGGAGAAAGGGACAGACACTGAAGGACAACACTCCTCTTTCCCAGATCTTGCCACGTCCGCGGGCCACCGGGTATTTCCCTGAGCAGAGCAGCCAGGAGAGACTGCTCACCTCTGGAAAGAGAAAACATGTGGCAAATCACAGCTCAGCCCCTGCTACAGGCAGCTGCCCATCCTCCGGCAGGTCCTGCCGGCCTCGGGAAGGGTGGGGTGTCCCAGCCCAGAGCGGGCTGTGGCCAGGGCAGCCCACCGAACAGGGAAGCACAGCTCAGAGCTCCTCGGGGACGCAGGAGTCGGCACCGGGTGGCTGAGAGCGGGTCCAGAGCCAACCACGCCCGAGTCCCCCAGCTGCAAGCAGCTGTTGAGAGGCAGCAGCCCAGACTTTGCCAGTCCTGGAAAGAAGGCAAAGACTGTTCCGGGCAGAGGAGACAGGCAGGAAAGCGAGCCCATAGCAGCTGCAAGACACTTCCGTTCTCCTCATCCCTCGAAAGCACTGCTCTCTCCGCCTGGCTCAAGGTCTGCCAGAAATGCTCTGGGGAGCCCAGACAGCCCACTCCAAGAGCAAAGTCTTCTTCAAGGATGGTATTATTCATGTAGGAAGGGAGAAGACTTGCTATTTTAGTGCCTTCAGCAACATCCCCCTCCCTGTGTGACTGCAGCACGCTTAGCCAGGACACTCCGTCCCAGGCCCCTCGGCTCCCCCAGCGCTGGGAGTGCCAGCCAGGCCAGGGCTGGCTGCCTGCAGCCTTGCGTGGGTGCCCGAGAGCCCTGGTGTCTGGCAACGCAGCATGGGGGGGGGACTTTGCCTGCTTTCCCCTCGTGCCCACCCACCTGGCACAGGCAGGAGCGGGCTCACTGCTGCCAGAGGACCTGCTGCGGAGGAAACTCTGGGCAAACACTCTCACCTGTCTGCTGAATAAGCGCTGGAGCAACCCTTTTTTGGGCTGCGGAGAAGGCTGCCCTTTCCAGTCCAGGTCTGGGGGCACTGTGCCGTCTGTGCTAAAGACATTCAGCTCCTTAAAACACTCCGTCTCGATCATCTGGAAGAGGACAAAGATGGCTGCAGCAACTGCCACACAAAGCCTGTCGCTGAGGGCCCAGCAGAGCGCAGGAGCAGCAGGGACAGCACGAACCCTGCCGACACCGCACTGGGCTCCTGCAGAAGCAGGAGCAAAGACCTGTCCTGCAAACTTACCTCGTTCTGCCAAGGAATGGGCACGCTTCCCGTAGCAAACTTCTGGTAGAAGTCATTGTCCGTGGGCTCTAGCTCCACCCCTTTCACCGTGGAGAACTGCTCAATGTCCAGAACATCCTTGCAGTAGATGGCTTGGGGCTAAACAGCACAAAGATTGCTCTAATGGCAGGCTCCACTGAGATGCCACCATCTCAGAACCTTGGCTCATAGTCAAGCCCGGTCCCCCCACTCCCTCCAGAGCTTGCTCGACCCCTGTTCTGCCAGGCTCCAGGGACAAAAGGGAAGGGGACGGGCCACATCTCCTCAGGTGAGCCACTCCAAAGCTCTTGCTTCCCTTGACAGCAGCAGTGACTGAAGAGGTCAGGACACGGCCAGGCACTTACATCTGGCTTGAAGGGGGGGTCCAGCATGCCTGCTTCCAGCCTCCTGAAGTTGAGGTGCTTGAAGAGAGGGTGCTCCTTCACTTCCTTGGCCCCAGCTCCTCGGCACCCCAGGCGCTCCAGAGGGTCTTTGCACAGGAGCTGCAACACAACGGAAAGCAGTGCCTGGGTGGAGGGTGCTTCGGGCAGGAGCAGCCGGGCTCCTGCAGTATGTCTCTAGGCATGGCGCAGGCCCGCAAGCCAGCTGGGAGAGCGAGGGACGAAGGCACTCTGGACCCTCCTGCGCTGCCTTATCTGAGACAAGGCAACATGGCTGCCACCAGCACCTCTACAGGGAGCAGCCTGGATGTCCCCCTGCTGTGTGCAAAGAGGCAGTGGCAGCGAAGGGACAGCGATGCACACTCGTACCATGGTGCAGAGGGAGCGGGCGCAGGGCGAGAACTTCTCCGAGTACTCCTCCTGCACTTCCTTCACCAACCGCTCCACCTCCTCCCGCTTGATCTTCTTCTTGCGCTGCTGGAAGGGGGACTGTCCCTCGATCATCTCGTACACCAGGCAGCCCAGAGCCCACCAGTCTGGGCTGAATGTGTAGCGCTCGTTCTTCACCACCTCCGGAGCTACACAGGAGCAGGGGTGAGGGATGTGTGAGGGCAGGGCGAACATGTGTGCAGTCAGAGACCACTTTTTGATTAAACCAGGGCCACTTACCCATGTAGCCAACTGTCCCCACCCGGCCCTTGATTGTTTGGCCCTCTGGCACGTGCACAGCTAGCCCCAGGTCTGAGATACGGATGTGACCTGCACAGAGGAGGGGGCAAGTTAACAGGACAAGGTGAAGGGACGTTCGAAGCTGCCAAGAACACAGAGCAATGCCGGTTCAAGCACAGGAAGGGAGAAGGACCCAGGCCCAGGGCTCCCCTTGACCTGCACTCACCGTGGTCATCCAGCAATATGTTCTCTGGCTTCAGGTCCCTAGGAAGGAAGAGACTTGATTAGCAAGAAGCCTGCTGTCAGAGCAAAGGACACGAGGAACGACAACATCTCAAGAAGTCACAGATAAGCAGCAGAGGGATGCAATGCCCCTGCCTCGGGCACACAGATAACCTTCCCCTCACCCTCTGCCCCGAAGTTAGCCCTGCAAGCGCTCCCCTCCTGGGCAGAGGCAGGGCATGACAACCCTCAACCCTCTGCAAGGAAGCAGTGAGCCTGTGGCTGACTCCTTCTTTGCAGGTGCAGGGGCAGGCTGTGCAAGAAAGCAGCAGCATAGGCTTCATCTGCTTGTCCTGCCCCAGGGCAAGGCACAGGGCAGGACTAGAAGAGACTTTCTGGCCCCGTGTTCAGCCGTGCATCACACAACCTGGTGAGTACAGTCATACGAGCAGCTTGTTCTCCCTCCTGCCCAGCTCTGGGTCTTGAGCGTATCGGGGCAGCCTACCCTCCTTTGTTCCAGTGTCAATACTGCCCAGGGAGTTAAGCACCCAAGTGCCAGCCCCGAGGCATTCACAGCATGATCGCACCCTGTTCTTGGCGATCACCTACCAGCACGAGGGAGCCAAGCTAAGCTCCCCTCTCTCTCCCATGAGATCAGCTTTCTGTTCCGCATCCCCTCTCACCCAGCTCTGTGCTGCTTTTAAGACTGAGCTTGCTTTCTTGAGCAGACAGACTCAGCTGAGCCAGTAAGAGCAGCAGGAACCCTCTTGCCTCTGCAGCCCGTACAAGGTCTCCCAGCAGGGCCAGGCAGCGCGCACCTGTACACTATCCTCTCCTGGTGCAAGTCCTCGAGGCCACAGCAGATCTCGGCAGCATAGAAAGCCGCCCGGGGCTCCTCGAAGCCGGCCTCTCCCATGTGGTAGATATGGAACTTGAGGTCCCCTCCATTCATGAGGGTCAGCACTAGGCAGAGAGCATCTTTAGTTTCATATGCATAGGCTAAGCTCACCTGCAATTCAGGGCAGAAAGGCTGTTAGAAGACACAGCTGGAAGAGGGAGGTGCCCGCACTCCGACGGGCACTTTGTCACCCAAGCAGCCACTCACGGGCAGCAAGGCTGGGCCTTTGCCAGCAGAGGAGCCAGAGGGGGGAACTGCGCAAACCCAGGGAGGACATGGAAGTGCCCAGCAGCCCCTGCACACCCCAGCTTTCCTCAGACAGGGAGGACACTGTTTCCCTGAGCCAGAACCGCTTCCGCCAGGGGCAAGCAGCACTCAACAGCAATCCCAGGGCAGCGCCTGATGAATCCTCCGTAAAGGGAGGTTTCAGGCTGCCCTCACCTCAGTGCAGCCAGGGAGAGAGCTCCCCACTACACAGCTCAGGGCTAGGCTTCTGCCCATTTGGCTGCCTGGAGAGACAGTTCTTGCTGCTTTCCTCTGCCCCAGAGGTTAACAACGTGCCTGTGAGACCAGATGGGTGTTTGGGCCTGACTTTGGGGTCATTTACAGCATCTAGTGGAAGCAGCAGGACGTCCTGCCAGACCCTAGCCTTGTGAGAGATCTGCAGCCACCAGGACCCTACCCCACGGGCAGGGCTTGCTCCTGGCTCTCCGCACCAGGTGAGGAGCACAGAGGTACCGGGCTGGCTGGCTGGAGGAAGAATCAACCGCTGCAGCAAAGTGAGAGCAATACCTATGTACTTACTACAAACCTACTGTTCACTTTTTCCAGGATCTGCTTCTCATTCAGGGCCATGGCCTCTCCCTTCCGCTTTTTGATCCGTTTCTTCTCCAGCTTCTTGCAGGCGTACATCTTCCCCGTGGCACGCACTTGGCAGGCACACACCTGGAGGGGGGACAAGGCTCAGCACCCTCCCGCTGCCGTTTCCAGGGTGGGGGTCTAGGTTCTGCTCTCAGGAAGAGGCATGGGAAGGCAAAGATGTCCCTGACCCCACCTCACTCTGAGGTTAGCGAGAAGCTCGTTGTCAGAGCAAGGACACAGGGAACAGCAACATCTCCAGATGTGACAGATAAGGAGCAGAGGGCTGCGATGCCCTTGCCACCTGTAGCAGACAGAAGGCCGCTCCAGAAACAGAAGGAAGCCTGACAGTGACAGTTTTCAGGAGTGCAGTTTCCCCTGCCAAGACACCGGGAACAGAGCTTACTGCCCAGGCAGCAGTACGTACCACAGGGCACATGCTACCTACCCTGCGCAACACCTCCCACACCTCCAGTGACTGGAAAGAGGGGAGCCCCTGCCCCTCAGAGGGGAGCTGACAGATCACGCAATGCCCAGAGCCCAGTGCAGAGGCCCTCAGCCCACCCACCAGCAGCACCTGCCCCCAGGTGCTGGGACAGCCCGGGGCACCCTCATAGCCAACCCAGGTCCGGATTTGCCAGCGGGCAACGGTGGCCGCCTGGTACCCCGAATGCAGAGGAAATGCTGGTCACTCACCTCCCCAAAACCGCCCTTGCCCAGCACACGGTACTGGCGGAAAGTGTTTTTGGTCACTGGCTGCCTGCGAGGGAAAGGAAACCGGGGTGAAGCGGGAGCAGAGAGCAAACAGGGGCTGAAGCCCAAACCACTCTCGTGCCCTGGCCAGAGAGACTGTGGCTCACCCCAAAACCCCCGCTCAAGCAGATCTTGCTTCCCTGCAAGGCAAGCAAGGCTGGGGCAGCTAGCAGAGGCTAACGGTGCCAATTAAAGGGCCCTGAAGGAGAGCAAGAGCAGACAAAGGCCAGGCCCTTGGCTCCTGCCAGGGCCCAGCACAGGAAGGAACCCAAGGGACCCCTCAGGCAGCCCATGCAAGCAGGGTGCAGGTCTCCCAGAGATGCTGGGGAGCGTTACCGTTCCAGCCATTTCCACTGCAGGTAGCGGTTGAAGTACAAGCTGTCGAGGTAGTCGGCAAACGGAGCCACACTCAGGTAGTCGTGGATAAGCCTAGGAGAGAGCAGAGCCAGCAAGGTTCCTGAGAGCTGATGGAAAACGCCGGTGGCCCAAGGCAAGAGAAGGTGAGCAGCCCTGACAGCCCCGTCACTCTGCCATCCCCTCGCCCAGCCTAGCGCTGGATCACCCACAGAGCCCTGGCCCAGAAACTCCCCCTCCACGCTAAGCCCGATGTGAAAGGAAGGCATGTTGGAGGTACCACTGTGGTGGACACAGCACCCTGGGATGGGGCTGACACTGCTCATTGTGGCCTCTCAGCACCAGCCCGGGCTGCGGGGATGCTGCGACTCTTTGCTATTGCCCCTCTGCTCACAGGGCAATTGCACACTCAAGGCTGTAATCAGCTGCTGAAAACTGCTAGCAATGCTCAGCACCAGGCGCTGAGTTGTTCAGTTTCAGATGAAAATCCAGCACAAAAGGCCACAGGGGATCCTGCTCGAGAGAGCTAACTGCCTTAAAGACCGGTGCCAGGGCTGCCCAGCGGAGTAGAGAGCCTTAGACGTAGTGTCTAGACTGGAGCCACGCATCAAGGAGAAGCGGACAGGCTCTTCCCCTTTCAGAGCTTGCCAAGAGCAGGCAGGGCCCAGCCCGCAGGCTCTGCATTCAGTCGGTGACACTGGTTACCACACACAGAGCTAAGGCTCCCCAGAAGGCTGCAGCAAACCCATTGCCACAGCCCCGCACTCGATTAGGCAACGCGCTCCAGCTACTGTTCAGGGACGGGTGGAGGCCGTACGCCCGGTTTGCCTAACAGCTTCCGCTTCATACCCAGAGCCAGGACCTCTGCTTCTGTGATGGGAACAGAAGTGACCTTAGATCCCTGCAGCAACAGCCAGCATAACCTAAACACACCGGCCACATCTGCGGCCAGCGGGAGAGGACAGCTGGCACTGGGACTGCAGCTGTCAGCTCTGCTCTCCGGGTGCCTACGAGATCCTGGCACAAGACTGGGAACAGCACGGCCAGATGCTGAGGCGTGCTGAAACAGGGTCTTCCCAAACGGCAGCACAGACCCACGGCAGACTGAGAGGAGTGACAGAGGTTTCTGCAGCAGCTTGTGGCTCCCATAGCCCATGGGAGCTCCTTGCATTTGCTTTCTTGTAGCTGTGCTGCAAACCGCTAGCCCAAAACTCCCCAGGCCCCAGCCTTCGCACCAGCCCTTGCTCTGCTGGAGGAAGGGACCACGAGGGACGAGGTGAGCTAGATGCAGCATCTACCTCCATGCCACGGTGCGACCTGAAGGCAGGCCCCAGCCTTCCAACTTACTTAGTGGATTCCTTGAAGAGCTCCTTGGAAGGTTCCTGCTCCAGCCTCTCACAACAGGCATCAACCAGCTGTGCGGGGACTTCAGGCACATGGTCCTCACTCTGGGGACACAGGGATGGAGTCAGACACAGGGAATAGAGCACAAGGATCCTCCCAAGAAGGAGAAGCCCACAGGAACAGCACACAGGGGCCCATCTCCTTTAGGGGCAGTAGGAAAAGCAGTAAGTTTGGCTGTGAGGTGGTGGGGTGGCTCTGTACACTGCCCTCACCGTCCTGCCCGGCACATTCGCTGTGGCAGGACACGGGCAGTAACAGCTGTCAGCTTTCCAACTGCTCTACCGCTGCAGGCAGCAAACACAACCCTCTTACTCACATTTGGCTTCAAGTACTTTTCAATCAGGTGCTGCCCGCATTCCTTCCGCTTCTCATCTGGAGCCACTTCGTACCCTGCCTGCACAGAGCAAACAGCTTGAGGAGCAGGTCCAGCCAGGAACCGAGCCTTGCTATCGGGCAGCAGCTGCAGAGCAGCAACACCCTCTGCCCAAGGTTTCCCGTGCTTTCCTGGAAAACCAGATCTCCAGCAAACAGCTCCCTAAGCAAAGGCCCAGCCCCATCCAGAGGAAACCGCAGCTCACAGGTTTTTCCTTCAGGAAGACCCTGCATGCCCAGAAGTACCTGGCAACTGCTGGAGCACCCAGGGCCAAGCAGTCCGTGCCCAGGGCACCAAGAACACCCCTCCCTCCCCCAGCAAAGTCTGACGGGGGTGGGTGTCTTTGCTCTTACCACGGCATCCAGGAACTTGACGCAGCGTGACAGCTCAGGTCGTGTCTCGCAGAACTGCCGAAAGAGCATGTGCCCGATGGGCTGCTTCTCGCACAGGCTGTGGTAGTCCCGCTCTGCAAACGTGGAGAAGATCACTCACTGCCAACCCCCAACGGAGCAGCCACAGACCACCGTGCTGGCCGCAGGCAGCGGTGGAGGGGCTTGTGACTTGTCAGCTGCCTGCTCACAGGTCCCACAAGCCTGAGACTCCCAGGAGAGTGAAACGGACCCAATGGGGACAAGAGGCATGATTGAGCTTTTAGGTTCCCCTGTGGAACACCTTCTTCCCTGAAAGAGGTTTGACCGGCTGTTCTGTGCAGCCTGCCCCTCTTGTTTCTAGCAAGGGACTTTCGTGTCTCCTGCTTGCCTGGAGGCTTTCCGTTCAATCCTCTCCCCACGGAGATCGTCTGACTACTCCAGACACACAACCTTCCTGGGTACATGAGGAACACGCTGAGCTCATTTCGAGGCAGATCTTCCAGGCCAAGAGTTGCTCGGATGACTCTTACAAACCACTCATATTCCCGAAGGCCCTGCTGGGAGCAGCAGCATCAAAATGGGAGGCACCATTTCCACAGATTGTTAATGCTGCACACAGCAATTAGACCCCCCCACACTCCATGGGACAGCCACTCGCTTGTACATCAGCTCCTACAGCCCTCCGGAGCTTGGCTTCCCTGCTGATTCCTCCTACCCCTCTCTGAAGTCTGGCAGCCCAGGCACAAACCCCTTTGACTACCCAGAGCACTTCCACTTCTCTGCTTTTTTGCCTCCCCTTCCACTCATACGACGCTGTCTGATCGCGGGCCTGAACGGCTTTCTGTTACGGCCACTGCCACCGAGGGCTGCGGCTGCCGGTGGCGCAGACGTGCAGCCGCCCACCGGCACGCAGGGCATCCTCCAGCACTCCCTGGTTCCGAGTACTGCCGGCCTTCCCCTCCCCGCGCAGCAACTTCTCCCGAGGAAGCTGCGGCTTTCTGGGGGTGCAGGAGCGCGCGGGGACGGCTGGGCTGTGCTGGGGCAGGAGGCCGCCTCGCCAGCTCCGCCGCACCGGCCGGTTTCCTTGTGTCTGCAGGGGAAGGAGCTCCCTTCAGCTGGGGAGGACGAGAGTTTGCTGCCAGTGAGATCAGAAGCTTTCGGCTGCCCTTGCCACTGCCCAGGCTCACACAAGGTCGCTCCCTGTGGTCAGGGCACACAAAGCTTAATTCTGCAGCGGGCAACCAGCCTACCATGCCCACGGTCCTGCCAAGGCTCTGGAATCAGAAAGAAATGCCTTTCTAGCAGGCTGCGAGGAGAAAACAAAACCACTCCAGCCGGAGAGTGGAGCCCAAGCACGAGGAACGGGTTCACAGAATCACAGAATGGCAGGGGTTGGAAGGGACCTCTGTGGGTCACCCAGTCCAACCCCCTGCCGAA
>Ga0065711_1049137_pt1 | contig 11454 bp, 8 predicted proteins | sample Hoacrofraction12_FD_59098 | JGI IMG/M metagenome (GOLD analysis project Ga0065711, IMG submission 59098) | Hoatzin crop microbial communities from Cojedes, Venezuela - Epithelial fraction 12 v2 (version 2) | ecosystem: Host-associated > Birds > Digestive system > Esophagus > Crop | place... | reverse complement strand
TTTTTTTTTTTTTCCCCCTTAGTTCCCGCCCCCCCCCGGCCAGCAGTTACCCATTTAATGCAAATTTGGACACGTCTGGACAGCAGCAATTGGATGCTAGCACTGCACTAAATACTGTTAATGCGGCACCTTTTTGCAGTATTTTTCCAAATTCCTGCCTTAACTCCTGGAATTCTCTTACAGCCTACACATGGCAGACACTGCAAGAGGAATGACCCACCTGCAAGAACGGAAATTAAATGACAGGCTCTACGATGTGTTCCGAGTGTGTATTCGTCAAGACCCCAAGTTTCCTGAGGCTACTACAGCATCCCTATGTCAAGCCACCACTTACTATACATATCTGAAGACTGCAGCTCAGTAAAGTTACTAGAAACCAAACAGGTACATAAAGCAGTCAAGGTCGTGAAGAAATACATCCCTTTGATTTTATATGTAACGTTCTGGTGCCTGAAACCACTTCATTACAACTGACAGCTTTACTCTCCACCCCTCTAACTCAAGCCACAAGAGTAACATAAAATATGTCCAAACTTTACCCTCTCAAAATGAAAGAAGAAAGTAAAAAAAAATTTTGTAAATAATGCTTAACACTTATACCCTCTCACCCTCCCATCATCCCTAAGAAATGTCACTGGATCCTTAAAAGCCTCCGGTAAAGAAGCAGCTGAGATTAATACTGTATCATTAAGCTAATTATGAATACAAACAAGTCTAGAACACTACTGGTATGCCTGGAAGCCTACGTCTTTACGTGACTAGTGGATCTGAAGCTTTACCTTCATACTGCCTGCAGCAGACCAAAAGGTAAACTTTACAGTGTTCTTTTTTTTAGAAAAACTCTATAAATCAACTACATAAAACCAGTAACAATAAGCACATTTGTGGAAACTGTTCTGATGTAGAAAAGTATGATTTCACTGCAGGATTAGCACTCCAAGAAAAAACAACTACAGGAGATGGAAACAGCTGAGGAGGACAAATGAAGTATAGTTATGTCTCCCCTCTGGTGGTACCAACTGCAGTCTCACTGCTTTTTCCACTTCTGAACTATATTTAATACCCGAGCACGAGTCTCAGCAATCTAACATTAAATATAACAGTATTTCAAACATCCCACCTCTCCCTCTGGTTGAAAATCCAGGCAATAATAAAACCAGAAGACTTCAGTGAAGAGTCCAGAACATGCCAGCTCTGTTTCAAACACAGAGGGCAAAGCAGTCACAGCACTAAAGACAGTGAAATGTAACTTAATTTCCAAGGTTTTGCAGTACAACACTGAAATAACAACATCACAGCAAGCACTTGGAAACTTTGCTGGTCTATCTCTAGTCCTTTCTTTCACTTCTTTTTAATCAGCTAACTGCCACCAAAGTACCCAGCTTTCACTAAAGCAAGTTACTGTCCTTGTCTGTAGGCCAACCAACACAGCACGCTTTCCACTTGATGCGGCTATTACTGTTTAACTCCAGGGACATTTCTCAGACTACCACATCCTCAAGACAGAAGATTTATCTCCAAAGACTCAGCCTCAATTTACTCATACACAAAATGCCTTGGTTATTTTTTTGCACCGACTTCCTACTTCTGTAACTGGACAAAGGCGCCTACTATTGTATCTTATTCTTGATGACCTCATGCCCACACTGCAGCTGGAAGGACTACAACAAGCAGGGAGAGCATCTGCCATCCCAGCACACAGCCAGATGCAGTATTTTAAGGTTTCTGGGTAAATTTCCCCCAAACCTTGTGCTCAAAGTTGCATCTCCCAAGCTCTGGGAGAGATTCACGCACAAAACCCAACAAAAAAACAACCAAACCGAAACCTAGCAATGGGCCTTAGCTCCGTTTCGGTGGTTGCCGGCCAGCTGCATCATCTCCGCGTGTCAGAAGCAACCTCCTCCAGAGGAGCTGCTCCCGCAGCGCTCTGCCTCGCCGGCCTGCAGCGTGCACCCACGCACAGCCCCGTTCTCCCAAAGGCAGCTGTATCTAACACCTCACACATCCCCTGGCCTTGCCACTCAGAAATTCCAGGATAGCATCTGCTACAGCAACCCTACAAAATAAAAAAAAAATTAACCCAGACAAAAAATCCCTTAGGAAAATTCCTACTCTGTATTTCTAGCCAGGAATCATAAAACTACGACATTCAAAGAACTGCATTTTCAACAGTATGTTTTGAAAATAAAAGGCTACTTCACTGAAAGGCTAACGCTAAAATGCAGCACTTCAACGAAATACTGAAATATTTCTCAAGAAATAGCATAAAAATAAGACAGGGCCCCATCAGAGAAATCCGTATGTGAACATACACAGTGTTTGTATACAGAATGTGCACATAGCATGTGTGTATCCATATATCCATGTATATATATCTCTATATCGATATAGGTACCCACACACAAGTACAGGTATGTGTAGATTATATATATTATATATATAAAGCTAACTTTCAGTCCTCAGAAAACAAAAGCTATCCCCATATAACAGCCAAATTCCTACATAACTCAATTTCGACATCTCATCTGGTGTGAACTGCACTCATTCCTAGTGTAAACCCCAGCGCGCTCTGCAATGATATACTGTAATGTCACATCGCAATCTGGATTTACTATAAAGGGCTGCTGACGAGTTTCAGAGCAGTAAACATTGCTGCGAGGTGTATTTCACACTGAGCTGGTTTTTATGAAGAACACTTCACCGCCCAGCCACGGCACCCAGATGATGAATGGTGAAAGATGCATGACAAGCTTCATCATTGTTTGTAAATCTTAACTGTTCCTGCTCACTAACTCTGCAGGCAATTTTCAAAGACAGCGGCCGACAGAAGGACAGCACAGCTTTCCTGAAGGTTATTCAACTTGTACTTGGCCTAAGCTATGCCTGCGAGGAGCACTGGAAATAAACTCATCCGTTACACTGAAGCATAGAATTGAAAATGTTTGACGGGCAGGCACACTAATGGTTGCTAAATTAAAAAAGCCCATTAAGTAGCCTTCGTACCGGTCCCCTACCCTGCTCCACAGGGTTACATACATCATGCAGAGGCAACATACCCTGGTATTATTTACACATGCAATATAAATATGCATATCTATAAAACGGGCAGAATGAACGATGGGCTGTCTGCTCACACACCACGATTCCCCTCTATCTTCTGCAGTTATACACAGCGATCGACTGTCCCCCATCTCCTTTCCCCACTGTTTGTAGGAAACCTACTTCTGCTTTCTTCTGTCAGAAGTTTACCCTTGCGACAGGGTATAATGCACAGAGAAAGGCAACTACCCACGGCACGCACGCATGGCAGCGGGGAGAGATGCTACCCTTCCTTGTCTTCTCTGAGACCATCCTGGTGTGGCAGCAGCACCACGGACCACAACAACCTCTTGCAGAGAATCAAAATTCTGCTCATCGCCTCCCTGCTAGAGGTGAAGCCAGCCTACGCTGCTCTACACTACAGAGCCTTGGTAATTCTGGCTTTTTCTCTTCCGTTTTCATTAGAGATCAGTGGCAAACGCTTCTTTTGCTAGAGTTTCTCACGATCTGCAGAGGGTTGCTTTATAGGCAGAAGAAGCTGCAGAAGAATTAGCTCAGCTGGAGACTCTCACCTGAGCTGCAAAGCTGGCGTGAACTGAGAGACGCTTTACACAGACCCTCGCGCACAGAAAAGATTACAGCTGAACACGGAGTGAGCTCTCTCTTCTCTCAGCCAGTCAGGTTACGAGGATGCGACTGCACATTAAAGCAGAGCAAAGGGGCGAGCACTATTGCTGTCTGTTACAATTAGAAATCATGCCTGGGTAAGCACGCTGTTACCACTACCGTCCTGACGAGACATCTTCACTTGTTTTGGCACTTTATGGTAAAGTTTGTTTTATTGTTAATGATTTCTATCAATTTCTGCTCGCCGTGGGAAAACCCCTGTATCCAGAGGTAAAAAAATCAGAGTGTCACAGTCACGCCAGGTGTAAAAGGAAGGAGCTCAACTGATGGTGTGGATTTTTTCAGTGAAGCATCCAACACCCTTTAAAGTGTGAGGAAAAATCCCACACAGCCTCATCAGCTATAGTAACATCCCCCGCCCCACACAAAGAGCAGCTCCAGCAGGAAGAAAAAAAGTCCAGGGGTGCAGTGGGTATAAACCACTGGTCTCTGACATCTGGCTCTAAAATGTCCCCAACTGCAAGTGGGACTGAGAAGAAACCTCCCTCCGTTACAGAACGTAAAGGAAAAGAGGGAACATGTCTGGGGAAAGCAAACAGAGCCATCACTACTCCCAGGGCAGCATCCCCTGCCCCAGCGCTTGCTCCCTGCTGCACCCTTGGCGAGGGCCAGCAGGAGTGCAGGGTGCCCATCAAAAACGGCTGCTTTCAGGCCAGAATGGATGGGATGCAGGGAACATCTTTTCATAGGAGAAAACTCAGAAAAGTAGAGATTTTGGCAGTAGGTTTAAATTCATCGCTCTGGATCTGCACCTGCTGTGGCCCACCATGCCACTGATTTGATTTTCTTCAGAACAGAAGGACCTTCCTTAAACCCCTGTTTTACCAACGCAGTGCCTGCAACGCTCACCAAAACACAGGCTTGAATTTCAAAAGCCCCGCACCCTTTGAGCCACACAAAGTATTACGGCATGGATAAATACATCTCGTGAAGAAAGCCCCTTTCTTTGACTGCTTAGCAACTGTCTGGGCTGACCCCGTTCTGGGTGGATGTGATTTTGCTGGTGCGGGTGGATGGGCTCCCACTGGCATCTCCTGAGGGTTCAGGTTGTCCCACTACCTCTTGCTAGCGTGCCAACAAATGAAAGCACATTCACACGCACTTTTCATGAAAGCTTAGCAATCCTCTTAGTGGATCAATCCTCCCCTCAGTTCACAAATATCTGAATTTCTACAAAGAGGGATCTGGCAGAAAACCATTAAAAATACAGCTTGTTCAGCTGCTCCTGCAGCAGGACCAGCAGCTTCCCCCAGCGCAAACAGCAAGGGCTCATCAGATGCCCTGGCATGAATCAGCAAAACTCGTGAATCAGCAAAATCCAGGAATCAAACCTGTAATTCTGCAATTGTCTGATGGAAAGATGCTTTGCTGCATATATTATTTTATTTCCGCGTGCTTTTGAGTGAGTGCAATATAAAGGTTGTGCTTGGAGAAGAAACTACTAAAATTAGCCTTTTAATCAGAAATAAACTGAAGCAGAATGGAAGGCAAGGAAATGCTTACCTTAATTTACATTAATTTGTTTTCAGGAATTCCCTTCAGACCTTAGATGGTTCTTTTAATACCGGTCAAATCTCCACCAATCCAACCTCATTTAGAACACAGATGTATAACGTACAAAAAGGCTTCAATAGACAGCAAAATGAGTTACCAGAGCTTATACTGCATATGCCTCACATTCTCAAATGTATTTTGGTAACTGCTGTTACAGCTCATGAGATGATGAAGTACGAATACAAATGTCACAGATCAGGGTTAGCGACTTGCTTGGATTAAAAGATAACAAAATCCCCAAGCCTAACAACTGTCTAGTCAGCTAAGCCCAAAAATCAACTCATTGTTGAAAATGAAAATGGTACGTTAAAAGAGCACCTGCCCAAAGAGGTCTGCAAAATGTTGCAATGCACATGCACAACGAGCAACATAAACCAAGGCCTGCAGAAGCGCAGTGTAAAATCTGCTTGCCACCCCTGTAATGGGGGAAGCCGCACACAGCACAGCCACCGGGGACTGGAAGTGGCAGCAATGAGAATGCACAAAAGAAGATAAACAGTTGCACAAAGATCAAGTGGCCCACTGGAACTGACTGTTCAAAATCTGCAGATTTAGATGATTACTCCTTCCATTCCTCTCTCGCCTTATTCCAAAATTCACTTCTAAAAGTTGGATGTAAGATGGACAGTTAGTGGCAAACACAGTCTTGAGTTCTCAGCAAACACTGCTTGCTCGTTCATCACTAAGGACAGCATGTTCTTGAATTGAGGTCGCTTTTTAAACAAAGGGTGCACAGATAGACACAGGCACAAAACACACAAGCTAAATATTGCTGAACTATATCAGTCCCAGGAGTAAAATGTTATCCTTCCCACACGCTCTGCTGCTGAAACCCCTCCAAACTCAACATGTATTTCTGCTGATGCTCTGCTGAAGAGGTGTGTAGAAACGGAGTAGAAGTGGCACCTCTCGTACTTGACAGCAGCCACACCCTGTGGGACCGAAACAGCTACTGTAGCTTAGGCAGACTGTGTCTGTCCCGCTGACAGAGAAGAATTTGGGCTATTTTCTACTATTGTGCCCCACCTCCTAAGCGCTTTATTAGCATAGCCCTGCCAGTGCATCTCCTTGGCTGGCTGCAAATAAAAAGCAGGTAAGACGCAAGGCTTTTTTCTGCTCTTTGAGCTGATTTCCTAGCCACACCAAACCAGCCTGCTTTGTTGCAGTGCCCTCTGTGTAACTTGAATGTTTGCAGAAAACAGCCTAGGTTCAAGGACACGGCGGTCTCAGAGACATTTTGCATATGGAGACTCCTCATCCTCTCTGATCCGACAGCCCAGTGCCACCTGTAGCTCTGAAGGGTGACTCTTGTCTCCCACGGCATTTCAAGGGCACAGGTTCATACAAAAATACTGTATGCAGGAAACCTCAAAAAAGGGGTGTAACTTTGGCACACAGGAACCTGGTCTGAAAGAAACATCCGACCTCTTGTGCGTGTTTCTGGTGCACGCAGCATTCCCTTGCATTCCAGCAACGCTTTTGCCCAAATGAAACTTTTTGTCTTAAGCAGGGAGACTGTTTCCGACGTGTCCTTGACTGTGAAACCACTGGGAAGAGTCTCTTTACAGAGCTGCTCCCGTTTGGGCGGGCTTCTCCAGCGGCTCAGCGCTGTGTTCCACACAGCGTCCAAGCAGACAAGCAAATGGGAGTCTTTAAATGCAGCCCCTGGAGACGTCCGTGCCGCTTTCATTTCCGTAACTGTAGAACCGGGGATACCAGTTCTGTAACTTCGAGACCAGAGTGCGAAAAAGTGTTTTGAAAGTGTTGGAAGCTGTTCTGCTGACAAAATACCTGTTAACAGAAATGTTCTCCTTCATAAAATGGTGTTTGCTGATTTACAACAAAACTGTTGACCGTTTCTGTATCAAAATGCACATTTTCTATCAGTTTTTCTTATTTGTGTTTGGGAGCAGCTTCAAGCACTTTCAAGCTCCTGCTTTATGTTCAAGCTGCAAATACAGCACTGCTGCAGTGCTTCATTACTTGTGTTTCTAACTATCCTGACACTTAGACGGGAAAACAAAAATTAAAATCCATTCAGCAGCTAGAGCAACACTTTAAATGCCAGCCATCTCCTTCACCACGAATGCAGACACACAGAATAATTATATCAACATTTTGCATAATAATGACAAAGAGGAGGTTTTATTCCATGCCAACGTTAAGACAAGGTAACTACTTTAAAATCAAAGGTGTCTGCAAATACGGAGATGTTTCTCCTTTGCATCCTTGTCTTCAAATGTTGATTTTTTTCTGCCACTGTCCCAAACTGGAAAACATTCCCACACAGATAAGCAAATGCTCAACTTCTAATCAGTGGAAACAGGACCCTGGGAGAGGCACCCTGTCCTGATCCAGGCCTGTGCTTTCTTGCTGTCTCAAACCAAGGTCTTGTGCAGGCACTTCACAAACCTAAGAGCACGAGGGGCTGGCTCAAAATCAGCGGGAGGTGCTATCCAATTCTAATTCCTCCACTTCTTGCACAAGGATCTCTCAGCTTGGCTTCTTCCAAAAAGAAAGAAATGTTTTAAAGTATGCTTTGTACACACAGGGATTGAGAACAACCCCTCGCACATCTTTTCCTCTCTTTGCTCTTGCAGAAAAAAGCAGAGGAAAAACCTTTGAAAGTACAGAGCACAAAATCACTTTCCTACCTAGAAATTATTATATAAAACTTACGACCTGGTGAACTAAGAGAGCTATCTGAAAACACTCTTTTGACATTTGTCACTGGCTTATCTTCTTTTTCTCCCCATTTTTTCCAGTTTCAGCTGGAAGGGTAGCAGCTGTGCTTAGTTAGAAGCTAAACCATTTTACTTAGAACCACTTCAGATCGCAAGGAGGTTGACCGATGTTGTTTTGCCATTCAGAAAATGTCAGTCCATTACTACATGCAACACACTGTAACACGGTATGACCTCACGCACAAATGTCAGAAGCTTTCTGAGAACTTTGCATCATTCATAAAACCACAGAAAGTGTAAATCTAGGTCTGCTAGCTCATCTCTCCTACCTGTCAATGTAACCGGTCTAAGAAGGCAGTTAACTTCACAGAACAAAATTAGTGAAATATTAACTAATATAATACATGAACTGGCAAAACCTCTCTCAAGCCGAAGTTACAACTGAAGCGTAGGTAATAGACTGCACATGTTGTAAGACCATCTCAGATTCGTGCTTGGGAATTTAATAACCACTTTTAAGACACACGTTTCCAACATTTTGAAAATTTGGCTGCAAAATGAGTTTTTTATTTTGACCTGTTGCTCTTCTATATGCAGTGTTACCTTCCTGTAAAATTTCTGGATTAACAATACATAAGTCTTCATATAGTTCTTAAAAAAATTAGTTATGGGCTTGCTGCAGGAGTTATTAGGTGAAGTTTTACAGTCTGCATTATACAGCAAGTAAGATTAGATGATCCTAGTGTTCCCTTCTGGACCTAAAATCTATGAACACATATTCTTAGAAAGAAAGCAAGTCTCTGAGCATGGTTACCACTCCAGCCACAGACAAGGAAGGAGTAAAATACGATTTGTTTATTTAAAACATGCACTAGAGCTGTCTTTAGCAAGTAGCAACCACCAACCCTGCAGAAACACGTCACCAGGCTTCAGACAAGAAGTCAGGCATTGTACAGAACATTCAGCCCAACAGTCAATGGAGAAATGCACAAGAATGCATCTTCGCTATGAGATGGTACTTGCAGCATGGGCAGTCAGTACTTTGGGGGAAGGGACCACCCTCTTTAATATGCAGGATCCACTGCTCACGGGCTGCTGGCTGACTCAGCACTCACACGGATGACAATAAAGAGGAAAAAACCTCAAATCCTCTGAGGACTGTGAAAAGCACCAGAAGAAAAACGTCAGGGGAGTGTAAATCATCGACTAACAGCCTGAGAATATTATTTTGCCTGTACACGGAAAAAGTAAAAGCAGTCATCTCCTCCAAGAACATGCACAACGAAGGAGAAGATGCTTCTAAGAAGCACACTAAATGCGTATGGTCCTGCTCACACGTTCAAGTTTCTCACAAAAATACTGGTACCTCTTTCACCTACTAGCTCCCTGCTATGGAAAAACACTTCTTCAGAGTCTGGAAAATGCTCTTTGATCTCAGTAAATTACATCTCACTGCTTGTCGGTTTCTGATTGATGGTGTAACTTAGGGAACAATATCGGTGTGTGGAATACTGTCTGGAGAAGCAGTCAGGGATTATTGAAAATACAGTATTTATGCAGTTTAAAAATCAGTGGCACATTACGCCACAACTTTTTTCTAGAGTGATGAAAAATTACTGAAGTGCATTTGGGAACAAAGGGTATAAGGTCTTTTGTCTATTTGTAAGAACACTCGACTGGTAAGACTTCTTAGTGAGTTAGTAGTGATGGATGCAAGAAAAAGCGTCAACCGCAGTTGAGCATAAAGCCAACTGCTTCTCCGACCAATGGGCAGAAAGGCAGACGTCACCGTTCAATGGTGGTCAGGGAAGAGGGAAGAAAATAAAATTGAAGAAAAGAGAAGGAAAATGAACCAAGGATCACTGATTTCTCTAACCCATTTAAAACTACTGGAGAAGGAGGAAAAGTCTCAGGTTTCATCACACTACATGTTGTTTCTTCATCTGTCTGATATGTCACAGTTGGTTGGAAGACTTTCAGAAAATCGGCCCCTCCGAAAGGGCAGCCACCTCCTCAGTATAAATCATTCTGGAGTTACTGAATTCAAGGGCTCAGTGCTGATTTACACCAGCCACAGGTATGACTCCACACACACCTCACCTTGCCAAACTTCATTTGAGTCCTTAAGGTCCTGTCATGATGCAACTACTGTATTTTCACGACAACACAAACGCAACAGGCACCAGGACATCGGCCACAGAAAGGCCATGACTGAAAACAATTATGGAACCTATGCAACACACATCCTTCCATCAGATACAAAGAAGAGAAGAGCAATTTCGATGTATAAGTGCATCAGAGAAGCAAATGAGGATGGATGCTGTTGCCAGTGGTGTGACTGTGCAAAAAAAAAAACCCAAACACACAAATTTGGCAGGTGTAAAGTAAATGAGAAGAAATAGTTCCCACAGACCATATAAAATTTAAACCCCAAATTATTAATTGCTACAGAGAGACAAAAAGTGTGAAAAGCTTATGGAAGGGTTAGCTCAATCCACAGAGTGCAGGTCTGCTGCTGGTGAAACGATGGTTCAGAGGCAATCAACATCTTAAGACACCTTTGAACTCTGTAGGGGTGTGAGGATTTTGGACATACAAAGTAGGATCACCCTACTCTTTCTCTGTTTCACTTCTTGATTCTCTAGCATCAGCTACAGTCCTGTTCCAGGGACAGGGAAGCAGCTCTATGGAGTTGGTCTACTCCACCAGGGCCGTGTTAACGTCTGTGTGTGCACTCTACCTGCTGCTGGAGCAAGGGAATAAGGAAGCGAGAGAAACACTGTCAAAGCCACAGGGCAAATTCACCAATGTTTCCCTCAAAATTATCGCAGATTATAGTAATTCTTAGGACAGCCAAGAAACACTGGATATGAAAATAAAAAAATATCTGCAGTAGTTTTAAATTCAAGTAACATGGTAGGATGAGTTTGAAAGCAAACAAGGAAGCAAGCCTGCAAAGGGCTTCACAACATGGTTGGGATGAAGGAATAGTTCCCACGCACAGTTCAGGAAGGAAGAGGACAGCAAAGGCTCAGTGGGAGGCCTGTGGAAAAAAATCACAGACATCGTTTCTAGGAAGAAAAGAGAGGAAAGAAAACTCTGTGCCTGAAGTGAAGATAACTGTTGCAGTGAGGGAGCCAGGTGGTGAGCACCAAAGACGGCCCCTCGGGTGACTCTCTGTACAGCCTAGGGACATACACAGGATCGGAAAGGTACAGAATCACAGAATGTTCGGGGTTGGAAGGGACCTCTGTGGGTCATCTAGTCTAACCCTCCTGCTGAAGCAAGGTCACCCAGAGCAGGCTGCACAGGACCGCGGCCAGGCGGGTCTGGAATGTCTCCAGAGAAGGAGACTCCACAGCCTCCCTGGGCAGCCTGTGCCAGTGCTCCGTCACCCTCAGAGGAAAGAAGTTCTTCCTCATGTTCAGACGGAACTTCCTGTGCTTCAGTTTGTGCCCATTGCCCCTTGTCCTGTCACTGGGCACCACTG
>Ga0065711_1049136_pt1 | contig 11454 bp, 5 predicted proteins | sample Hoacrofraction12_FD_59098 | JGI IMG/M metagenome (GOLD analysis project Ga0065711, IMG submission 59098) | Hoatzin crop microbial communities from Cojedes, Venezuela - Epithelial fraction 12 v2 (version 2) | ecosystem: Host-associated > Birds > Digestive system > Esophagus > Crop | place... | reverse complement strand
GCAAAAGTCAAGTTTTCACCTTTAAACCAATTTTTGCTTTACATCTATGCCTAATTAACTTGCAACAGGAGGTCGCAACTTTTAGGTGCCTCCACACACAAGCACCATGTTGGATATCCCATTAGAAGTGCTTGTTGGTACTGTTTATAAAAGTGCATGGTTACTACTGAGGACTGGGTAAATCACTTGACATCTTTGAATGTTTTTAAATGTTTTAGCACTAATCAGACTGGCAAAAAGCTGTTACAGCACCACACATCCTTCTGACTTTCATCTGTCTGGTGAAGGCGGTCCCTTCTTTGAGAGTTGGTGCTTATAGAGTTTTAAAATTTGAGGAAATTTGGGATGGAATGTGGAGTTTTTCTGCTAGAGGTAGTGAGTTTAAAAAAAAAAATTAGTAGCAATTGAAAAATGCTGCTATTGCATGGCTGTCTAGTTGTCTGTGTGAAACAAGCTGGTGGCATCTGTCCAGCTGCAGGCAGATGTCCACATCACAAATCATCAGACCTTTATATAAACCGGAGAAAATCAGCCCATGCTTTTTCAGTTCAAGCCGGGAGAGAGGGATGCAGTGAAGAAAACTTGCGTTTCTATTCTCCATTCCATCTGCATTTAAAAAAGAAAAGTACACTTGCACATCTCTTTCCAGATGCTCCAGCATCATTGAATAGGAGCAAATTCCCTCTCAGGAAAGCACAACTGAAAAGTGCTGGAAAGAGAAATTTGTTGACACAGATGTGTTCCTGTATGGTTCAAGTATTTTTCTTTGAATAATCCAGTGGAACTTGCAGTTGTGCACAGAGATCCTCCCGACTTAAAGGTAGCTAGCTGGTGGTTTTTGTAGGCTCAGTTTGGTGTGATGGACATATGAAAAGCACTGTTATGTTACACTTTGGTCCCTGCTACTGCACTTAATTTTGACATGCCGTTGTAAAACTCTTTAGTTTTCCTGTAGAAGTAGGTGCTAGATTAAGTGGTTAGCTAATCGGCCTCTTTGTTCCAGGAACAAAACCATGGTCTCTTTCAGCACTTTTCCATTTACTGCTCTGTATGCTGTTTATGCCAGCAATGGCAAACCTTTTTAGTGTGTCTGCCAAATTTATTTTAAAGATCATGGTGTATGGTGCCAACCCTAATCTCTCTTGGTGCCAAACTTGGCTCCAGCAACAGTAGTTCTGCATTGTTAGTCTTGTGCAACAGTTGCATTACATCATGGTGAAAGGAGGAAAAGGGATTTTAAAAATTCCAGTTATTCGAATACTATAGTCACAGGGGGGAAAAACAAGACGGAAAACAAAACTCCTGCAGTTCAAATGTCAGTGTCCCTCTGTACTTGGGTAAGTCATTTGAGGCCTGTTTAATATCATAAAACGGCACTTTCAGGAAGTGTTTTTCATTATCAGATCAGACTGCAAAGGAAAACAGGGATGTTTGTGTGAATGGCATGGGGTTGGTGTGTTTGTCAATTGGTATTTTCACTTCCGTACTGCCCTGTGGTATATCAGTGAATGGATGGCAGGATCTCTGCAAAGGTGCTCCATAACTCTTCCTTGTTTCACAATATCCTCTAGTCATCCCTGTAAAAATCCGTTCCCTCTGTCTTGAAAATAAACCTGGTGCTAACAGCTTTGGGATCTTGGGCCCAGGTTAGCTTTCACCTGGGCTTAAAGAAAAAGCTTCAGCCTATTGTCACACCAAAACTCTTGGGAAATCAGACCTCGGCCCACCTGAACCCACAAAGTGAATCAGACTGTCCGTTTGTTATTTGTGTGTTGTTATTTTAGCCTGGCTTTCAAATAGCCACGGAAACAAAGTATTAATGGAATAAATATCAAGGAAAACACCATGTGAACATTTGCTCTGAGTAAACTCCTTCTCTCCCTGGCTGTTTTCACACTATTAATTGGCATGAGTGACAAAGTGCAGTTACTGCTAAAGCATAGCTTTTCATTAGTTGTTGTCTTTTCTCATAATGTCCCCAAGATATGCCGCAATTAGATTGTGTTACTTTGCTCACTGCTGTTGTACTGTGATCTTTAAAATGAGAAGTCAGCTCCACTTAACTTTTATCTATAAACTACCATCATTAGTGTCTCCTGATTCAGAGTATCCCTTTTGAACCTTCCCATTAGAGATACAGGAACAAAAGAATTTACAACTTGTTCTTCCTACTGATGAAGTGACCAACTTTCACTACAGAAATATTATTTACCAGCCGAGTAAATCCTACACATTTCACACAGATTCTTGCAGACCTTAATCTAAACAATGTCTTTTTGTTTTGTTTTTAAAAGCATAGGAGGAACTCAGTGCTGTAAAAGTGCATATCTGGTATGCATATATAGTTGCCAGTAGTGACAGCACAAACCATTCTGCGTTTGTATGGGCAGATGAAGATCTAGCACTTGCATATGGAGGTACCCAAGTTCCACTAACCAAGAATTACTGGTGTGCAAAGCTACTTGCTCTCAAGTTAAATAAACTTTTAACAGCCCTATAATAAGGAATGGGCAAAGGACATGTGCTGTGTATGGCCAATGAGTTAGTGTCAGAGCTGGGAATGAAAACCTTTGACTTCCTGGCAGTAACCTCTAGAAAACATTTCCTTATTCAGATAAATTGAGATCAATAATCATTATTAATAGTGACATTTGATTTTTATTTTATTGGGAGCCAAAAGAGAAGGAAAGTCAAAAGGCAAAAGATAGTTTTAATTATATCGGTGTACAAGAGAAGGGAAGGATAACTTGTTGAAATTTAGCCGAGTAATAGCCTTTTTTCCAAGACCACCCTCTGCTCTTCTCAAACAAAGAGAAAGGATTGTGACTAAGTGAATGTTAGGAGTTTACAAATCTGATTTGTTTAACCACAATATTTACTAAATCCAGACTGGTGACCTGACTTACTTCAAATGAAAACAGGGAAAATGTATCAGAGTACAGTTGGATTTCATAATTCAGGAGCAAATCAGCTGTACATTCAGGCCATGCACTTGGAAAGCAGATTCAGGGTTAGGTGGTAATGAACAAGCACCTGCATTGGTAGTGCTCTTTGTAGCAACTGCATTAGTGCTGTACAAGCTTTGCCTAGAGCATGTGTGAAGAAGAGTGCGTTAAGCAGGATGAAAAGGAGAGAAGCAGCTCTTTTTACATTATTAGTCTTAACTAGTTTAACTCAACATGTTTGGAGATGATCCAGCCAGAAATTCACTGTTGATCACAGAATAGTCTAAACTTTGTGAAAGGCGGGAGGGTCGAAGGGTGGCTTTCCCTAGCGGTAGCACACAGGCCTCTTTGCTTTGGTATTAAATGTGCTTTCCCAGTTTTGCAGAAGCAGGACAGAGTCCTTCCCACCCACACAGGGTGGAGCCTCAGGATGAACCCATCACCCCGGCAGGCAAACTGCCCTCGGACCAGGTAGCAGGGCTTGTGTCTCACTGCTGCCAGACATGCTCAATCAGCAATTACTTGGGAACCATAAGTTCTGATTTAGTGATGCTTTAATTAAGACCACAGCAAGGGAAATCCAAAATGAAAAAGAAAAACCCATCCCCCTTCCCCCTGCTCTGAAAACCCTAACCCAAAAATCTATCAGGTGAAGAGAAGCAATAAGGTAAGCCAACTTTGAGGGGGGGTTAGAGTTTTTGTTCTCCCTCATGTGTAGTATGGACTACCACAAAGATTTTTAAAAATTTTTTTAGTAGGAGGAGCTGAGGGGTGGTTGGGAGGCTGCTTAAATTCCAGACTATGACACCAAGCCAAAACAGTTTTCAGATACAATGTTAAATTATATTATACCTGCAGTTTCTTAATAAAATGTCTTCAGTTTTAGAGACACCACAAACTGTGACATTTCCTTCTAGTATATAGGGCATCAATTGCATGTAGGACAAGGAGACCAGCGTTTGTGTTTTCCCTCATCAAGATACTTCATAAATAGATGAAACAGGGTACTAAAGATATAAAACGTAAGGCATTCGTTGCTTCTGCATCCTGGAGAATGATCTGCCTTAGTTGATTCCTGCAGACAGATGAGATAGTCTTCAGTTCCTTCACTGGGGGTGGGAGATGGGGAGAAGAGAGTCCCAATCAAAGAAAGATCACAGAATCACAGTATGTTCTGGGTTGGAAGGGACCTCTGTGGGTCATCTAGTCCACCCCCCCTGCCGAAACAGGGTCTCCTACAGCAGGCTGCACAGGACCTTGCCCAGGCTGGTCTTGAATATCTCTGGAGAGGAAGACTCCACAACCTCCCTGGGCAGCCTGTTCCAGGGCTCCATCACCCTCAGAGGGAAGAAGTTCTTCCTCATGTTCAGACGGAACTTCCTGTGCTTCAGTTTGTGCCCATTGCCTCTTGTCCTATCGCTGGGCACCACTGAAAAGAGTTTGGCCCCATCTTCCTGACACCCACCCTTGAGATATTTATAAGCATTTATAAGGTCCCTTCTCAGCCTTCTCTTCTCCAGGCTGAACAAACCCAGCTCCCTCAGCCTTTCCTCCTAGGAGGGATGCTCCAGTCCCCTCACCATCCTCATAGCCCTCCACTGGACACTCTCCAGTAGCTCCTCATCTTTCTTGAACTGGGGAGCCCAGAACTGGACACAGTACTCCAGATGGGGCATCACTAGGGCAGAGTAGAGGGGAAGGAGAACCTCCCTTGACCTGCTGGCCACACTCCTCCTAATGCACCCCAGGATTCCATTGGGATGCTTTCAACCTTCTACATGTACAACAGACCTTCCTCTTTGCTGTCTTCTCTGGTCAGAGAAAGTCTGACCTGGGGGATTTAACCAAGGAGAGGATACGTCATTCTCACTCCAGCCTCACCTGTACTGTTATGCTAGATTTTCCCCTCGCATCCAAGGTCCTTTTACTAACTTGCATTTTATACTTCTTTTCCCATAGCTTTTCTTGAATTATTATTCCCTGAATGCCAGTCCTTTACAGGCTGAGAATGGAGGTGCTGACACAGGCCTGTTATAAAGGGGCAGCCTTACCTTTCTCACTGGGTTGTTGGAGCCATTGCAGGACTCTGACATGTTTAAGGAGTAAATCAAAAGGGTGAAGAAATTCTCATAGTCTGGAAATGGAGAACTTTTGAACAAAAAATGAGTGAGAGAACATGCCCTGAAGGACAGCTCTCGTGCCTCACCTCCTTCTTGGCTGTCTCATGTTGAGGATGGTCATTATTCATCAACATGGATATCGATACTGCAGTAGTGTAACAGATGTCACCTGAAGATTCTAGAGCACTTTCCAGCCCCTAAGAAGAACTTAATTGGCAGTATATACTGTATTTCCCAGTTTTACAGAGGCTTTAATGTAGTCCTGAGAAACTTGCCCAATCTGTTAGTGACAGAGCTTGGAAGCAAAACTAGAATTGCAATTCTTGGTTGTCTCCTTCAACAACTACACACAGTTCTCCCTAGTTGGTGTCAGCCCCAGCCTTGTGACAGCATGCACTTCTGTACTGCACTGCGTTGCTGTTCGTAGGGATGGTTGCTAGCCCTACAGCACATCAGCAGCTGAGGCTGCCTATGACATCCTTCAGGCAGGGTTGGTCAGGGCATTCTATAAGAGTCTGGATTAATCAGTCCAACTTGTTTTCCCCGGATCATTCACATGATATAGCTGCAAAGGTAAATATGACTGGTGAATATGCGCAAGCCAGTAGAAACTGTGGGTCAGTGCACACTTGGCTCATACCAGGGGTAGCACAGGTCCATGTCTCCTCCTGTCTGTCTGTGAAATGGTAGGTTTGTGGGACAATGTTTCTCAGTATCTTGGCTGTGGACCGTATGGATGCTAATGTGCTCAGGACATCCAAGCATGTCTTTTGAAAATCTCCTGCTATTGATGCAGTGGTGGTAGCAGTGCTGAGTCTGGCGTGGTCCAGTCAAAGTGCTTTCCATATTGGAAGAACTTGGTAGAAGCTGCTTGTTACTTCAAGATGAACTACAGCCCTAGGGAAGATGGTATATATATATATATCTTTTTTGTTATTGCTGTTCTTTTAGTACGGCAGTACCTGAAGGTTCCACTGAGAGTAGGACACCATTGCAGTGGTCGATGCTTACATACATGCAAGAGGAACGCTTGTCCTGCATTGTCCGTAGGGAAGGCACACAGAGGTCAGAAAGCACAGTAGTGGCATGAAGAACTTGCCTAGTTTTCCCAGTCTCAGACCAGGGCTTGATCTGTGATTTCTCTGTGGCAGAGCTAATTTGTTCTCACTGTGTCCTCTGTGAGAACTGTTGCCGTGTGAGCACCACCTTTTCCCACACACAGTTACCTGTGGATTTTATTAAGAGCGTCAACTCTCAGCTATTGTAGGCAAGTATTTTCTGGCACATTCATTTTTCTGTGGAAACTTCACGAATGGTGCATCACTACCCTTTGAATCAGGAGTTCTTCCTTAGGATCTGGCTGGTATAAATGTTTATGGGTAACCATGCACATTTAAATCTACAACAACATGAAGCCATCCATCTGCAGAGAAAGACAGCTGCCAGCGCTCCTCTCCCCAGGGTAAAGCCGTCCGGCACTAAATTTCCTGGAAAATGTTTCCCTTTGGGACTCGTTCCAGCTAATGGCCAACTTTCACTGCGTGAAACTGTCTTCATTTCTCTTGGTGTTAAGAAACTATCCAGCTCATCTCTTCCTTCCATTGACTGCTGAGTAGCTGCAGGAAAAATGAAGTTGCTACTAATGTTCAGCTCAGACCCAAACAGAGTGAAAGACTCCTGAGTGGAACACATGGCTCGAAACGGGTTGTGTCTGTGGTGAGAGAATGAGTGAATGTCACTTACTGACCAGCCTTGTTGAGAGCATTCTGATATATTCTTACAGATTTGACAGAAATTACTATACTTGTTGTGACCTACACTGGTTTCCCTTTTGTTTTGCTTCCCCGTGTGAATTAGCCACGTGCCTGCTAAAGGCCCTGCAAAATACATATTTATCCCAGTGAAAAGGTGGGTTACAACTTCAGAGTTTTTCCTCATTATGTGTCAGAATTGTGCTGCTTTTAGTGCAGTTACATCTATAGTTTTTCTGCAATTGCATGTAGGTAGCTCCTGCAGTAGCAGCAGGCAGAGTAACTGCTTTGCTTCTGTTGTTCTTGGAGAAAAGGGTGTGGGGGGAGCACACTGCTGCCTGCACCCATCCTTTCTGTGGTCCCATCCCACAAACCCCACAACTCTGCTGATTCTGAGTACTGCAGAATTTGTGGAAGGAGTTATTATATTTTCTTTTGGTTTTCTTCTCCATGGAGGTTATTGTTGTTCAAGAATTGTAGATGACTTAATTTCTCAGAAGTCCTCTTCCTACAAATTTTGAAGCTAGATGAAATCAGTGACTTGACATAAAAGTAACAAGTAGGCTACAAGACAAAACACATTCTTGCACACTCCTGTAACAAAACCCAGATGATTTCAGCATGAATAGTTATCAGCTGTTATTTCCTCATTCCACATCTCATTGTTTTTCTTAAATCATATTTTTATGATTTACATTTCAGTGAATTTTTAGCCCTTGTGACTCTGAAGAGGAGGGATAAAAAGCATAGTTCTTCAGAGTAAAAAGAGGTGCTTAAGTAGTGACAAATAAGTCTCATGAGCCAGACCCTGTAGTACCTGGTTTGTGAAGCCACGTCTCTGGAGGCATTTGTTTTGTGTTATGGGCCATGATTCTGCATTTGGAGCTGTCAGGGGTTTTCTGCAGTCACGTGCAACCCTGGTGTGCTTGAGGGATCTGAATAGGGAGAGGTGTAATGGAATTAAAAAGCTTGTGAATGTCAGAGAGAAATGTGGAAACTGAAAGAGATTATATATATGTTTGTGTGCATGCACATATATGTATGTATACATACACAATTTTATTTTTCAAATGACTGTAGGCTATAAGCTCGGAGTGTTTATCAACTTAGTCTATTCTGTGTAGTACTTGATTGTCCACAGTAAGACAGCTGAGTAATTTTAATTTTTGGCAAATAGTAAGATTTTTTGCAATTGTTGCTCCATTTAGCAAACAGGTTCAATAGACAAAAAAAGGCATTCTGAAAAATTCAACTTTCTCATTTTGACTTATTCTAAATAAATACTGGTGTTGAAATTAATTTTTAAAAACCTGATAGCTCAAAGCAATTCTATAATGTATTTCCTGGTTAGGCTATCAGATTGAAAGTCTGTGGTGTGAACCCCATCATTAGCTCACTTAGAATTTTCAAGCTGCCTTCCAGACTGTGCCTGCATAACAAACAGTGAAGGTAGCTCAGCTTGTTTGTTTTCATGTGCACTGAATCCGCTTTACCTTGGACTGTTCAACCAGAAAATGCTGATGCTTCCCTCGGTCTATCTTCCTTCAATCTCTTCCCGAGTTAATTGCGGGAAGTGCAGGGGGGATCACAGCCTAGCCTGGCCCCCCTCTTTCTTCTCAGGATTGCCCTGTCTCTGCGGTGTGGGGATCTGGGAAAAAGCACCTGGAAAAGGGAGTAGTGAAGCTTTGGTAGGAGTAGGAAGAACATTTATTTATATGAAGACAGCCTGTTTGTTTTTTTTGATTTTTTTTTTTTTAAATCAACAGGTCTGAGACAAGAAAGAAACAGATTTTTGGAGAAAAAAAAAAAAGAAATCATTGAGAAACAGTCTAGAATAGAAGGTGGCGAAGCCTGGTGAAACAAGCAATGTTTCTGGAAATTCAGGACTTCCAGGGAAACAAGGCATGCTATTATTTTTGCCAGTCCTGAGCACTCAAAAATCTGAAGGGAGGCTGTCCTTAAAGGCTAAAAAAATTCATCAGACAGGGTTTTTCATCTGTTTTTTACTGTCTGGTGTATGGGTTAGAGGAAGACAGAAAACTTTTCCAGTGAAAGTAAAATTTTGGTCAAAAAGACTGTTTCATTTAAAATAAATTAAAAAAAAAAACCCCACACAAAAAAACCCCCAGTAAAACAACAAAACAAACCAGAAAAAACGTGGAAAGGATTTTAAAGCTGTTGGAATACTTTGGATATTTTTAAACAATAGTGGTTTCAGAAGTGTGACAGAAATGGTCTATTTTGTTATTTTCTCAGTTATTTTTCTTAGAATTGTTTAGAATTAACACATTTAAAAAAGAAAAAATAATTTTAAAATCTTAATGTAAACACAGACCAATTTTTTTCTTATATGAAGTGAATAATTTTAGATGTACACAGAATTAATAGTGAAAAGGAAGGGCTGCTTTCTTTGTGAAAAATTTTCCATTTGACTACTGAATTAACAAACCTGTTTGTGATCCAGGTCTTACTTGGGCGCTTGTGCTCTTATTTAAAGTTTTGGGGTGGTTGTTTTAGTGTTGGGGTTTTTTTGTTTAAACTGAAGGACTGCGTGTGTATCTCTTTTACTTGGTTAGAGTTGTGGCTTTTTGTAACATAGTCTTATGGCGAGCTGTTCCAGTGCTGGACTAAACAAAAAGATGAATGTTTCAGAAGACTGACAGATTTAAAACCTAGGTGACAATACGTGCACACAGGGAGTGATGAAGGGATGCAACAAAGCACACCTCGAGACCACTGTCCTCTGGCTGGAGAGGGCCTGGGTGTCCCTGCATGCTCCGTGTGCAGCCTCTGCCCAGCTTTCTTTGAGCCACAAACAGGCACTGCTCAGGTGGGGCTTTCTCCTCAGCCCTTCAGAAAGCAAGTGTCATCCTCCTTCAGTTGAAATGAAGATCTTTCTTGCTGTGGGTTCGAGTTTAACCAATACAACCCCCAGCTCCTTCTTTGTTCCACCTATTTATTTTTTCTTATCTCTCATACTTGACTCAATCTGATCAGCAGTTGCAAGACGGCTTAGCTGTGTGCCTGTGTCATGGTTTAACCGGCAGCTGGCAACTAGGACCACACAGCTGCTCACTCGCTCCTCCCCATGCCCCCAGTGGGATGGGGAGGAGAACAGACAAAAAGTAAAACTTGTGGGTTGAGATGAAGATAGTTTAATAAGACAACAAAGGAGGAATAGTAATAATACTAAAGAATATGCAAAACAAGCGATACACTGTACAATTTTTCTTACCACCTGACAACGAATTGCACAGCCAGTCCCTGAGCAGCAATCACGGAACTCACTGAACTCGGAAAAGTTTCTGCCCCCCAGCCAATCCCTGTTTATATACTGAGCAGGACGTCTAAGATATGGAATATTTCCACTGGCCAGCTTGGGCTAGCTGCCTGACTGTGATTCCTCCCAGTTCTTGTATACCTGCTCATCAGCTGAACCTGGGAAACTGGGAAAAAATCCTTGATTTCTTAGCAACAACTAAACACATCAGTGTATTACCAACAATCTTCTCATACTAATTCCAAAATACAGCAGCTACTAGGAAGAAAACTCTATCCCAGCCAAAACCAGGACAGCCTGTCATCTGCAGAAGCCTCACTGCTACCTCAGTTTAATTTCTGATCTCAGTCTGATATGCTTTGTCCATTGCCTGTCTATCACATAACTTTTCTCTTGCTCCTCTTGGTTTAATACTTAGCCTGGGATGTTATGTGCTGGAAAATAATGCAACTATTTACCTCCACGCCCAGATGCTGTGCCACAGGACGTACTGAGTCCTCTTGTGTCTGGAATGGGCGGGACAACAGTAAATCCAGACAAGTACTGCTGCTTTTATTGTCCGATTACGTCAGGAAAAGACTGCTCTCAGGAATATAAAAAGCTTGAGGCATGCTGCCCTGCAGGTCACCTTGAAAGGATATCTTGTAATCACGGCTGTACTGTCAGCCTTTTACATGAGCACTTACGCCAGCTCAGGTTTAACTTTATGCCTGTTCAGGCCTTTCCTGCCTACATCTATCAGATGTACTTGTGGATGAGCTAAGATTCATTATAAAAGAGAAAACAGCGTTGTGGTTTTCACCTGCTGAAGCATTTTTGAATTCTTGAAATGGATGGAACAAAGAATCTATTATAGATGGAGAGAAAGCGTCCTGGCAGTGAGAGAAGGAATGTACTGACAGAGGAAATTAGATTACTTCCCTCTGCTTTTTGAAATGTGTAGATAGAAGCAGCCAAATTCTTCAGTATGGGAAATTCCCTATTATTATACCACCTGTAAGGTGAGTGTGACTGCAAGATAATAACATTTTCCCATGCGTTTGTGCAGGAGCAGAGTAAAATCGGGAGCGTAATTCTGCATGCAGTTAGTCCTGGCAAAGCTGGCTAAGGTGCCATGCTTCCCAAGGAATTAAAACAGTAAAAGTCTTAATTCCTAATGAAAATCAATGAGACATAGGAGGCGCTTTTGAAAATTTTACCCATGTGGAAAAAAATTACAACACGTCATAGCCCAGTGACAGGACAAGGGGCAATGGGCACAAACTGAGGCACAGGAAGTTCCGTCTGAACATGAGGAAGAACTTCTTCCCTCTGAGGGTGACGGAGCACTGGAACAGGCTGCCCAGGGAGGTTGTGGA